>JAEEGK010001352.1_pt1 | contig 61550 bp, 43 predicted proteins | sample 8958771 | NCBI WGS metagenome assembly JAEEGK01 (sample SAMN16246547, study PRJNA631951) | gut metagenome | biome: gut microbiome; feature: rumen; material: SC-attached | host: Bos | place: Iran: Karaj | collected 2018-10 | reverse complement strand
TTATATAATAAATATTTATAATTTGAATAATATAATTATTATTATTATTAATTTTTTAATTATTTCATATAATTATTAAATATATTTAAATAATAAATTTGGAAAAAAATTTTATTTTTAAAATTAAAATAAATTGTAATTAAATAAAAAAATGAATATAAATAATTTTTATGAAATAAATAAAATAAATCCAAATTCAGGAAATATTTATTGTCTTAAAATTTTAAATAATTATAAAATCGGATTTATTACAAATTATTTATTAAAAATTTATAATTTAAAAGATTATAATGAAATAAATACAATAAAAGATCCTTTAAATCAGTTTATTTATTTTATTCAATTAAATAACGATAATATTATTTTATCATCAAATCAAAATCAAATGTTTTTATATCAAATTAATAATAACAAATTTAATAATATTCAAACAATAAAAGGCCATTTAAAACCAGTAATAAAAATAATAGAAATGTTGAATAATAATTTAATTTCACTTTCATTAGATTTGACTATGAAAATTTGGAAAAAAGATTTTAATAATGTTTATATGAATATTTCAACAATTTTTTGTAATAATAAAATAAACGATTTATTTGAAATAAAACAAAATTATTTAATTACTGATTGTATTAATAATTCAATTTCAATTTGGGATTTAAAAAAAGAAATAAAAATTGATACAATAAATAATATTAATGTTAATTCATATATTAATGATTATTTTTTAAAATTCAATAATTTAATTTTATATTGTGGAAAAAATTTTATTTATTCAATTGATTTAAATACTTTTAAATTATTACAAAGTTTTAATAATCAAATTTATAATTTAACAATTTGTAAATTTAATAATAATTCTTTTTTAATTGGGAATAATAAAGGAGAAATAATTCAATATGAATTAATAAATAATAAGATTGAATTAAAAGAAATTAAAAAAAATGCACATAATGATTATATTAATAATATTATTAAATTAAATGATTTTATATTTATTTCTTGTGGTAATGATGGATTAATAAAAATATGGAATAAAAAATAATTATTTAATATTATTTTTATTTTTTATTTTTTATTTGTTTATTCATGAATCTCTTTCAAATGAACTAGGAAGTAAATTTTCATTTATTTTGCCATCAAAAGAATCAATATTTTTCATGCCATAAGGATTTCTTAAATGAAACATTATTGTTAATCCAATAAAAATTGCAGTTAAAATTAAACCAAATATAATAATAAATAATCTCCAATTATAATATGAAATATTTCCTTTAAAAGCAATATCATATGAATCCATAGAAACATTATATTTTCTATTATATAAAATAATAGGATAAAAATCATTATTTTTTAACATTGTAAATATATTCCCTAAATTTTTAGTATAAAGTGAATAAACTAAATTTAAATTGCTTTCCAAAACCATATTACTTAATGGATCAACACAAATATTACTATTTTCAATTTGTTCATTATCAATTTTAATTTTCTTTTTAATTTCTTCATTATCTACAGAAGTAATAACAAAAGGTTTATTAAATCTTTGAGAAACTAAACCAAATGTTTCATTTAAATTATAATTAATATCTCTTTCTTCATTTATATTTAAACTAATATTTATATTATTCATAATATAATTATTGCATTCAATAGTATCATTATAATTTTTAACACCTTTAAAGTTAAATTCTAAAATTCGTGATGATAATTCATCATAATAATAAATTCTTTCTAAATCAGAATCAAATTGATAACCATCACTAAACCATATATTACCTTTTTCAATATCATAATAATTAAATAAAGGAGCGCCTATTTGAATATATTTATTTTTTATTGGGTCAAATTCATCTTTTTTAATATTAAATATTGGAAATGAATTCATTTTTACTATTTTTCTTAATATTTGAGATTTATCATTTTGAGCTCTATGAATAGCAAAATCATCATAATCTTTTTCTGTTAAATATAATTGTGAATCAAAATAAAAATTAAAACCAGTTGTTTTATTTTTATTTGGTTTAAAACCTTCTGAATAATCACCATTTGATAATAAATCCATATACATTTTATCTTCTTCAGAATTACCAAAAATAATATTTATACTTGAAGAATATTGTTGATATATTTTATCATTAAAAATTTGTGATTTAATCATATCTTTAAATGAATTAAAGAAATTTTCACTATTACTAATATCTAATTTTTTTCCTAAATCAGAACTAGTAATTTTATTCATTAACAAAGTATAAATACTTTCTAATAAAATCCTATTATTATAAGCTTCATAATTTTCAATTTTTAAAATACTATTGGTTGTATTATATAAAGATAAAACAGCACTATTTGATTTTTCATTACAATCTTTTCCACAATTTTTTTGATAATATTTTAATTCAACTGGCACTTTAAAAGATTTTGGATCCCAATCTTTAATAGAATCCTTTTTTTTATCACTTATAATATCAGGAGGATTTTTAGTTACTTCACAAGTTGTATATTGTAATTTTGCAAGATAAATATCTGAACATTCCCCTTTACATTTATAATGTTCTTTTATTATTTTGTCAGTTGAAATTATATATTTTCCAAATACATCTTCATTATAAAAATTTTTTAAATCATCTTCATTGAAAAATATTATTTTATTTATTTCATTATATATTGTCATATCACATTCATCATATTTTCCTGTTATAGAACATTTATATGGTTTTACCCATTGGTTTACAATGTCAATAGAACTTAAATTAAATTTTGGATTTTGACATATTATTAAAACTCTTTTACCATCATCAAGTGCTTTTTGAAATATTTCTTCACATAAATTATTATTTTCTTTTATTTCAATTTCTAATTGTTTCCATATAATTAATGAACGTAATATACTTAATAAAGTATTATTCTTAATTAATTTACCATATGAATTATCTACTAGAATTTGAAGTAAATTTGTAAATGTTCTTGCATTTTCATCAATAGTATATTCTTTATTATTATCTTTAATTTTAATATATGAAAATTCATTAAGTAAAAAATCAAAAATATAATCAGTAATAAATTGTAATTGTTTTTCTTTTAATGAAAAAATTTCAGAAGCTTTAATATAATTTTTAGTTTTATTTATATTTAATAAATAAATTGCATTAGAAGGTGAATAAATTGAATAATTTCCTTTTAAAATATTAAATAATTGTTTCTCTGTTAAAGAATATTCATTATATTTACCTTCAACTTTTTTACTATAAATTTTTTCAAAATAAATATCCATTTCAGGTGATATATCAATTTCTAATGGTAAACCTATTTTTTTCATAAGTTCACTTATATTTTCAATTCCAATTACTTTTGTAACATTTCTATTTAATAATTGATAATATATTAATGAATCACCACAACCTTTAGATGAGTCACAACCTAATTCTTTTGCTAATTTATTTATAAAAGAATCTAAATATCTACTTAGAAATTCTTCTTTTCCTATTATTGAATTAATTTCATTTTTTGATAAGGAAAATTGTTCATTTATCCAATAAGAATTTTCAACTAAATTATCATTTCCTATTAATAAAACCCATTTAAAATACCCTTTTGTTGAATTAAAACCATATTCTTCATTATAAATTAATTTATTTTTAGTTTCTTCATTTTTTATTTTTGAAAAAACAATGTCTTTTAATCTTTTTTCATCATACATTAAATCATCATGAGAATAAATAGTAAATAATTTTTTATTAAAAACTTCATAATTACCAATTACTCTTTCAATTAATTTATTTATTCCATTAATACTTTTTTGATATTTAGGTTGATTAATTAAACTTTCTAATAATTCAAATAATCCCATTGAAGGTGAAGTAACATTGCTTATTTTACTATTATTTTGAATAGAATATATTTTTTTTGAATTAAAATAAATTTCATCATTTTTATCATCAAAACTTGTTATATTATAATCAATTAATTCTTTAAATATTATATTTGAATCACTTAATGGAATTTCAGTATTTGTTTCATTTATTTTTGTATAATCAAAAAATTTAAATGAATGATATAATTGTGTTTCTAATTCACCAGGGAATTTTGCCCAAAGTTTTGTATTATCATAATTTGGTTCTGATTTACTCTTTGATTTACTTTTTCTATTTGCTTTTAATATCATTGGAAGAAATATTGTTATTAATAAAAAAATGCATGCCAATATTATAAAGAATATTATCCAATTTTTATTTGGCATTTTTAAATAAAAAGAATTATTTTTATTATTTAGTTTAATTATTTAAAAATTGAATTAATTATTTAAATAAATTTTAATTTCATTAAAATATCATTCATTTATAATAATTTTTTATTGTTTGATATTTATTTTTTGTATTAATAATCTATTTTTTTTTGAATATCTCTATGAACTTCACATAAAAAATCAACATAATTTGAATACTGATTATAATTATCTTCAATTAAATATTTCAAAATAATATGTTTATTAACTTTCCATGTTCTTTCATTTAAAAAATATAATCTAACTGGTTGAATTTTACCATAATTTTCATTCCTTAATTCAGAAATTATATTTAATATTCTTTGTTTTAAGTCATTATTTGAATCATGATTATTTTCACCATCATCTTCAATTGTAGTAATATAATTTTTTATACAATCATCCCAATCTTGACAATTAAAAATAATTTTATAAAAGTCAAATTCTATCTTTTCAAAAATATATATATTAATATATATACCATCATCAATTAAAAAAGCAGAATCAAAATCAATTGAATCTTTTGATAATCTTAACATATAAGGTTTTTCAATTATATTTAATTTTTCATTTAAATAACCAATATTATGTCTAATTAAAGTTTTATCTTTTACATTTGTTGTAAAATAAGTCTGATCATTTTGAATATCATCTAATCGATAAAATTTAGGATATAACATTTTAATAACTGAATAAATAGGTAAAGAAAGAATTTGATAATTATAAAAAGTGTCTTTATTTTTAATAAAAGAATTTATATAAATTGGAAAATATTTTAATGTAGAAGGCAAAATTAATCTTGACATATCTTTATCATCACTTCCTTTTTTTCTATAAAAAATAAAAGATTCAACAATTCTTTTATATAATTCAGTATATTCTTTTTTTCTTTTATCAGGATCATCAATTGGATTAATAATACTTTTTCTGACTTCTCTCATTAAAGTTAATTTTGTAATTGCATCAATATCAATTGTAGAATAAATCTTATTTATATCTTCTTCTGCAGTTATAGTATAATTAAATAATCTTAAATATTGATAACCATAATTATCTATAAATAAACAAGCAATTTGAAAATGAATTCTTTGATTAGAAATTAAATTATCAATTAATCTAAAAATATATCCAAAAGAAATATCATTTGAACACCCACCAAATTCAATTGCTTCTTGATTTTTATTTAAAAAAGAACCTATTATTTCAAAACAATCAATTTCTTTTGAATGTCTTAACATAAACTTTGTTTCATAATAATTATTAACTGAAATTATACTATTTATATCATAATGAATTTTTTCTAAAGTTGAAACTATTTCAATATTTGAAAATAAATTATCTGCTTCAACATTGAATAAAGGATAATAATTAAAATGTCCTCCTGTTTCAGAAGAAAATTTTGAAAATAATTTAAAATTTATATCATCATATTTTCCTTTTGAAAATATATCATATATAAATTGATCAATTGTAATTCTGTTATTATTACATTTGTCAATTAATGAATCTGATTTTTCTTTTAATGCTTCTTCGTTTAAATTCAAATCGTTATTATAATTATGAAAAATTAATAATCTTCCTCCATGTTCTATTAATGAATCAATTCCACTTTGAATTATATTTAATAATAGAAAATTATTTTTTTTAGTTGATTTTTTTTTTATATTTTCGAATTTGTTTGATATATTAATATTTATTTTTTCAATTAAATTCAAAATTTTTTCTTTATTTTCTCCTATTTTACAAAATAATTTTTTTGAATCAATAGGACAAAATGCATCATTTATATCAGTAACTTTAACTAATTTAACTTCATTTTTATCAGAATAATAAAAATTAATTTCTTTTTCATTATATGTTGCAATACCAAAATAACTATTATCTATATTATGAAAATTATCTAAATTAATATTTAAAGAATTTAATATATAACTAATTAAACCATTTGAAAAACTTAATTCAGTTTCATCAATCATAAATAAATAATAAGGTTTAAAATCAGTTTTTTTAATTAAATAATCAACACTTGGTCTATTAATAATATTACTTTCATCTACAAAAACATCATTTAAACTATTACATATATTACACTTAAAATTTTTACTTCCAAATGTATATTTGTTATTAATATAAGATCTACAATTTTTACATCTTATAATATTATAATTTTCAGATAAATCAATTTTTTTAATCTCATCATCATATTGTGGAATATTTGTAAAAGGTTGAAAATAAATTCCAAAAACTAAATGAGTTTGTTGTAAAATTGATTGAGATAGAGGAACTTTTGTCATTGAACTTCTTATAAATCTACATGAAGAATTTTCACTTTCAATTACTTTAAAAAATGTAGATGAAAAGGGGGGAATACTATTAATAAAAGAAAAATAAATTGGTTCTTTACTTTCATTTGAATAAATTTCATTAAATGCATTTGGTCTAGGAATACTATTTGGATCTATTTGATATTTTTCTCTTTTTATTTTATGTTTTTGTGAAGTATTGTGCTTATTTGAATACATGCTTTTACAAAAAATAAATAAATATTTAAATGTAAAAAAATTAAAAAATGATTAATTCATAAATTCAATTTATTAATTTAAAATTTATAAAAAATGAAGAATCAAACTGAATATAATTATCCTTTAAACTTTATTGATAGTCAAGCAGTTTTTCAAAGTGATATTCAAATTACAGGTCCTAATAATGCTGAAATTGATGCAATGATTCAAGAAAGAAATAAATTATTAAAAGAAAAGGAAGAACAAATTATTTATCAATCAAATATGAAAAAATATAAAAATAATATTCGTAAATATAAAGAAAAGGAAATTAAAGATAATTTAAAGATGAAAGAAATTGAAAAGGAAAAATTAGAAAAAAAGAAAGAAAAAGATATGTATAATACACAAGTTAGAGAAAAAAATAATGTATTGTTTAATCACACAAGAAATAAAAGTAAAGAAAATAAAATAGAAAAAAATAATATTGTTGAATCAAATATAAATAAAATTTCAAAAAAAAATTCTACAAATGAAGAAAGAGTAAACACTAATTCTTCAAAAGATAATAATGATATTAAAAAAGAAGCAATAGATACAATATCAAATGATGAATTAAACAATATAAATACAGATAAAAAAGAAAAAAAAAATCCACTAATAGTAGATTTAAGTAGAGGAATAAAAGAAGAAATAAAAAAATATATAATTCCCCAACAAAAAAATGAATTAATAAAACAATTATTAAACAAAGAAAAAGGAAATGAAATAATAAATGATGAAATAGCATCAAATTTAAAAATGATAGAAAATTTTAGACAAAAAGGAACTATAGAAATACCATATAGTAATACACCATATACTCCATCTGCATTATCAACAGATAATAGAAATACAAATTATGCAAGAAAATCATATTCAAAAGGTTATACCAATAATAATACTAAATTTAAATCTGAATTTGAAAAAAGAAGATTTATTAAAGCTTTAAAGCATATTATGACTGAAAGATTAGGTGAAAAAAATATTATTATTCCTAATATTTGTAGTTGTGGTCAATTACAAAAAAAATTAGATGCTTTAATTGAACTTGGTAATATTAGTGTTTTAACTTATGGTGACTTAGAATGTGCTAATAATTGTATTTATTATAAACATCCTGAGGAATATACTAAAAATATTAATGATGTTTTAAAATCTATTAAAAGTTTAACTTACAAAGCCTTTAATAATAAATACAAAAATTAAATTTTTTTTATTTTAATTTAATTTAATTTTAGATTTATATTCTATTTTTTTAATAAAAAAATGAATTAATTCTATTTTTTTTAATTAAAAAATGAAATATAAGACTATATCATTTCCTAATTAATTTTATTTTTGTTTTGAGTTTAGAAATAAAAAATACCATTTTTATTATATAATATATAATTAAATTATTTAATAAATTTTTAAATCCTATTTTTATATCAATTTATGAATTATTTTCAATAATTTTTTCTAACTCTATAAAATCAGGTCTATTTTTCTCATCAACTTCAAGCATTTTAAATAAAATACTATTAAATTTATTACTATACCTACTTAAAAATTTACTAAGAATCATTTGAATTTTAATAGAATCAAAAATTTCCCTAATAGTTATAAGTGAATTATATGTAAGAGTAGCAGCAAATAAAAAGCATAAACCAAAAGAAAAAACATCACTCTTAAAAGTATTATGTTTAGTATATCGTGATTGAACTCTATTTTGTAAAGCTTGAAATAAAATTGGACTCATATATAATTCAGTTCCTCTTATAGTTTGTCTTGCTGTAGTTCTATTATTTGCCATTAATTCTTTTGCTTCACCAAAATCAGAAATTTTAAATGAATTATCTTTAAAAATTAAAATATTTTGTGGTTTAATATCTCTATGAGAAATATTATGTCTTTCTAATTCTGAAAATGTTCTTGTTAATTCATATAATATTTTCATTAATTCATCTTCACTATAATAAAATTTCTTTTGACTACGTAATAAAATTTCTTTTTCCCAATCTCGATTTGCTAAATCCATTAAGACATACATTACATAGGTTGTTTTATCTAATTGTTTTGTTTCCATTCCATATATTTCTATTAAATTTAGTTTATAGTTACTTAAAGAATTTATAATTTTATATTCTTTTTCTAATGCATCAATTTCTACTTTTGCATTTGCTAATATTTTTTTCATTGCAAATTTATTTTTATTTTTATCTTCGACACAATATATTTTTCCAAAAGTTCCTTCTCCAATTTGTTTAATTATATTATAATTATCTGATTTAAAACCTACTTCTTCAATATTCTTATTTGGTTTGTATACATTAATATTAAAATTATTATTTATTTTTGGACTTTCATTCATATCTGAATCTTTTCTTGAAGGTTCTTTTTTTAAAGGACTTTTTCCTTTTTGCATTGGTAATGGAATTTTTCTTAGAACTGAAGAAATATTATTATTACTATTAAAATTACTTATATTAATATTTGATAATTTTCTATTTATTTCTTCTCCTTTATTTTTAGGAGATTCTTTTCTAAAAGGAGATATCATTCTTCTATTAATTCTCTGACCAATATTTCTACCTGAATCATCAGTTGAAATATCATCAGATGAAATTTTAAATATTTTAATATTTTTATCACTACTATGTTCATTATTATTATTAGCAATATTTTTTTTTCCTCTTTCACTATGAATAACTTTATTATTATTATTATTATTATCATCAAATTTCATATCAGGTCTAGGTACTCTAATTAATCTATTTGAGGAAAAATCTCTTAATTTTTTAATAGGACTTTTTGATTTATTATTCCTATTTAATTCCTCTTGAAGTGAATGAACTATACGATCACTATTATTAATAGGATTAAAATTAATATTTTTTTTAGAAATATTTGGTGTTTTTGGTTCATCTTCTTTATTTAAATTATACTTTAAATCTGAATGATTTGTTCTTGAAAGAGATCTTCTTTTTTGATAATCTTTTAATCTAAATCTTTCTTTACAAATTGGGCAAAGCCATTGATGATATTCATAAGTATTTAACATATGACATTTTGAACAAACAACAATATGTTTATTATTTAAAATTCCTTTATACATTATTCCATTACATTCTTTTTTATGTTGAAATTTATAATTTTTAATCTCACTTTGTGATATATCATTACAAGGTAAAAAATCAGGTTTTGCTTCAATTGAATTAAATAAAGTTTCCTTAACTGCCATTTTCATTATTTTAAATTCATATGGATTATAAACTTTTGCTTCAGATTGAAATTCATTTTTACAAATAACACAAGTCCATTTAATATTAAATTGTCCAAATTCACTTTTGCAATTTAAACATTTTAAATTCTTACTTTTCATATCTAAATACAAAACATTTTTACAATTAGGACATTTCATATAATCATTAATAACAGCATTACAATGATATTTAACCCAAGTTGCTGGTTTTAATTGGTCTTCATTTTCTTTATTATTTTCAATACTTGAATAATAATCTTGATCGCAATTATCACAATGAAATAAAACACAAGAATTATGATATATTAATTTACATTTTAAACATAAAAAATATTGACAATTATTTAAATCTATTAATTTTGAATTACATTTATGAATTGGTTTTGATGTTTTATTACAATGAGGAATGTAATTTGTTCCTTCAAAATATATACATGAGTCTACATTATTTATTGATTTTATTAATGAATCTATTTGATCATATTCTTTGTTATAAAGTTGATTTTCTATAATTTTTAATAACTTATCTAAAGTTTCTCTTGGAAGAAATACATTCCTTGGGACTAATGTTATTTGGAAGTATCTTTTTAATTCTGATAAAAATTTATTTTTTGGGAGAGATAATATTTTAGGAAAAAGATCATTATATTCATCTATTAACATATTTAAAAGAGTTTCTTCTTCTTTATTTAAATATAATCCTTTTATATTTAGATTATTATTTATGCTCATTTTTATTCTATTTTAAATTAAAAGTATTTGAAATAAAAATAAAATAAAATTAAATTTTAAATTTATTATTAGATATTTTAAAAAAAATTAAAAATTATTTTTATTGTATTTTTAATATTTTTTTAAAATAGAATGGAAGAATTTTTAGGAAAAGAATTTGATGCTGAAAATAATATTCATTTTATTGGGGATTCTAATTTACAAATAATTCTTACTAAGAATGATAATATAATAGTAAATAAAAAGTATATTGTTAATTCATCATCATATCATTTAGAGGAGACAATTTATAAAAATGTTAATTCATTACTCTTTTATGGTAATGTTAATAATGATATGGAAAAAAAAGTTTTTGATATAAATTTAGTAAGATTAAAAAATAAAAATGATACATTTGAATATATTGGACTTAAAAAAGGAAATCAGGTAATGAAAATTATACCTTTTTTATATAAAAATTTTTTTATTAGAAATGATTGTATTTTAGCTTTTCATGAAAATTTATTATTAATTAATCCTCCTAAAGAAATTATGAATATTATGTCATATGAAAAATTAATATTTATGTTAAGAAAAATAACTTTTCAAAGTTATCAAAAAGGAAATGTTTATGCAGAATCAAAAGATTTTTATTATTGTAAAAAAAAAGAAAATAAAGATTTAAATTTAAATATTAATAATACTAATAATTTAATAAGTGATTTATCTTTAATGAAAGAATTTATTTATTTTAGCTCAAGTTCAAATAATATGCTAATGGAAAAAAGATTAGGTAATAATGAACATATTATAATTTGTTCATCTTGTCTATTATTATTTGAAGACTCTGTTCGTTTTAATTTTATCGAAAATAAAAAATATATTTCTTCTGAGTTTTTTATAGAAATTACTGGACCTGGATTAATAGTTTATGAATTATTTAATGAAAGTAAAATATTAACTGAAGGTCATTCTCAAAATATAAACACTTTAAAAAAATTGAGATTATTATCTTTAATTTTATCAATTACTATTGTATTAGTTCATGTATTATTTTTTTTCCAAAAGATCCCAAAAGAATTATATAAATAATTCATTAATATAATATAAACAAATAATATAAATGATAATTGAAAAAAAAAACATTTCATATAAAAGAATAAAACATAATTTAATAAATATATTTAGCTCTATTTTCAATTGTTTTCTGAAACATTTCTTCAAATAACTTTTTAAAAGCCTCATTAACATTTGCACCACTTTTAGCACTACCTTCATAAAACATATATCCTCTTCCTTTTGCCCATTCTTTAGCAACTTCAGTTTTAACTTCTTTTTTTTTAATATCACCTTTATTTCCAAAAACAACAACCACACATTTTGAAATATCTAAACCATTGTTAGCAGCTTCCTTTTCCCATCTTACTAAAGAATCAAAAGTTGCTTTAATATTAGAATCATAAACCATTAAAACTCCCATACTATCTTTATAATAGTGAATTCTAACTTCTTTATAATCATCATCACCACTTAAATCAAATATGTTTATTGCTACTAATGTATCACTAAATGGTACTTTTTTTACTCCATAATCTATTCCTATTGTTGTTATGTAATCACTTACGAAACTTCCTTCACAATATTTTTTTATTAGACAACTTTTTCCTACTTCTACATCACCTATGCTTATTAGTTTTATACTTAGTTTGTTTGAGTATTTACTCATCTTTTTGAAATATGTTTTTTTTTAATTTTTTTATTTTTTTAATTTTTAAATTGTTTTTGAATTTGTATAATGTTTATTCAAAATGATAATAGTAAAAGAATTAATTCTTATAATAATAAAGATAATTTATGTCTTGAAAATTCGGGAAATCTAATAATGAATAAAAATAAATTAAGTCATGTTAAATCATTATCTGGTTTTTTATATTCAATACCAACATTAAATGAAAAAGTAACATCTTTAAAAACTTTATGTTTAATTCAATATCGTAATCGTACTCAAAGTCAAGAAATTACGGTTGAAAAATTATTTAATAATCCTAATATATCACAAAGAATTAAAAATAAATATTCAAATGTTTTTATTGAAACATTTATAAAAGATAATAATAATAAAATAGATAATTCAGAAAAGAATCTTAAATTAAAAAATTTTTTTTATAATAATCAAAATATTGAAGATGATAATAAACCAAAATTAGAAGTAAAAAAAAAGGAAATTATGCAATTATTAAATCCCAATAATAATAGAGATAATATTAAAAATCATTTTATAGAAAAAATAAGAAGAAGAAGAAGGAATGAAAGTTCAGGTTCACAATCACAAAGAAATAATAGCAATAAAAGTTATATGAATTCAGAACAAGATTTTCCATATAAAAAAATGATTCATTTTCGTATAAATGGATTAGAAAAAATATTAAATAGGAACAATAAATAAATATGTTTATTTTATTTAATTATAGGTTCTTTTGAACTTTAAATTTTTTATAAAAAAAATAATATTTTTTATATATATTTATTTATATTCTGATTTATTAAAGTTTTACAAAATTGACTCAATTATAATTTTAGTTGAATTATTATTCATTTCAATTACATTTTCTCTATTTGTATTAGGTAAATTTTGTCTAATATTTAATTTATATAATGCATTAAATGAAGAAATTTCATTTTTTTTATTATTAATATGTTTAAAATCAATATTATGATTATTGCCTATATTTATTGTACTATTTTTTATATTTATATTATTCACGGAATTAATATTTTCATTACTCAAATTCAAAACTATATTATCATTAGATATATTTGAATTTAATTTTAAATTATTATTATTTGAATGATGAATATTATTATAGATTTTCTTATTATTATATTTTTTATTATTATTAATTTTAGGCATAAAACTATATTTTTCATTCATTTTGATTAATTCGTTTTTAATAAAACTTTTTGATCTCATTAATTTTTGTTCTTCTGAAATATTATCCAAATTCTCGATAATCCACATACTTTTTTTATTTAAATTTGGTTTAAAACTACATTGTGAATCAATTTCAATTATTTCTAATTCTTTTTTCTTTTCTTTAATTTTATTTTCTTTTTTTTTAATCATATTTTGATTATTCATTAAAAATTGCTTAAATGATTTTCCATCAAAAACTTTATTATTTGAAATAGTATTTTTTTTTATTTCTTCTTGTTCTTTAATCATTTTTTTTAAACTCAATGTATCTTTTTCTTTTATTTTTGTATTTTCCATATAATTAGGTTGACTTAAATTTCTTTTTTCTTTTCTTTTAATTATTTCTTTTGAATTTTCACTCATTTTAAAAGTTTTCATTTCACTTAATTCATTGTGTAATATAATATTTTTTAATTCATCTATTTTTCTTTGTTTTAATATTTCTTTTTCTTTTGCTCTTTCATAAAAATCAATATTTGATAAATTATTATTTGTAATTAGACTATCATCATCTTTAGATACAATTATGTTATTTTGTCCTGATGAATATATTGAAAGATTTTTTAGACTTTGATTTATTGGAATTAATGTTTGACTTGTATCTCTTGTAGGATATGAATAATTTTTTATTGATTGTTTTGTCTTTTCTTGACTACTTAAAAAATTATATTCTAGAATAGAACTTTCTTTTTTTATTTGCCTTGAAATCATTTTTTCAATTTTAGTTTTTTTTTATTAATTTAAAATTATTTTTTTAAGGAAGAAAAAAATTAAAAAAAAAATTTTTTAAAAATCCTTATGATTGTTTTTTTGAAACTTAAAAAGAATCAAAACATTTTTTCAAAAAAATGAATTTAAAATAAAAAATTAAAATATCAAAAGAAAAGAAATAAATATAAAATAAAATTTAAGATTAATAAAATGTGCGTTAACAAAAGTTAAATGATGTCTAATTAAATCTTGAATATCAGAAGTAAAATTAAAATAAATCATATCATTAACATCAGTAGGAGTCATATTAGTTTTAGTATAATTAAATAAATAAATAATATTAGTACCATTATGTTCTTCTTGATAAAAAAATTGTAAATAAAATGAATCAAGACAATTAAATAATCCACATGGTTTTTTTATTAAACTTTCACAATCAGTATTAATAGTAATAAGAGTTCCATTTAAATAATAATTAGTTAAAGTAGTAATATTTTCTTTATAACAAAGAGATCTTTGATTTAATGTTTTAGAAACATATAAACCATCATTTAATGAATTATTATATAGAATATAATTTTCTTCATTTAATAAATTTTTCACTGTCTTTTCACTTTCTTTAAAAATATTATTATAAAATGTATCTATTGTATTATTTAAATTAAATTTAATTTTTCTAAATGATTGAATTAATTCTGTAAAATTATTATAAAAATATTTATTCATTTTACAATTAAATTCATAATCATATAACATTTTATCATTAATTTTATATCTAATTGCATATATATTACAATTTTTAATTGAATCATGAAAATTACATATATAATTACAAATATTATTCCAAGTATATTGTACACTCATTCTTACAATTCTTTCATTAATTTCTACTAAATTTCTAACATGAGATTGAAAATCATGAAATAATTTTTCATATATATCTATTCCTAAATTAAATCCTTTTAATATATTTCTTTTATGTTCCATAAATAATCTTTTATAATAAAATATATTTTTATCATATATATTTTGACGAGGAGTAAAAATATAATCTTTTAAATATGAATGAACATATTTTTTTGTAAATTTAGTACAACAAGTTTTACCAGTATTTTTATGATGACAAAAATTTAAATTATTATTTTTTGGTTTTTTTGATATTGTAATTGTTAATATACGACGTAATTTTTTTGGAAGTAATACTAAAAATGGATTATCTAAACATTTTTCACTTGTATAATTTAATAAAGTTTTATCAATAAATTTAACAGATTCATTATAAATAATTGAATTAATTATTTTGAATGTTATTATATAGATGATTAAAAAGTAATTATTCATATTTTTTTTATATTTAAAATATATTTATAAAAATATAATTAATTCATTTTTATTTTTGTTGAAATTAATTTTAATTTATTAAAAAATATTAAATATATTATTAAAAGATAATTATATTATCTTTATAAAATTGGATTAAATTATATATAAATAGTATAATTATGATTGATATATTTATTATAAATATATTTTAAAAAAAGATATTTAATATAAATAATAGTTAATTGTAATTAAAATACAAAAATTTTATAAATAATTTTTAAGTAAAAAATAAAATTTAATTTGAATATATTTAATTTAAGAAAAAAAAATGATTTAATTCCCATATTTTTATATAATAATCATCACTAACAGAAATTATTTTTTCTCCTTTATCATTATTATATAAAATTGCTATCTCCAAATTGTAGCATTATGAACATGTTCTTTTCTTGAATTTCTTTTATTTCATTTTGTTCATTTATTTTAAACTGAATAAAATAATTATTTCCTTCTTTTTGATATGCTCCTCCTAAAATTGTATTATTTGTTAAAGTTAAAATACTTCGAAATTGCATATTTACTAATTTAAAACTAGAAACTAATTCCATTTTTAATATTGAAAATATATAAAAAATTCATCTCCACCTAAAAAAATAAATCATTATTTATTTTTGAAAAACAATGCATATAAGCATATGAAAAAATATTATTTATTTGCTTTTCTAAATTATAATCATTTTCATGATTATAAATTCTTAATATTCCACTATTATTATGTGCTATAACATATTTTTCATTCATTAAAAATAAATGTTGAATAACTCCTTGAAAATCTGCTATATCTTTAATTATTTCATATTTATTATTTGAAGATTTTGCCCAAAATAAAATATGATTATTATCACTAGAAACCAAATTTTTTATTTGATAATTCAATTACTCTACATATATATGAGCTATTATTTCTATAATATATTCTTGTATTTCTTCTAATTTTTTTTCATTGATAATAAATTTATAATGTTTCATTGTTAAATTTCCTCCATAAGTTAATATTGTTTTATCACTTAATTCTAAAAGAGAATATATACTAGTATTTCCTTGAGAATGACCTTTCTCTTTACATATTTGTTTTAAGTTTATTGGATTATAAATAATTAATTCTCCATTTCTTGTTCCTATTGCATATTTCCATTTTTTAATAGAACTACAGAACAAATTCCAGTCTTAATATTTAAACTTTTAATCTCTTTATATCTAACAATTTTTTGATTTATTTTATTTTTATGTTTTATTATTCTCTCTTTTAATATTTTATTTTCTTCTATTAATTTTTCAATTGAATTTTCTCAAAATTGAAATCTATTTTGGAATGGTAATGATTTTCTATTTTTTTTAATTAATTCCAAAGAAATTTTCCAAAATATCTAATCAATATTTTAAATATAAATTCATTATTTTTTTTTCTATTCTTGAATTTGAAATAAAATCAATAATTTCATCATAAATTTCATCTATATTTCCTAATAAAAAATATTTATGTAATTGTTGAAATTGATTTTTGGTAAAAATATCTTCTTCAAAACAAATAAATTCAATTTTTTCTTCAATTAAATTAATAAGGATTTTATATTGTTTTTCATCTAAAAATATTTTATATACAAAATAGCTTGTTCCTTTTTATATGGTTTGTTCAATTTTTTCATTTGGTGCATCATTCATAATTTTAAAATTAATAATTAATAAAAGTAATTTAAAAATAATTGTTGTTTCTTTAATATTGAATATTTTTTCATAAAATGTACTTAAAACCAATTTTATTTTTTATTTCATATTTAATTAAAAGATTTCTTTATTATTTTTAACTCAAAAAAATATATATATACTTTGAAAAGTAATTCAATAACAAAATTTAAAAAAAAAAAATTCAATTTATTAATTTAATTAAAAATAAAAAAATCAAATATAATAAAATTAATAATTTAATAAAAAATAAATATAACTTAAATGATTCGTTCACGTCCCAGAACCACTCAAAATAAAAATAGAGTAGAAAAAAAGGCACAATATTCTGTAATGAATAATTATAAAAGAGATAGATTAAGAGACACATTAGTAGATAAATTCACTCAATTATTTGGTTCAGTATCAAACAAACCAATAATAGAAACAGAAGTAACAAATTTTTTAAAAAAAGATAAATTAAATGAAAATGATTTAAAACAATTAGAATTATCAATAAAGAAAAAGATAAACACAAAACAATCAAAAACAAATTTAAGAAATAATTTATCAAATAAACAATTTCAAGAAGAAGAAAATATATATGGAACACAGGCAATAAATCAAGATAATGAAAATATAAATACCTTAAATAATAATAAAATAAATAAAAAGTTAGAAGAAGAAAATGATTTAAATAATAGTGGAATGAGTGGTGCAAGTGATTTAGAAAATTTTGATAATAAAGGAATACAAGATAAAATAAAAGAACAACAAATAAAAGACTATCAAAAATTAAAAAAAAATCAAAAACCAAAAACAGTAAAAATTGATTATTCAAAATATAATGATGAATGGGATGCAATAAATATGTATAATAAAAAGAAATTTGAAGAAGAAAAAATAATAGAAAAACAAAAAGAAAAAGAAGTAAAATTAAGAACAAAAAATGATTTAGATAATCAAGTAAAACAAAAAATAAAAAAAGAATATGAATCAAAATTAAAAGAACAAGAATATGCAAATATGGTAGAAGATCATTTAAAAAAAGTAGATGAATTAGAAAGAAAAAAACAAGAAGAAATAAGAAAAAGAGCATTAAAAGAAAAAGAATCAAGAGATAAACAAATAAGAGAACAATATGTAACAAAAAGAATAGAATATTTAAAAAATAAAAAATATGAAAGACAATTAGTAGAACAAAATAAAAAAGAAATTTTAGAAGAAAAAAAACAAGAATTAGAGAAAAAAAAAGAGGAATATTTAGCATTAAAAAAAACAATGAAAGATAATGAATTAAGAAAACAAGTTTTAGCAGAACAATTAAGAAAAGAAAAAGATGAAGATATAAGAATAATGGAAGATCATGCACAAGAAGAAATAAAAAGAGAAAATGAAAGAAAAGCATATTTCAAAAGAATTGAAAGAAATGCAAATTCTTTTGCTGATAATGCAGTTGCCACAGTATTAAAAGAACAAAAAGAAAAATTAGATGAAGAAAATAGAAAATTAAAACAATATGAAATTGATAAAGAAAATAAATTAGTTGAACAAGATAAAAGAAGAGAAAAAGAAATTAGAGAAGGAAAAGTTAATTATAGACATTATTTAGATAAACAAGTTAATGATAGAAAAATTAGAGATAATTATGAACATGAAGTTGATTTAGCTCAAGCTAGAATATGGAAAAACGATGTTGAAAGATATAATAAAAGAGAAAAAGAAGTTGCTAAAACTATTAGAGAAATGAATATTAGAAATTTAAAAGCTTTAGATGAATTAGTTAAAATTGGAAAAGGAAATGTTGAACATGGAATGAGTGAAAATGAGAAATTAATGAATAGAGAAATTCTTGAAAAAGCTTATGAGTAATTTTTTTTTATTTTTATTTTAATATTTTTTTTGTGATTTTTCATTTTATTTTAATTTTTTTATTTTTTTTATATAATAATTTTGTTATAATATTTAATTAATTATAATTTTATGTCAAGGAATCAGTATCAAATAAATTTGACAAATTATTTTAATTTTAAAGAAGGACAACAAACTAATTTTTCAGTTGAACTTTTAAAAAAATCAAAAGAATTGATATTAAACACAAATAAATATTTAGATTATTCATCTTATTATAATAACTTAACAATGGTTCATTCCTTCAAATTACCAAATATAAAGGATTATCCAATTAGAACAAATGAAAGTATAATTCCAATAAAAGAATATAATAAAATGGTTATTTATAATAAAAATATTTTGAATTCTCATCGAACAATTGAAAAAAATAATAAAAAAATAAAAGAAGAAAAACCAAAATCACAAGAAGAATCTTCTGATAATACAATTAATTTAAAAAGTTTCTTAATTTATATTGATAAATTTAATAATATGAATGGTGTAATTCATAAATATATTACATATAAAGAAACTTATTTTGTGAATAAACATAAAGATGGAAATAAAAAATTACTTTTACAATATGTTAATAAAAATTATTATAATGATAATTTATTACCTTTTGATGATAATCCAATATTTAAAAAAGAAAATGTTTTTATGATAAAAGATATTGAAGTTAAATTAAGATGTGATCCTTTAATATTAATTTTTATTGATGAAAATGGAAAAAAAAATTCTAAAATAAAATTTCCTTTTAATTGCATTCCTTTCTTTTATGGAATAAATTTTGATACTTTTAAATTATTTTTTTTTTCTGTTATTGATTATAATTATAAAAAAAATAATTTTAAGTTAAATGACAAAAAATTTAATCAACAATATGATTTTATTTTAAATAATAGTAATTTATATGAAACAGATTGTTTCTTATTGAATTATAATAATATTCCTAATTTTAAATATGATTGGATTATTAATAAAGAAAATTTATTAAAAAAATACAAACTAAAAATTAAAATGCCTAAAATTAAAGTAAGATTTAAATATCAAAATGGGCATAAAACAACATTAATAAAATCTTTAGATTCAACACATATGTCTTATCTAATATTAGAAAATTTTAAAGATTGGGATTTATTTTTATTAAATTCTTTTTGTATAATAAAAGAATTTAGAAATACTATTAATTCAGCTTTGAGTTATAATCCTAATTTACATAATAAAAATATTAAAATTGATTTAGATGATACAAAAATAAAATTAAATAAAAAAAGTTATTCTAAATTCTCTACTGTATTTTTTATAACATTATATGATGATTTAGGAGGAAAAAATTATTATTTTGAAATTAAAACACCTCAAATTTTAATTAATTATCAAAGTGATATGATAAAATTATATGAAAAAATGTATGAATTAAATATGAAAGAAGCAATTCAATTAAATAAAATGAGAAAATCATTTTGGCCTGAAGATATGATTAATAGATGTTTAATTGTTGAAGAAAAAAGTAAATTTAATAAAAAATGGGTTGAAACAAAATTAGAATTAGATGACAAAATATTCGATTTTGATAATGATTTATTAAAATTTATTAAAAGACAAGATAGTTTTTTAAATGAAATAATTAATAATAAATCAATATTAAGAATTACCATTTTATTTCCAACAATTTATTGGTTTGCTTCTAATAGTTTAGAGCAAAAAAAATATGATATGAAAAGAAGTGAATTTGAAGAATTATTTGAATTACCTATATGTGATTGGTATCAATATATTATTGATAATTTCCAAAAAATAAAAGAAGAATCAAATAAAAGAATGAAAAAGAATGATTTGAAAAAAAGAAATACTGTTTTGATTAATTTAGATAAAAAGATAAGAAATAAAACTAGAAGAAAAAGCTTAAGACATTCAATGATGCCTCTTCAAATCGATAAAAATAATATAGAAGAAAATAGCAAATAATAATAAATATAAAAATATAAAAAAATTATTTAAATGATAAAAATATTAAATAATAGAGTATATAATAATAATTTATTTATTTATCTAAATAATATAAAAAAAAATAAGGTATAGTTATTAAATTCATCTTTAAAAAAAATTAAAAAAAAAACTAAAAAAAATTATAAATAAAAATGAGATTTTCAATCCTTAGTTACAAAATGCCTCAATTAAGTGGACCTCAATATGGTTGTTTCGCAAAATTACCTCGTTTATCTCCAAACGAGAAAAAAAATTATTTTGAGACAACATACAGAACAAGTTATTGTGATAAATTTACAAATCAAGGTTACAGACCAAAAACATCAAATATGTTTGATAAAAGAGGAGTATGGAGTGGTTTAATAAGTAATTATGAACCAAATGATAGAATACAAATATCAACTCAATTAATTTCTGAAAAATATAATAATGGAAATGAACCAAAATATAATACTGAATGTCAGAGAACATGGATTAATTATAGAGATCCTGGTATTAGAGCTGTTAATGATTTAGGGTTTGATAATACTGGAAGAAAATTTTTACCTCATGTTGATAATTATTTAAGTTATCCTATGTGGAATAATCAAGAGTATGAAAAGGTTAGAAGTAAAACTTTTTATGGGTGTCCTAGAAAAATTTCAGATATTACTAAAAGAAAAAAACAAGGTGGTGGATTGAGAGGGAGTGATTAGATTTTAATTTAATTTTTTTTTTTATTTTTTTTAAATATTTTTTTTTAAGTATGATTTTTTAGATTTTATATTTGTTTTATTTTCTTTTTTTTGAATTTAATATTAAAAATAAATTTTTAAAAAATATTTTTATTGTTTAACAACATAATATAGAATATTCATATTTTATTATTAATAGAATGTAATAAAATATATTTTATAAAATTTAAAATATTTACACAAGAAAAAAAACAAAAAACAATAAGTTAAATAAAATAATAAAATTTCTGAACATCTATTAATTTATTTAAATATTAAAATTATTGATTTTGTTGTCCTTTATTACTTCCATATTTTGCATATAAAATAGAACTTTTTTGAATAGGCATATCAACCAAAGCAACAACAGAAAAATATAAAATAAAAATTAAACCAATAGTTGACCAAACAACAATTTGTTTTTCAAGTGTACTAATTGTATTATTTTGATTTTCTTCAGTCATAACTCTAAGCATTGTATTATATGATTCTTGAATTTCTAAATTTTCAGCATTTGCATTATCATTAGTACAAAAAACAAAAGCAAAGAAAAAAACAAACAATAAAATCTTCATATAAACTTTCATATTTTATTTTAATAAAAAAATAAAATAAAATAATATATTTTAATCAAAAGGAAAAATATATAATAAAAAGATTAAAAAAAATATAAATCAAAAAATAAGAAAAAATAAAAAAAAAACTCTCTAATATGGAAAATTTTGAATTAGGAAAACTATTAGGAAACGGTGCATTTGGTTCCGTAAATAAAGTAATAAGAAAATCAGACAAAAAAGAATATGCAATGAAAAGAGTAAAATTATCTCAATTAGAAAAAAAGGAAAAAGAAAATGCATTAAATGAAGTAAGAATTTTAGCGTCATTAAATCATCCAAACATAATTGGATATAAAGAAGCATTTTATGATGATAATTCAAAAATATTACATATAGTAATGGAACTTGCAGATGATGGTGATATAGAAACAAAAATTGATGATAATAAAAGAAATAAACTTTGTTTTCAAGAAAATACAATTTGGAATATTTTAATACAAATACTGCAAGGATTAAAATTCCTACATGATAATAAAATTATACATAGAGATTTAAAAAGTGCAAATATATTTTTAATGAAAAATGGTTTAGTTAAAATTGGTGATTTAAATGTGAGTAAATTAGCCAAAATTGGTAAAGCAAATACACATACAGGAACACCATATTATTCATCACCAGAAATTTGGATTGATCAACCATATAATAATAAAACTGATATTTGGAGTGTAGGATGTATTATTTATGAAATGTGTTCTTTAAGTCCTCCTTTTAGAGGAACTTCTCTTATTAATTTATATAATAATATTCAAAAAGGCGTTTATTCACCTATTCCTGATAATTATTCTAAAGAATTAAGTTATGTTATTTCACTTATGTTAGTTGTTGATCCTAATGTTAGAGCTTCTTGTGATAAGCTTTTAGGGTTAAGAATTGTTCAAGATAAAATGAAAGAAATTAAAGGTTTTAATTTTAATAGTGATAATAATTATAAAGTGGAATTAATTCAAACTATTAAATTACCTAAGAAATCAAAGGATATTAATAGAGTTTTACCTCAAAAAAAAAAATATCATGTTGAAAATGAAATGATGGAAAATGATGAGTTTGAAACAAAAAAAGCTGGTTTTTTTAAAAAAGTGAAAAAAGAAATTAATAATAATAATATTAATAATAATAATAATCATAATCATGGAGGAAAACATATTTCAAATTCTCATAATAAACAAATTAATCATAATAATATTAGTAATCATCAAGTAAATAAAAGACCAGTAAGTGCAATTCAAAGACATCTTCCTCAAAATAAGATTAATAATATTCATCAAAATAATAATAATCAAAAAAATTATAATAGCAATAAAAGTAATAATAATAATAATAGACCATCAAGTGGAAAGAAAATTTCAAATAATATAATAAGTAATAAACCAACAAATAATGCAATTAATTCAAATAATAATAATAATAATCATAACAAAATAAAAATAAAACCAAAAGTAAATGATAATAATAGTAATAATAATATGAGAGTTAGAAAAAGACCTGTAAGTGCAAGACCAAGTCAAAAACAAGGTTTAAATATTAATAAAAGTAATATTAATCAAAATAAGGAAAATAATTATAAAGCTAAAGTTAATTCTTCAAAAAATCTTCCTTATAATAGTAACAATAATAATAATTTAAATTCTAATAATAATAAAATTATTCATTATAATGCTAATAATAAGCAAAAAATTGTTATTGAAAAAATAAATTATAATAAAGGAAAGAAAAAACCATTAGTAAAACCTCCTGTTTCAGGAGGATATAAACCAAAAATTGGTAATAGAAAGTAATAACTAAGTTTTTAATTATTTATCATAACATTGATTAATTATAAATAATAAATTATATAGAAATTTCAATTAAATTAAATAGTTGATAATTACTTTTCATGAATTTAAGAATTTTTATATTTTTATAGTTTTTTTAAACAAATATTATATAAAAATATTGAATTTTATTAATATTTTAATTAATTCATATAAATATATACATTAAAAAATATTAAAATTCCCTCTTATAATATTTTAAAAATAATAATTAATTAATCCCTAACTGAAAATAAAAAAAATAAAAAATAAAAAAAAAAAGAAAAAGAAAAAAAAATGAAAACCACCCCAGATTTAAATCCAAAAGACGATTCCCTAAAAACCAAACTAACAAAAAAAAAAAAAAATCAAAAAAAAATTCCAAGTATGACTCTTCAAGATTTACAATCATCATTAATAAATTCAATAAATGAAAATTACATAACCCAAGCAAAAACAACAGAAACAATTTCTTTTGACAAATATGCAGACTTAATAAATACTTCAATGAAAAAATATCAACTTCATGTAGAAATACCAAAAGACATAGATTCAGATACAGAAGAAGAAAAAAAAATAGTAAAATACAATCCAAAATACATAACATTAGAAGATAAAAATATTATAAAAAAAGTACATGATTTAAATTCATCTTTCATAACAAAATATACTCCTATCAATAGTGATTCGAATTTAAAAGTAAATTTCAATAATGTTGATTATCAAAATCCATATCAAAGTATTTCAATAATTAGAAAAAATAATGATATTTATGATGAAATAAGTAAAGATTTTTTAATGAGACAAAAACAAACTTTTGATAATTCAATAAAACAATTTGAAGGTTATACTATGAAATATAAGACAAAAATGCCTAAAATTAGAATTGCTAAAATTCCTCCAAAAATTCAATTTGATATTCCAGTTGTTGATATGACAGCAGATAAGAAAAAAAAAGAAGATGAAGTATTACCACCAATTCCAGGTCAAGGTCATTTAAAATTATTTGCATATTATAGATATCCAAATAGAAATTTTCCAGAAGGTAGAGAACAATTTTCTTTAGAAATGAGAGCAGCAAATATTGTTTTATGTGGTGGTATGAGTGCTCAAATGAAACAAATGATAATTTGGGAATTAAATGTAGAACAATTAAAATGGACAAAAATAATAACTGAAAATATAACTAATTGTAGATATGGTCATTCAGGAGTAATTTTTCAAAATAAAATATTTTTCTTTGGTGGAAGAACAAAATTTCAAAATACTTCATTAACAGCTGGATTTGAATTATTTTCATTTAATGATAATACATTTTCAAATCCACCTGTTGCAGGAAAGCAACCTGAATTAAGAAGAAATCATATAGCTGAATTAATAGGAGGTCAAATGATGATTCATGGAGGAATAAATGATAATAATGAAATATTAAATGATGTTTATTTACTAAATTTAAATCCATTAAAATGGAATGTAGTATCAATTAGTCCATATACACCTGGTCCTAAATTATATGGTCATGCTTCATCTTTAGTAATTCCAAGAGATACTGTTCAAAATCAAAGATTTACTATTTATAAATATCCTGACAGTGATAATAAAAAACTTAATCAAAGTAAAATTAAAGAAAGAGGTTTATATATTTTTGGAGGAAAATCTAAAGATGAAGGTGGAATTTCTAATCAATTATGGATTTTAATTATGGGACAAAAGCCTTTAGAATGGGTTCAACCTGAAACTAAAGGTAAAATGCCTTCTCCTAGATATTATCATACTATGAATTATTATGAAAAAGGGAATTTTTTAATTGTTCATGGAGGAAGAAATGATGATGTTAGTGAGAGTTTTGCATTAAGTGATTCTTTTATTTTTGATTTGGAAAATTTTGAATGGATGAAAGTTCAATTATATAGTCAATTAGATGATTTTAAAGTTTTAACTAGATGTGGACATCGTGCTATTATTTATTCTAATAAATTAATTATTGTTGGTGGAATGAATAGTCATAATTATTTAGGAAGTTCTTTACTAATTTTAAATTTGGATTTTTATTATTCTACTAAAGTTAAAAGCAGTGAAGAATTTATGATTGATCAATTAAAAGATAATAAGGATGCTGAAAGTAAGAAAAAAGTAAATATTTTGAATAAAACTTTACGTAAGAATCAATTAGGGATTGTTACTTCTATTGATTTACCTCCTATTCAATAATATTTTTTTTATTTTTTTGATTTGAAGTGGTTTTTTTTTTGTTTTTTATATATTTATTTTACCATAAATATAATAAATTAAAAAAAGATTTGATTTTTTAATTAAAATTTTGTTTTTTTAAAAAGAAATTAAATAAAGGTTTTATTATTTATATATATATTTTTTTTGGTTGTTTAGAAATCTTTTAAAGTCATTTTCCAGAAATCTTTTAAATTTATTTTAGTTGTTATTAATAATAAAGCAATGATTAAAACTGTTATATTTTCATATAGTAAATTTTCATAAATTGAATAATTTAATAATGAAAAATCTTCCAATCTTTTTTTTAATTTTCTTAAATGTCTTAAATATTCTTCATTAATAAAACATCTATTATTAATAATATTATCTAAATATTCAATTGATTTATTAACGTTTTCTTTATATTCAACATTTGTATTATAAATAAAGAAATTTCCAAAAAAGAAACCTAAATTAAGTAAAACAAAATATTTTGTATAGACAAATTTTGATTGAGGTTGGGTTCTAATTGAAAGTATCATAAAATGCCTATAAAATAAATAACAAAGAATAAATATAAATGCAAATTCAAGGATGAAAACATTACCAATATTAATTAAAGAAATTTGTCTTGCTGATTCAAAACTAAATTTAATTTCTTGTAAAATATTTTTTGAACAAGTACTGTTTTCAGTTATATTAAATTCAAAATATGAAGTTGCTGTTAAATACATTGTATCATTTTTTCCAATATAATTTTGATATTCCTCAATATTATTTATTAAATTATTTAATTCAGTTCTTTTATATAAATCTTCCAAAGAATTTTCATTTAATAAAATTATATCTTCTTCTTTTTTAGCATGTGTTTTATTATAAAAACAAGAAAATAATTTTTTATTTTTAAAATTAGTATTATTAAAATTACTTAAAATATATTTTGATTCATTTGGATTATCTTTATATAATTTATGCATTGTATCTCTATTAATGACAGAGCATTCAATACCATTATAAGTTAAATTTAAAGAGGAAATTAATTTTTCACCAATTTTATTATTTTTATTATCTGAAATAAAACTAATTTGATTCAAATTAGGACACTTACTTTCACCAATAATACATAAATTATTACATAAAACTCCATTATCACAACTTCTATTATTTTTATCAAATAAAGAAGTAAAATTATAAACTTTTTTCTTACATAATTTTTTCCCATCAATAATATTAATATTCATATAATCAATTTTATCAATCTTTTTAATGAATCTTCTAATATTTAAACTATTATTTTTATTTGGAATAACAAAACCATTTCCATTAAATTCTTGAAAAGTAACAATATTTTTAGGACAAAAACATTTATTATTTTTTTCACTATTATAACATTGTTTACTAAAAGGTGTATTAATTTCATATTCTCCAATTAAATCACCACTTCCTATTCCAAGTGAGTAAATTGAACTTATTTTAAATTCACTTCTATTAAATCCTAAATTGTTAGTAGAATATTTACAAGGATAATCATATTCAATATCATTTAAAAATACTCCTTCATTAATCCCTGGCCATGTAAATAAAGAATAATCTGTGAAATTTTCAGAACAAGGTGCATTTATTTTTTTTTCTTCTAAATATAATATTCCATCAAATAAAGGACCATTTGTTTCATTTATCCATCTTTTTGTATGAAATTTTGAACTTGTCCTTATTTTACATTCTGTAAAAAAAATTACAAAATAAATATGAAGGAACATTAATAATAATATTAAGAAATATGCTATTTTATATCCTTGGTCTAAACGTGCCATTTAATTATTTAGAAAATTCTTTTTTTTTTAATTTAAATAATTATTATATTTATTATAATTACTTTTATTATCCCTTATTTATTTAATATTAAAATATAAATTATTAAGATTATAATAATATTACATTTTACAAATGTTTAAACATAATTATATTATTCTTCATGCATCTGAAATTGCTTGTAAGTTTTTATAATATAATGATGCAAAAAGACTATTTTGATTTTTTAATAATATTTCAGGTTTATCAAACTCAACAATTGTCCCTTTATCCATAACTATAACTCTATCACATTTTTTAACCGTTTGAACTCTATGAGCAATAGTTAAAACAGTACAATTTTTAAAATATTTATCAATTGCTTTTTGAATTGTATCTTCAGTCTTTTGATCTAAAGAAGCAGTTGCTTCATCTAAAAATATAATTTTAGATTTTTTTAATATTGCTCTAACAAAACATAAAAGTTGTTTTTTTCCTAAAGATAAATTATTACCAAATTCAGTAACTTTAAAATTAAGTAATTTTGATTTTTTATTATTATATTCATTATCAGAAATAAAATCAAAAAAATCTAATTCTTTTAAAATATTACAAATTTCAACATCAGTATATTGATTTAAAGGATCAATATTATCTCTAATAGTACCTTCAATTAAAGTAGGATCTTGTGGTACAATACATAAATTTTCTCTTAATTTCTTTAATCCAATTGTTGAAATATTAACATTATCAATTGAAATAAAACCTTTAAATGATTCAATTATTCTATAAATTGCAAGAAATAAAGAACTTTTTCCACTTCCACTTTTACCAACAATTCCTATTTTTTCTTTACTTTTGATTTCTAAATTAATATTATTAAGTATTAATTCAGTTTCTGGTCTATAACGAGTAGAATAATTTACCATTTTAATAATTCCTTTATTGGGCCAATTAATTAATGATTTATCTTTTGGCATTGTTCTTGGTTTTTCTTGGACTATTTTTGTATATTCTTCACATCTTTCAAAACTAACCATACTTTTTTCTAAATTTGATGTAAAATCTAAAGCATTTAACATTTGTTCACTAAAAGATATTGAATATTTTAACATTAAACCAATTGCTTCTGGTGAAAATTTATTATGCAAAATACATGCACCAATAAGTATTACAAATAAATAAATAAAAGATGATAAATCTAAATATAAAGAATACCAATTTGTAGCACCGAATTTATAATTAATAACAGTATAATAATCATTTAAATGATGAAATAATTTTTTTTGAAAATTACTTTGTTCATTAAAACTTCTAATAATAACAGCACCAGAAATACTTTCACTAAATCCAGAAACAATAGGAGCTCTTGCAATACCATCTAATCTATTTAAATCTCTACCAGCACTAATATAATAATTAGTTATTAAAATTCCTAAAAATAATAATATTGGTCCTGAGAATAATGAATAAATATTATAATTTGCACAAACTATTATTGCTAATATTACCATTATATCACTTCTTAATATTTGTGATAATAATTTTAATATTAATTTACATTTTTCTAAATCACTTGTTAATCGATTTATACATTGACCTAATGGTACTATATCAAAAAATAAATTTATAGGTGCATAAAAAATTCTTTTTAACATTTGCTCATGTAAGTTTTTATTAATATAGAGTAAAGCTCTTGAAAATAAAAATTCTTTTAAAAATACAAAAAACAAAGATAATAAACCTAATTCAGTATAAATTAAAAATGCATATAAATCATCCATTTTATGTGAAGACCAATACATTAACCAAATATTACTTCCAACTTGAGTTAATTCACATCCAAAAGATAATAAAATGATTAAAAAACTAAAAAAATATCCTCCCATTAATCTTAATAATTTAAAATATAATTTAATAGAAATTTTCCCTTGTTTCATTTCTTCATCTCTTATTAATTTTCCTTTTATAATTTTTTCTAATTCATGACCAATAGAAGGATTTCTTTCTTTTAAAAAATGAGATGAATTAAAACTTCTTTTTTGAGATAATCTTTCTTCTTCTAAAGTAGTTTTTTTTTTAACTTGATCAACTAAATTTTTATACAAATCAGTTTTAATAAAATCTTTATAATTTCCACTCCAAATAACACTTCCTTTTTCCATATAAATAATTTTATTCATCATATTTAAATTTTGTATATCATGTCTAATTAAAATTCTAGTTTTTCCTTTTAAATGTTCAATTAAAACTTTATTAAAAATTTCATAAGAATTAATAGAATCAACACTTGAAATTGGATCATCTAATAAATATATATCACTTTCTTTATAAATTGCCCTTGCTAAACTAATACGAGCTTTTTGTCCTCCACTTATATTATTTCCATTTGATGAAACTTCAGTCAATTCTCCTCCAGGTAAAAGTTCTAAATCTGAAGTTAATTGACAAATTTTTAATATTTCTTTATATTTTTCTTTATTTAATTCATTAAAAAATAAAATATTATTTCTTATTGTATCATTCATTATCCATGGATTTTGAGGAGCATATGAAATTGAACCATTTATTATATTTAATGATTTTTCTTTATTTAATATTTCATTATTTGGTTTTATATATTCTAAATAATTTAATATTGCATTTGCTAAACATGTTTTTCCACTTCCAGTTTCTCCTAAAATTGCTACCATATCTCCTTTGTTTATTTCTATATTTATATCATTTAATAATATTTTATTTTTTAATGTTTCATCATTTTTTATTCCAAAATTACATTTGGAAAATTTTATTATTATGTTTTTTTTTTTAATTCTTTATCTTCTATACTATCTCTATATATATCTTTTGTTCTTAAAAAATTATCTATTCTATTCATTGATATTAAACAATTTAATAATGATGTTATAAATATTGGTAGTCTATATAAAGGATTTGCCATTGAATCAAATATTTCTATTGATGTTAATAAGTTTTCTATTGGAATTTTTCCATATATTGTGGTAAAAATTCCAATTGTTGATATTGCTAAAAATAATGGAATACTTCTATGAACAAAACCTGATAAAACATATACATTTTGTATTTTTTTCATTGTTTTTAATTCATTTATTCTTTCTTTGTCTATTCTTTTTAAAAATTCTTCTTCCCAAACATATAATTTTAATATTTTTATTATATGTAAAACATTAGAAGTTAATTTCATTCTTTTATCTTTATTTTCTAATAATAATCTTTGATTTGAAATATAAACTTTTTGTATAATCCAAGCAATCATAAATAGTATTAAGAAAATAATAACTCCTAAAATAAAAATAATTCCAAAGAATTTAAAAAGGAGATAAATATATAATCCAAATTGTAAAGGAACAACAATAGTTAAAGGAGCATAAAAAAATACAAAACCTAAAGTATCAATATCAATTTGGATATAATTTATCATTTCCCCTTCACTTAAATTAGCTTTTAAAAAAGCAGAAGTTCTCATTATTTTTTCATATACTAATGCACTTAACATATTTCCTGCATTAATTCCTAAAATTTGACTTTTAAACATTGTATGATGAAATAAGAAAATTGAACAAATTTTATTTATTAAAAAAAAAATAGAATATTTATAAATTTCTTTTAAATTTTTATTATCCTTAAATAAAAAAATAAGATTTCTTAATAAATGAATTTGAAATAATTGTGCCATAATATAAAGAAAAGATAATAAAATAACAAAAAAAACATCAAATTTATTACTTGATAATATAGTTAAAAATAAAGGACAACGTGATTTATGATGGTATTTTCTAACATGAATTTTCTCAGAAGAATTTTTTGGTTTAATATACCATTTATTATATAAAATTTCGTATAAATTTTCTATTACATTATCTCCAATTGGAGTTAAATGTTTTATTTTTAAACTTTTATTATTAGAAATATTCATTGCATCTCTTGTCCAATCAAAAAATAAATTATTGAAAAATATCTTTAATTTATTTGTTTTAATTTCTTCTTTTATATTTGATGAACCAGAACTTTCATCTGTTGAATTTTCTTTTAATAACATTTCAAAATCTGAACTATAATTAAGTTCTAAAGAATTCTCCATAAATTAATATTTTTTTTCTAAAATTAATTTTATTAAAATATTTTCATAAATTATCGTTATTTTATTTTTTTATTAATGTTTTATCAAAATAATCCTTATGAATGCTTTTTTTTAGATGAAACTGAATTTAATGAACTTTGTAATAATTTAGAATGTGATAAACAGAAAAATATATCTTTTTTAGGAAATTTAATTAATTATGATCAATCAAATAATATTGGAATTGTTTCTTTTAAAGGAAAAAAAATTAACGTTAATTTTTCTAGAGTGTCTAATATAATTCAATTGAAAAATAAAAACCCTTTAATTATGGTATATGGATTTATTCAAAAAAATAAAAAAAATGAAATTTCCTTTTATTGTAATTTATACAGATATATTGAAACTGATAATAAAACTTTTGATTTTGAAGAATATCGTAATTTATGTTTAGAAAGAAGAAAAATAATGAGACAATGTAAAGAAATAAATGAATCAAATGAATTTTGGTATGGAACAAATAATAATTTAAATAATCCAAAATAATACATTAATTTATTATAAAAAAATAATAATTTACAAAATTAAATATAATAACTATAAGTATAATAATATAAGTAATACAATAAAATTACTTTAAAATAAAATAAAAAAAACTAATTTTCACAAATTTTAACCATTTGAAATTTACTTCTCCCATTTTTCTGAAACAAAATAACTTTTCCATTATCATCAATACAGCTTAAAAACTGCCCATTTTTATTAAAAGAGCATCTCCATAAAGGTTTATTATGATGATAAATAAAAACAGGAATATATTTAATTTTAGTTTCATCAAAATATCTCATTTTTTTTTCAATAATTAAATTAACTTCCCAAACAACTAACTTCATATCTAAAGAAGTAGAAGCAATTAAATGATAATTTCTCCCAAATTGAGTAGCCCATTCAACATCAGTAATATTATCACAATGACAGCCTTCTAATTTATGAATATTAAATTGTTTTTTATATTCATTAAAAGTTAAAATTTGTAATAAATTACATTTACTTTCATCAATATTATTTTTATTAATTTTACAACCAATTATTAAAGATTGAGGATCAAAAGATGAAGGATTCCAACATAAACACGTACATCCTAAATTATTTATATCTTTATAATAAATACAATCCCAATTTAATAAATCAATATAATTTGATGGTTCAAATATTTTTAACATACCATTTAATGTCACTGCTGCTAATTTTAATCCATTTTCTTTTGGACAAAATGATATGTCTTCTACATTATCTGAAAATTCTAATATTTTTGTATGATATTTAAATTTTTCTTTTTCTTCTTTCCATAACATTATTTTTTTATCAAATCCACATGATGCTATTATATTTCCATATATTGGATTTGACCATTTTATTCTTAATACGGGAATTTCTATATTTAAAATTGGTTGAGAAATCCATTCTGATTCATCTGTAAAATTTAATATTTTCATTTCAGTTGATAATGATGATTGAGTTGATAGTCTTTTTTTTACTTTTGATTCTGGCTTTTTTTTTGTATAGAATAATATTTTTTGAGATGATGAACTTATTACAATTTTATCTCCATTTGTATTAAATGCTATTTCATGAAGATAACCATCATTTTTTATATCCATTTATTTAAATTTTTAATAATTTTGTTTGATTATTTCTTTATTAATTTTATTAAAATAATAATTAATCTTTATATTAATCAAATAATTAATATAATATTACACATATCTTAAAAATATTCTAATTTATCTTAAAATTATTTTATTCTTATTATGATAGTAAATAATCATTTATTTTTAGATTAAATAAATATTATCTTTTAATTTAAATGCGTTAATAATATTTGTTTTTAAGAAAAAAATTATAGAATTTATCAAAGATAATGCTAATATAAAAAATTTATATTCATATAAATACAATTTTTTAATCTATAAATATCTATATATATGATTTAACAATTCTAATAGAATTGTAATTTAATTTTTTTTTAAATATTTGATTTACATAATTTGTAAAATTAATTATTTATTTAAATTTATTTTTAAAACATTTCTGATGAAAAAAAAATAAAATTTATTATTTTTATTGAATAATTATTAAAAAAAATATCTAATAAAATGTCTATTAGATTAAATATAATCTTTGGACCAAAAATTCCATAAATAAAATTAATATAAATTTAATTATTTCTTGTGTTTCAAAATCTAGTAATTATTGTGTTTAAAATATAAACTTTATTATATAATCAATATAAGTATTATTAATTTAAATCAAACACTAAATGATGATAGATAAATAATATATAAACAAAAGATTTTATTTTAGAATATAAAACCTAATGTCAGAAAATATAGAAAATGTCCAAGAATACCAAAATTTAATTCAAATCAATATAGAAGCCTCTGAAGATACTAGAGATTCATTCCATGAAAATTTAAGAGATCATTCTTCTAAAAAGTGTATAAAGAATGAAAAGAAAAACTCCCTTCTAGAAAAAAAAGTAAAAAGAAATAAAAATAAACAAATTAAAAAAAATTCAAAGGACAATAATTCGAAAATTAAAATAATTCAAAAAATTTTTAATGATTTTAAAAATTGTTCACAATTATATAAAGAGTTTAATCAATTTACAAAACTGGAAAAAAATGTTAAAAATTATTTATATTCAAATTATACTCAATTAGCAAAAGATATTAGAAATATTTTTTCAGAATATTTTATATTAAATTCAAATAATTATGTAAAATATAATAGATTATTAGAATTATGTGAACATTTTGAAAAAATATATAAAGAATATGAAAATAAATTATTTATTAAAGAATCAAAAAATCATATTGAAATAAAAAAAAGGTTTAATAAATTAAAAAAAGAATTCAGAACAACATTAAATAATAATAATCAAGAATATATAAATTATTCATCAAATAAAGTGAAATTTTCATATAAAGAAAATAATATAAATAAATCTGATAATAATAATAAAAATTTAAAAAAATACAAAATTAACTTAGCAAAAAAAATAAGAAATTTAACACCAGAACAAAAAAAAAGAATAATTAATTTAATTTCAAGAATTCATCTTGATAAAAATAATTCAAATAATGTAATGGAAATAGATATAAATAAACTTCCTGATAAAGAATTAAAACTTCTTGAAAATTATGTTAATCAATGTGAATCTGAAAAAAGTGAACATATACAATCAGAAACAAATACTAATTGCATTACTCCTGAAGAAGAAATGTTTGATGATTTATCTGAATCTATTTCAAGTGATGAGGATGAATTTTAAATTTAAATTTTATTTAAAGGTTTGAAGTATTTAGATAGAAATAATTTTTTATTTATTTATTATGCAATAGATAAAACCAATATTTTAGAGTTATTTGTTTAAAATTGAGGCTTTGTTTTTTACTTTTTAGAAAATAAAAAGGTTTGAAAAAAATAATTTGGAAAAAATAGGGTTAAATAAAAATAATGCCTAAAAAAGGGAATAATTTTTTATAAATATATTTATATAGATAATTAATGAATTATATATAAATTTACTATTTATTTTTTTTAACTAAATTATCAAATAAACAAAGTATGTTAAAATAAACAAGATTATTTTAAATAATTAATACTAAATAAAATTTAAAAAAAATTTAAATAAAAATATTTATTTATCTAAAACCAAAAAAACAACAATATAAATAATAAATTAACATATTACAAAAAAAAAATGAAAGAAAAATTTGAACATTACATTGACTATGATTATTTCAACATAAAAAAAGATGTAGGAAGTGACCAAAATAAAAAATTCAACCTTTACATATTTATAATAATGTGTACACTTCTTTTTATATTTCTCTTTTATATAATATTATGGACATTCACAAATTATAATCAATTAGATGATTTAGATGATTACGTAAAATATTTTAAATCAAATAACTTATCAAAATTTAACAATATAACAATTGGAATGAAAATAATGCCATCATATAACACCCAGAAAAAAAATGTATTTCTCCTTCGTCCATCTCAAAATGTAAGAATAATTTATATAACAAAACAAAAAAAAAATAAAAAATAGGCAGAAGAAACAAAAATAGAAGGAAGTTCCAGTTTAGCATATTCCTATGACTTATCAACAACATTTTTCAAATTAAACCATACAAATAAAGTATTTCCAAAATTCAAATTTACAAAAGACAACATTCCAGTAGGAAACTCAGTAATAATGTGTATATCAATAAATTGGGGTGATTCAAACAACAATCAATTACATTATGATATAATGAAAAGAGTACAAGGATTTCCAAATTGTACAGAAACCTTATCAGGAAAATTTATTTGGAATGAAGAAGATCCTGTTAATGGTGTTGATGTTCCAGTATGGATTCAACATATGTTTGAAGCTGATTGTTCTGATTATGAATGTGATGATTATTGTGCTAATAAATTTAATGGAGTTTTCGTTAATGGTGTTAAAAAACATGTTTGTTATTCTTATGATGTTTTAGATGGAATTTGTATTGTTATAGAATATGATAAAGTTAGTAATAATTATTATTATGCTGGAGGATGCTTTCCTGATAATAAAACTTATGTTACTGTTCCTGCTGTTTTAAATGAAATTTATAAATTTAAAGGAATTGAAATTGAAATTAGAGATAAAAGTGATCCTATTATTAAAGCTGGGGAAATGAGTAATTATTCGTTTTCTTTTGGTAATTCTTGGAGATATTTTGCTTGGTTACTTAATGTTATTTTACTTTTGGCTATTGCTGCTGCTTGCTATGTTGGTTATCAGATTTATAAAATTAAAAAGAAAAGTAATGAAAGTAATGATAATAAAATAAATAATAATAAAAATGGACTTGTTGAGAATGAAAATAAAGATGAATTTGGGTTTTTGTGAGGATTTTTTTAAAAGAGATTTTATTTTTTTTATTTAATTATTTATCAAAAATAATTTTTTTATCATAATATATAGTTATATTGTTTTTCCTTTTTTTATATATTTTTTTATTGATATTAAATTATAAAAATAATAAATAATATTAAAACTAAATAAATAAAATGGCAAATTCAGATGAAATTATTTTAGGCAAAACATACTTTGGAAAATATAAAACAGTAAAAAAATTAGGAGAAGGTTCATTTGGAATGATATATAAAGCAACATTCAAAGACGAAGAATATGCATTAAAATTTGAAAACAGAAAAAAAGGTCAAAGCCTTCTTCAATCGGAAGCATATATAATGAGTTACTTAAAGGGTCGTAAGAAAAAATAATTAATATATATTTAAATCTAAATAAATTATAGCTGGAATTCCCTTTGTAAAATCCTTTGGCTTTTCAGGAGATTATAACATTTTAGTAATGGAACTATTAGGAAAGTCTTTAGAAGATATTTTCGAATCTTTATCTACAAAAAAATTCTCAACTAAAACAGTATGTATGTTAGGAATTCAAATGATAGATATTTTACATTATGTTCATGATAAACATATAATACATCGTGATATAAAACCAGATAATTTTGTAACAGGAATAAACGAAAAGAAAAAAAATATTTATTTACTTGATTTTGGTTTAGCTAAAAAATATAGATCAAGTAGGACATTAAAACATTATCCAATGGCACAAAAAAAAAAATTAACAGGAACAGCTCGTTATGCTTCAATTAATGCATTGAAGGGTTATGAACAAAGTAGAAGAGATGATTTAGAAGCAGTCGGTTATGTTTTAATATATTTTTTATTAGGAAAATTACCTTGGCAAGGATTACCAGTTAAAACTAATGAAGATAGATATGTTAAAATTATGGAAAAAAAAAGAGATACTAAACCTGAAGATTTATGTAAAAATTTACCTATTCAATTTCAAGAATATGTTGAATATACTAGAGGAATGGATTATGAAGAAGATCCTAATTATGAAAAGTTAAAAGATTTGTTTAAAACTGTTATGGAAAAAAATGGTTATCAAATTGATTTTATTTATGATTGGTCTGATCCAAATGATGAAGTTTATAAAATGAAAAGTTTAAAAGTTGAAAAAGATAATGATGATAGAAATGAAAAAGAAAATAATAATTTAAATTCTAATAATAATGATCATCAAATTATGGTCGTTAATAATTATGTTAATCAAGTTAATACTTTTGTTATTAATAATAATCAAGAAAATAATCAAAATAAAAATGAAGGGAAAGATGATAATAATAATAATAATGATAATAATAATAATAATGAGGAAAACAATAAATTGGTTAAAGTTAATAATGATAATTTTGTTTCAAATAGAAATGTAAATTCCCAAGAAGATAATGAGGATAATCAAAATCAAAATAAAAGGAAATCACATGGGAAAAATAAGGATAATAATAAATGCTGTTCAATATTTTAAATAAAGTAATGATATGATATATATATAATTATATTATTTCAGATTTTATATTTTTTAAATTATAAATAAATAAATCTAATAAAAATTTAAATAAATAATTAAAATAGTGAATATAAATAATTTTTCTAAAATTTATTGATAAAAATAAAAAAATTATATCAAGATAGTATCATAATAACCTTTATTTAATTTTATTATTAAATTAAAAAATTTAGTTTCCTTATTGAAAAAAATAATAAAAAATTAATATCACATTTTTAATAAAAATAAAAAATGTTTATAGCTATTTCCCAAAATTCAAATATAATAAAAAGTGAAAATTTCTATAATCAAAAGCAAAAAAATCAAAAAACCAAAAAAAAAAAATTATCAAAATCAATAATGGAAGAAGAAAAAAAAAAAGATCCAAAATATAAAACAGAATTATGTAAAACATATAGTGAAACTGGAGAATGTCCATATGGGAAAAAGTGTAGATTTGCACATGGAAAAGATGAACTTTTTTCAAAAGATATTGGAATAAATTATAAAAAAATAGAATGTAAATCTTTTTCAGAAAGCGGATTTTGTCCTTATGGTTCTAGATGTAGTTTTAAACATGATGAAAGAGAACTTAAAAATTTTAAATTACCTTTTTATTATGTCAAGTTATTTATTTTTAATAATTTAAAACCTTTAAAAAATAGACTTAAAATTTTTGAAGAAATTACAATTGAAAAAAATAATAAAAATGATAATAAAAATAATAAAAAAAGAGTTAATAGTTCATCAACAAGTGAAATTAGTTATGAGGAAGAAAATTAAAAATTATTATTTTTCCTTTTATTTATGATATTTATTTGTATGAAACAATAATTATTAATATTGAATTAACCTTGGTTTTATTTATTTGTTTATTTAATTTTCCTTTTTATAAGGAATTTATTCTAATTATATAGTGATTATGAGTTAATGTATCATTAATTTTTTCCATTCATTATTTTTATTCTTAGTAATAATTATAAATAAATTCATTTAAAAAAAATTTCTTTTTTAAATGAATTTTACCCTTAGGTTATTATAATAATTTAAGAATTTTTAATTTTTTAATTGAACAATAAATATTAATACTTTATATATTTTATAAATAATATTATTTATAAAAAATTATAAACAAAGTAAAATTATTTAATATTATTTAATAAATATTTATTATTTTAAATCTAAAATGAAAATCAAATTAATATTTTCAATAACATTTCTAATAATAATATTATGTCAAAAAGAAAAAGAAACACATTCAAATGAAAATGACAACTTAAATATGACAAATTATGAAATGGATAAATTAATGTCTTGTTCATATATAATAACATTAAAAACTCAAGAAGACAAAGACTTAATTGATTCAGTGAAAAACAAATTAAACACAACTCAACAAGATAAAATAGCAGCAAAAATTTATACAGATATGTTTGAAAAATGTGTAAATACAATTAAAGAAGAAAGTGTATTAAAAATATTTAAAAATTTAAAATTAGTAATCGAGCCTGAATATTCAGAAGATGTGAGAAAATTAGTAGAAATGGATTATACAATATATAATGATAATATAAATTTTAATTTAACAATAAATCAACAAATTTTAATTTATAAATTTCAGAAAGTTCGAGAACTTTTTCAAAAGAAAAAAGAAAAAAATTTTGATGAAGATAGAGAAAATGAAAGAGGAGAAGAAAATGAACCTTTTGAAAGTAATACATATGACATAATGAAAATGCCTAAATATGTGAATGTTATTATGTTTGTTATTGTATTTGGATTTTTATTTTTGGGTTCTTATTTTCTTTTGAAAAAATTGACTTATAAACCTGAAAAAAAGAAAAAAAAGAAAAATTAAAAATTGAGAATAATAATAGATTTAATTTTTATTATTAATAAAATTTTTCTTATCAATTTTCTTTAAATTTATTATTTAATAAATGAAATTAAAAGAAATTATTCTTAAAAAATTACCATTATATTTAAATCAAAAATATTATGATTTATTTTTTAATATTCTGGGTAATATTAAGGAATTAATGATTGAAGAAGATAAAAAAATGAAAAAAATTTCTCTTTTTGAATTTGAAAAAAAGAGTTATATACAATTTACAAAAAATACGATTTATAAATATTTCTATGAGATTGATAAAGCAATAAATAAAACAGAAATTTATAATAATGAAATATATTCTCAATTAGAATTATCATACTTAAAAAAGAAGGCAAAATTATATTTTAGGAAATTAAATTTAATTAGTATTGAATCAAGAAAATCAATTGATTATTGTATTAAATATTATATAGGATTTTGTAAATATGAAATAAAAAAACAACATAAAAATCTATTTTTATTTCCTAGTAGAACAGAAACAATGAAAAGTATTTTTAAAAGAGATATTAGAAGAAAAACAAGTATTAATCATACTTTTTCACGTAAAAATACATTAAAAAATTTTGAAAAAGATAATGAAGATAATCAAAATGATTTTTTATTTGATGCTGATGAAAATAAAGAAAAGAAAAAATTTATAAATTTATTTATTGGAAAATTTGATATAAAAAAAATTATGAGTAATGAACAAAAAATTGAATTGAAAAAAGGAGGATTTGTTAATGCTTTTATATTTAAAAATTTAAATAATAATGATGAAAATGAAAATAAACTTTTTCATTTTATTAAAAATTCAAAAAAAAAAATATAATAAAGTTATTTCCCCTATTAAAACATATAGGGAAAATAGAATGAATAAATTTCAAAATTATTTGAATAATAATAAATTAACAAATGAAGAATCTAGTTATGATTTAAGTTCAAAAAATTTATTTAAAAAAAAAAACAAGAAAAATTTAATTTTAACAACTAGTTATAATAATCTTTATCTTTCAAAAAATTATCTTCATTTTAATAAAAATAAAAAATTATCTTTAAGTCCAAATTCTTTTATTTCAAATAATGAAAAAAGTAATAAAATTTCATCTTATGAAAATAAATCATTGGAAAATATATTTAAAAAACTACCAAAACTAAATAAAAAAGTAAATTCAAATTCAAAAAACAAAAACAATTCAAATATTTTAAATTACCTTTCCAAAAATGATTTATATTATTAAATAAATTTTATATATTCCAATAAAACTATTTAAATATTATATAAAAAAATATTTACAATTTATAAATAATATCTATAAGTAATTTTTAATATTTTAATATTAATTAATTTAATTATTTATCTTCAATAAATTTAATTAACTCATCAATATCAATATCAAAAATTCTAACAGTAAAATCATCAGAACAACTTCCAACTCTAATAATTTTATTATCATCAGTAACAAAACTTTTAATTCTCTTAACACTTTTTCCATGTTGTAAATATATATTCCAATCATAAATAATTTTAAAATCTTTTCTCTCAGAATTATATAATAATAAATTTAAACTTCCATCTTCCAATCCAGAAATAATAATAAAATTTTTCCCAAAATCAAATTTAATTAAATCAACACTTGTAACAGCATCTTTCATTTCAATAAAAGAAACTTTTTTAAATTTTAAATTATCTTCTTCCCAAATTGAAATAATTTTATCTCTTGATCCAGTACAAAATATTTTTTCATTAAATCCCCAAGAACAACTCCAAATTATTCTTTCATGAGCATTTTTTTCACTTTGAAATAATTCATAATCATAATTTTCATTATTTGATATTTTTTTATATAAACACCAACTTCTATCTCTTGAACAACTTAAAATAAAATTATCATTAGGACTAAATTCAATTTGAGCAATTGTTAAATTATGACCATCTAATTTTTTTATTAATTTCCCATTTTCAATATTCCAAAAATGTAATTTTGAATTTTTTTCTCTTTGAGATTTTTCACCTGAAACAAAATATTTTCCATTATGACTTATATCAGAAGAAAAAATTTCATTTCCATGTCCATAAATTTTTTTTTCTTCAGGCCATAAAGTATTATTACATAAAAAATCTTCATTTGGTGGAATTGAATAATTATATTTTGATATATAAAATTGTTCTGTTTTATTTGTTAAAATTGCATCTGGATCAAATTTTGAATAATCATTTTCATTATTATCTTCATCATCTAAAATAACTTGTCTATTCATTAAAGTCAATGCTTGTTTCATTCCTTCAACTTTTGAATATTTTGATTCATAAAATTCATTTGAATTATCTTTTTTAAATTTTAAATCAACTTCGCTTAATTCTTTTAAAAATTTTATTAAATTAAAAGGAGGTGTAAAAATTCTTAATAATTTTTCATCTGCCCCTGTAATTATTTTACATAATAATTGTTCATTTGGATTATTTTCATTTATAATAGTTTGACACATTAAAGTATTAATTAAATAACCATGAATTTGAGGTCTATTTACTTCATGCCAAGTATCATTTTTTTTCCAATATATAAATGCTCTTGTTGTTTCATCTTTACTACAAGAAAATAAAATATTTTTTGAAGGATCCCATTTTATATCATTAACACTATTAAAATGACCATGAATAATTAAATTTGATTCATATTGATTTTCATTATTCATTTTCCAATTATAAAATGCACCATTATATGAATATGCTAAAATATTTTTATAAGAATCTAAAAAAGTAGCATAAAAAAATTGATGTTTATTTCCTATCATTTCTCCAAGAGTATATTCTTTATTCCACATATTATGTTTTTTATTAAAAATCCAAATTGAAACTGTATAATCAAAACTTGAACTTAATATATAATAATTCTCTTCATCTACTTTTTCCCATTCAATACTTGAAACTGAATCTTCATGTCCTTGTAAAACACTTTCTAATGTAATGTTATAATAATCATATTCAATTATATCATTTTTATTTTCATCTTTTTCTATTTTTATTACATATGATGTTTTTGATTTGTATTCATCATATATTGAATTTGTTTTATTTACATTTATTTTATCTGCAATTGCATTTAAAGAATTTTCTTCTAATTTTGTTATATTCCAAATTCTTATATAATTATCTTGTGATGCTGAACAAAAAAAAATTGATTTTGAATTATGCGTTTCTGGACAAACACAATTTATATCTCTTATATCATTTTGATGTCCTGTTAAACTAACTAAAAATTCTATTGGTTTTATTATTGAATAATCTCTCTTTTTTTGTAATTCAATATTCAATTTTTTTATTCTCATTATACTATGAATATTTATTACTCTATCATAACCACCTGATAATAAAAGTAAATGAGATTGATTAATGACTGTTAAACATAATGTATCTTGTAATTTTTTTGAATAATCTAATGAATATAACATTTTAAAATGATTGAAATCAACATCAAAATAAAATAAATCTAAAATACCATTTGATGTAAAAATAGCAAAATATTTTTCAATTCTACTAATATATAATGTTTCAATACAATTAATAGAAATGGATTTATTTGAATCTGAGGATTTATATTCTTTTGATAATTTCCATGAATTATAATCAAAAACATTTTTTTCTTTGTTTCCATTAATCCAATGTAAAATTTTTCCATCAGAACCAACTGAAATAAATTCTATTAAATCATTTCCATTATTATTATTATTAATCCATTTTAAACTATTTACTCTATCAGTGTGTGCTTTTAAAGTTAAATAAGTCTTGCATTTTTCAGGATCATATATATGAATTAAGTTACTTGAACCATAAATTAAACATTTATATTGTTTTGAATAATCAGCACATTTCAAACATGTATTAACATTTGCACAAATTAATTTTGTTTTTATTAAAGATGACATTATTTTTAAATTTTTGAGTATATTTAATCAGATAATTTTTAGTTTTAATTTTAATTTTTAATTTTTATTAATATTTTTTTTGAATTATAATTATTAAAATAATGAAATGAAATAAATAAAAAAAAAATGAAAACTAATGTTTATACATTTCAAGAATTTTTAGATTCATTAAAAATATTAAGTGAAAATAATCCTTCACACAATGATATTTATGTTAATTCAGGTGATATGAATAATGTAAATAATCAATTAAGAACAAAAATTGAAGAAGCTCTTGATAAAAATGAAGCATTAATTCAAGAAAATGAACAATTAAAAAATGATTTAGCAAATGAACAAAGAGAAAAATCAGAATTAAAATTTCAATTAGAAAGTATTCAAAAAAAATTTCAAAATGAATTTAAATTATCAGAATTAACAGGAATAGAAAAAGATAAAAAATTATATGAATTAACAAATGCAATAAATCAATATGAGAATGTAACAAAAGAATTAACTGAAAAATTAAAACATTATGAAGAAGTATTTCAAAATATGAGTAAAACAGATTCTAAAACTTCAGAAAATCCTTTATATGATGAAACTATACAAAAATTACTAGTTGAAATTGATAAAAGAGATGAAATAATAGAAAAATTAAAAAATGAAATTGTATCTCGTGATCAAGTTTTTCGTGATATTTCTAAAATGAAAGGAGAAATTGATAGTTATACAGAAAAAATTGGTTTATTATATAATGAAATTAAAATAAGGGATAAAATAATTGAAGATTTAGAAAAAAATAATAATCAAAATAAAAGTTCAGGTGTTGGAAATTCTAATGAAAATTTTTATAAACAAAAATATGAAGAAGAAAAAGCAAAAAATGAATCTTTGAAAAATTCTATTTCAGAAGTTACTGTTATGATTAAACAATTAAATGATTCTAAAGATCAAATGAAAAATGCTTATGAAAATACAATAAAGGAATTAATGAAGAACATGAAAGAAAATGAAGGTGGAAATAATAATGAAAATAATGAAATTAATGATGAGCTACTTAAACAAAATGTTGAATTAAAAAAAATGAATGAATTCCTTATCTCAAAATTAGAAAGTTTACCTGATTTAGAAAAAAAATTCCAAGAATTATTTGAAATGATTAATATTTTAAAAAAAGAAAATTTTGCTTTGAAACAAGAATTAAATAATAAGATTAATCCTGGTTCGATTCCTGAACAAATTGAAAATCAGAATAAAGAATAATTAATAATTCATTATTATTTTTATTCCTAATTTAAAAATTTAAATTAAATCTTTATTTTTTAAAAAAAAAATATTTTCTAAATAATAATTATTTATATGTTATTTTTATAAATAGTTTCAAAATTAAAAATAATAATGAAAAGAAAAGATTAATAATTAATAATATACTTAATTTAACCATGATTTGGTTCAGTAGAATTATAAAAATTTTTTGAATCCCCATCATTATTACCACTTATAGTATTAATATTATTATTTGATGTAGTATTTGAATTATTATTTTGTTTATTTATTTTATAAATTTTAATAACTTTTGGTTGATTAATATTATCATTATTTTGATTATTTTCAGCTCTAGGACTAAGTAAATTATTATTATTATTAAATGAAGCACTATTATGTATATTAATTTGACTATTATTATTATCATTTTTATTATTATTATTATTTGTATTGGTAGTTATACTATTATTAATATTATTATTATTAGTATTATTATTAGTATTATTATTAGTATTATTAATATTAAATCCTCTTGAACCTACATGTGGTAATTTTACTTTTTTATCTAAAGTACTTCCTATTCTATGTAAATCTTTTGAATTAGCAATTTTCTCATCATCAGAAGCATAATTTTTTCCATTTTCTTTTAATTCTTGTGACCTTAATAAATCAGTATTAACCATTTGTAACATTCTACTAAATCCATGTCCCATTCTATATTTAGTACTTTCTTCCCTATGAGGATATTTATTCCAAGGAACATAATCACTTTTAACATTCATATCTTTAATAACACTTTCACAAGAAGCACATAAAAAGTTAGAAATAGGTTTTTTAGCAAGTAACCAAGTTTCACCTTCTTTTTTATAATTTTCTTGTAAATTTTTCATTTGAGTTTCAATAAATCTAAAACTCTTTTGAACATCAATTTTATCAGCATATTTTTTATTACAAGATAGTCTTAAATCTTCTAACATAGCTTTAAGCAAATTTTGATATTGTATAAAATCATCTTCAGTTGGAGTATGTTTTAATCTTTCTAATATATCATCAATATTCCTTTGTAAACTTTCCATAATTGTTTTTAAATGGTCAAATCTTAAATAAATATTTTTTGTTGTTTCCATGAATTTTTGATTATCAACATATTTGGCTAAATCTAATAAAGTTGAATTTCTATTTTTTGAATTATCACTAACTGGACCAAATGCTAATTTTGAATATTGACCTGTTAAATATTCTATTTTTCTTACCATCATTGAATTTTCTTGTCTTAATTTATCTAACGCTTCATTTACTTGTTCCATTTGATATTCATCATCTTTTGATTTATCTTCTAAACTATTTACTCTATCATTTAATTCTTCAAAAGAAAATTTATTTGTTTTTGAACTTAATTCTTCATATATTTTCTTTAATTTTTCATTTATTTCATCTATTGATTGTAAATCTACTTTTGTTGTCATATCTTTTCTTAAATCATATACTTTTTTTGATAAATCTTTTAATAATTTTAAATCTTCTTCTGACATTGATGGATTATTATTTTTTAATAAATTAATTTTTATTTCTTCTAATATTTTATTTATATTTTGCATTATTTTATCTTCTAAATCATTTAAAGACGTATTCAATAAAGAATTTATTTTTTCTTCATCAAAATCATTATTATTTGAATTTTCATTATTTGAATTACTTCCTAAATTATTTAATCTATTATTAATATTTTTAATTTCATTTAAAATTTCATTTTTATAATTATTTAATTCGTTAATTAACTCTTCATTTGATTTTTTATTATTTTCAATATCTTTTTTAATAGAATTAATAGAATTAATTGCATTAGTTGATGCATTTTTACTTTTAAAAACATCTTCTTCTAAACCTTTTGTTTTTTCATCATTTTGTTCAAATTTTTTAAAAACTTTTTTTTCCAAAGCCATAATTAAAACTTTACTTGCATCTAAATTTCCATCACCAGCATCTTTAAATAAATCATAAACATTAAAATCTTCAACTTTAATTCTAATTTGATCCATTTCATTTTTTGATTGTTTTGCCCTAATTTCTAAATCTCTAACACTTTTTTTCAAATTTTCAATTTCATTATTTGATTCTTCAAGATTTTCTTTATTTCTTTTAATTCCATTAGAAAGCATATTATGAACTTTTGATATTCTATATAATTCTTTAATTTTTTTTTCACATTGATGAATCCTTTTATTAAATAAAGTTAATAATTCTGGGAAAGTATTTATTTTATATGTATTATTAGGCTCATTGAATTTTTCTTCTTTATGTTCTAATCCAAAATTATTTGGTAAATTTGATATTATTCTTTCAATTTCTTCTTCTTGATTATCAGATTTACTATCTTCTTCTGTTCTTATACTAGCACTTTTATAATATTTTGGAGTTTTTCTATTACTTTTTTCTTCAAATGAATCTTTTCCTTTTTCATATGAATCATCTCTTTTTTTTCTTGGTTTTTTTATTTCATATGAATCTTCATCTTCATTTTCTGATTCTTTTTTCTTTTTTTTTCCTTTTGGCTTTTTCTCTTCATATGATTCTTCTTCTTCTTCATTTTCTTCTATTTTTTTCTTTTTTTTTCTTTTTGGTTTTTTTTCTTCATATGATTCATCATCTCCATATTTTTCTTCTTTTTTCTTTTTTTGTTTTTCTTTTTCTATTTCTGCATCATATTTTTCAATTATTGATTTAATTTCTATTGTATCAATTGGTTTATTTTCTGATAAATTTATTATATTATTTTCTATATTTTGAAGTCTTATATCGTTAATATTTCTAATTTTTTCTAATTTTTCTTCTAATTCATTTATTTTATTCTTCATTGATTTTTCTCTTTTTGACATTCTAATTAATATTTTTTGAAGTAATGTAAATTGAATACATGCTTCGACATCAAATTCATCTCCTTCTATATCTATCATTTTTTTTATTTTTTTATAAATTAATATTATTTTTAAAAACGTTATTTACTATAATTATTTATTTAAATTCTTATAATTATTTTATTTACAATTCTAATCATAAAAACTAGCTCAAATTAATGTAAAATTAAATAATTCTTTTTTTTGATTTTTTTTCTTTGTTTAAGTACATTTTTAAAATTTTCTTTTTGATATGTAACATATTGTAGAAAATTAATTGTAAAACTATTTTTAATATATTTTACAAAAAAAAGTCCATCAAACTCAGAAAAAATGATAGAAATTGACATAAGAAATTATATACAAATAATTTCAATATATTTAAGATATGATTAAATGAATAAAATAAATTAAAACAATAACAATAATTATAATAAATAAAAATCCAAAATGAATTATCAAAATAATCTATAGTTTCATTTGATTCAGTTAATTAAAAATTTAACTTTTGGTCAATTTTAGGTTATAGTATTTTTTATTTTTTTATATTGTTTTTCAATACTATTCCCCTTTAATAAAATTAACACCTAAAAATATAGATTTATTTTCAATAATATCTTAAAAAATAGGATTTTTAACTTTATTCCATTTTTTTTTTTTTCAAATTTTAATTTATTAATTTTTAAGGAAGTAATTAAAAAAATAAAATAAAAGATTTAATAATAATAATAAATATATTTATTTATATTTAAATTTATCATATTAATAAATATTAAAAATTAAAATCTAATATTTAATAATAAATTTAAAAATTCTTTATTAATTTTTTTTTGATTTTATTTTTTTGATTTTTTTTTCTATTAAAAAGGATTATTTCCTCTTCCTCTATTAAAAGCACCTTTTCCTCTATGATTATCGAAATTATGATGATTATTATTTCTAATTAAATGAAAACTATTTTCTTTAATCCATAAATTAACATCAATATTTGCACCATCACTAATTATTAAAAAATTACCAATATTTTCTTTTTTTTGAGGATTATTTAAACAAACACATTTTCTATCTATAGAATTAACTCTTGTATTAATTTCATATATTGGATTAAAGGAATCATTAAGAACAATGATTTTTCCAATACCAAGAACAATAAAAAAATTATCATTTCCTTCAAAATCAATATTATTATAAATATCTTTAACTTCACTTTCAAATTCCTTTTTAACAATCATTTGCATATTTGAATCAAGATTAATAACACAAACATTTTTATCTAATGAGGAAGTAATTAAATAATTTGAATTTGAATCAACAGATTTTAAAATCATTTTGGTAATTTTATTTTTATGATAATCATTTGATGAATATTTACAATGTAAAAAATCATTTGAACTACTTTCCCAAACTGATATTTTTCCATTCAAATGACCAATAAAAAATAAATTTTGAATTAATTTTATATAAGTTAACTCTTCATTTTCAATATTAATTTCTTTGAATTTGATAAAAGAATTTTGATTCTTTTGAAAAATTTCAAATAATCCTTTTCCAATACAAATTAAGAAATTTTCAACTTCAATAATATCATTGATAGAATTCTGAGTTTGAATTGTATGAATTGAAAAATCTGAATTCTGCTCTGAAATAATTAAAATTTGATTTAAAGCCTTAAACCTAAAAAAAGTTATATAAAATATTATATATATTAAATAAATTAATAATAAAAGACAAATATCAACCTTTTCAAATTAATTTTGATAATTGCATTTATTATTTTTTTGGAATTAATTGACATACATTTTGGTAATATTATTGATTATAAAAATTTTTCCATTTGAATAAATCAAATTATGTATTATTCCTTCTGGAATTTTTTCTTCTTTTAATTTTTCAAAACCAGGATTAAATCCCCATATTTTAAAAGAATTTTCATCACATGAAATAAATTTATTTTCATTTATTTGAGCAAAAAATTTAATTGGCATATCATGTGCATTATTATATGTTGTTAAATTTAAAAGTTTATTTCCATATCCATGGAAATAAGGACAATTTTTTTTTGTGCATTTTCCTTCCAAAAAAAATTTACAAGTCTTATCTTTTTTATTTGGTGTAAATTGAGGATTTACATTTATAAATTGCTGTGGTATTTGATGACTATTTTTACACTTATCTCCAAAATTGCATTCTCCTCTCAAAAAATAAGGACAAATATTTCTTTCCATTTATATCTTTTAAATTTTTTTATATTATATTTTTTTTATTTATTTTAATTTATTTACATATAATTTAACTTAGTTTAAATATAATATAAAATTGTTGATATTATAATTTCAATAAAAATATTTTTTAGTAAAATTTTTTCATTCTTCTATATATTTACATTTAATTTAAATAATATATGTTTTTATTCGTTATTATTTTCAATTTCTAAATTTCTTTTTAAAAATTTAAAACAATTCTTTTTCTTTTTAGATAATTGTCTAATTTCATTTGAATTAACATATTTTTTATATTCATGTTTAATAAAAAAAGAAGAAGTTTCCTCATCGCATTTATCAATAGATATTTTTACACTTAAAAAATCTTCATTATTTACTTTTTTATTTAATTGAATACATATTCTATCTTCTGAAATTAAAATTCCAGATATTTTATATTGATATTCAATATTTTTTTCACAATCATAAACTTTTAATTTACTTCCAAAAGAAATATTATTTAACTGTTCAATATAAATATTATTTGAATTAGCATAAAAGAAAGGAATTATTTTATTTAGTCCTTTAATGTAATTAAATATATCTTTTATATTTCTTTCAATAACAATTGAATCAAATTGCATTAAACAATTATAATCATATTTAATATAATTTTCTATTTTTTGAAAAAAAATTTTTGTTGTTTCTTTATTTATTTCTTTGACAAGTATTATATCATTAAAATTACTATTTATAGTTATTGTTTCAATTAGCATTAAAGTATTTGCTTCACATGAATTCCAGTAGAAAGAAAATTTAACTTTACCTGGATTAATATATTCATTTATTTTTATGAATGAAATACTAATTTTTTTATTTTCATATTTATTTTCATTTTCATCTATTCTTATTTCACAATTTATACTATTTTTCCATATATATGAAATTTGAATTCCTTCTAATTCATTTTGTTTTAAATTATCATTATGATAATTTAAATTTAAAATATAATCTTTAAATATAATTTCATTTAAAACATATTTATTGGTTAAACAAGAATACACTCTATCTATATCTTCATAGTATATATATGAGAAACTTCTCTTAATTTCTTTATTTAAAATCATTTTTAAATTAAAAAATAATATATTATATTTTTATAAAAAAAATATTAACAATTATTTATATTCAATAATTTGATATATCTCTAAAAAATAATTAAAAATATTCTTACAAATTTTAATATATTTTCTTTTAAATTATTAATTATAATTAAATCATTTTCTTTATCATATTTTAAATTATTTATTAGTTCATCATAATTTTTATAATTTTTTAAAATATTTACGTCTTCAAAAAGAATACCATATATATATTCATTTTTTGTCTGAGATTTAATTTTAATAGAACAACTAAAAATTATAAATATATAATATTAATTACTTTTCATTTTGATTTGATATTTTAATTGAGCATTCTCCTAATTCATTAAATTTGATTTTTTTACAATAATTATTAATTACATTATTAGAATTGTTGTTTTTATTATAAAAATTTTCATTATTATCTTTTATTCTATAATTTTTTAACATTATAGGATTTGATATTCTCTTTCTTCTATTTAATTTAAATGGACTTAATTTATTTGAAAAATAAAGTGGTTTTAAATAACAATTAATTTTTTGAAATTTTAAATTTTTTTTTTTTAAAAAATCAATAGATGGGAATTCACATATATTTTTTTTATAATATCTACTAGTTAAAAAATCTTTTTCCATTTTTTGGAAATTATAATGAGGTTTTTTTTCATATAATCTTTTTGATATTCCTTGATTTTCTTGAGCAATTTTTAATAGATTATTAGTAGATTGACTTTTATATTTATTTCGAAAAGTTTCTGGACATTGATTATCAATAGTTGATTTCATATATAATAAATGATTTAGAATTATTTCATTTTGATGGATTTCAAATTGATTTTCAATAATTTTATTTAATATATTTCTTTTGTGCATTATAGATTATAAATTAATAATAGAATAACTAAGAAATAATCAATTATTTACATTAATAAGGATTATAACAATAAAATATTAAATAATTTAAATTGGTTAATCTTTTTTAAAAAAATTTCAATATTTTAATATAAAATTATAATCAAAATATATTAGAATTTATTTATACTTTGATTTTTAAAAAAAATATTTTATATAAAAAATTAAACATTCTAATTTGTATTCCTCCATTTAAAATATAAATATTTAATATTTCCATAATTTGTTTATTAGGAATTGGTTTTTTAAGTTAAATAAAAAAAATTCTTATGAATATTAAGGTCAGTGAAAAATAATAGATTTAGAATTGATGAATAAAAAAAATAAAACATTTACATTTAAAAAATTTAAAAAAAATTACATAAAAAACATAAATAATTTTTAATAATATTAAAAACTTAATAAAAAATTCAAAAAACAAAAAAAAAACCAAAAACATTCTAATCTTTATTATTGGAACTAGCAACCTTCCTTCCTTTCAAATAATTAATAGGCTCATCTATTTTTTCCAATAAATTAGCATCCATTTCTCCATTACACATAGGGCATCTTACTTCATTAACAAGTAATTCTTTCATTTCACTTATGTTACAAGGGAAATTACAATGAGGACACTTACTCAAATCCCCAAGAACAACATGTTTTCCACTAGCAATACAAAAAGGAATAACATTATAACAACTTTTACATTCTAAATTATATTCTGGTACATCTTTCTTACAAAAAGGACATGGTGTATTCATTGGCATTGGTTCATCATCACTTTTATATGCTTTTCTAGATATTTTATCAATTTTACTTTTGTAATTTTCAGGAATTGCTCCTTTGTAATCTTTCATTAATTCAATCGCCCATTGTGAACTTGATCGAAGTAATCCTGCTTCTTGACATTCTATTGCTACTGTTGTCATAATTTTTACCTTGTCTTCTTCAAACATTGTAATACTATTTGCAACACGAAGTAAATTTCTTGCAGCTTTCATTGCTAATTTTAATTTTATCATTTTTTTTGCTATCATATATGAATGAAGAACACTTAATCTTTGATTTAATTCATATGATACAGGTAAACCTTTGTCTTTGAGACCAATATATAAATCTAAAAGAATTTGATGAGCTCCTTTATAATTGGAAAATTTTTGTTCATCTGATGCTAAGGTTATTGCTATACTACATGCTTGTTTGTAATCATCCAACATTATGTAGAGACGAGTTAGGAAATGATGACCATTTTTTGATTTTGTTTTTACTAAGAGATAATCAATTATTTCGTTTATTAATTTTTCATCTTTGTTTGTTCCTACTAATTCAACTGCTTTTGCTATATATTTATCATTTTCACTCTTTTCATACATTTTCAATGCTTTTTCTAAAAGACCAATTTTCTCATAATATATACCTGCATTTCCATAATCATTTTTACCTTCATAATATACTGCAATTTTTTTAAATTCTTCCATACTTTTATTATTTTTTATCATGAAATTACCATATGTTTCCATTTCATTGTATGATACTGCAATTGCAAAAGCTTCTTCATACCTTTTAGCAATTAATTTAAATTCTATAGTCTCTTTCTTTTTACCTTTATTTTCATAATAGTCACTTAATAATAAAGCAGCAGTTTCTGTTTTGCAATGATTAAACAATAATTCCTTAGCACGGTCTGGATTATCTAAAAACTTAACATTAACCCTAATAGCATTTTCCCAATCAGCAGCAGCTTCATATGCTTTTTCTGCATCTTGATATAATTTCTCTTGTTCTTTCTTTTTCCCTAATTGAATTAATAACTTAGGTGATTTAATCTTATCCATTAAATCTTCAGCACTTTTAAATAATTTCATTTTAATATAAATCATAGCCGCTTTTTCATATAAACCAACAATAGTATATAATTTAGCAGCTTCTAAATTATATTGAAAACTCTCACTTAAGGAAGCAACTTCAATAATTAAATTTTTATCAGTCAATTCTTGAGCTTTTTGTAATCCCATATCAGTATTTCCCATTCTGAAAGCACATCTACTAATCCCAGCTAAACATTGTTGATTATGAAATTCTAAATCTTTTAAATCATAATCATCATTAATTTTATTTAAAAATTCTTTTGGATTTGGAATTCTACTTTTAGTATATAAATTCATTGCATCTTGAATATTATTTTGTGTTTCATATTGATATGCTAATTTCCTTGCTATTATAGGCTCTTTTGTTGTATTATAATCACGTGATAATTTCAAAGCAATTTCCCAATCTTGTAAATCAATTCTTAAATCAAGGGCTTTTTCAGGTTGAGAAGATTCTAAAAATAATTCTTGTGCTAAGTCTTCTTCTCCTAAAATTGCCGCTATATGACCTAATAAAATTTTCTTTTCATTTTCTCTTTTTAATTGCTCTACTGTTAATGCTAATGAGATATTTTTTGATAATTTAAAAGCTTCTTCTGCAATTTCTATATTTAAATTTTTTAATGATTCTCTTCCTAATCTTTCATAATAATCAATTTGATCTTTTTCTGATAAATATTGTGCTGATTTCATTGAGTTTTTATAATTTCCAATTTGTAAATTTTGAATAAAATATTTTTTATGACCATCTTCTGAATCACCATTTGCTCTCCAATTAAATAACCAATAATGAGAACTTAAAATTAAAGATTTAATTTGTTTATTTGATTTTACAAAATAACTCACATTTCCATTTGATAAATAAAAAGGAAATGAATTTACTTCTAAATTAGTTGTTATCGGCTTTATTTTTGGATCATCTAAATCTTCTAAATATGAATATTCTTTTAATACTTTAACATAAGGACCTTGAAGTGAATGATTTACTATACAATATGAATATAATATTGTATTTGATTTATTTGTTCCTATGAAAATATTTTGATCTTCTGAATCCCAAATTATTTTATTTAATTCTTCTTCATTATCAAGTGGCATTATATTTCTTGCAATTGGATTAAAAACAAATCCTTTTCCTAATTTATCAATACATAAATATTTAGTTCCTGTTTTATTTGGAAATATACTTCTTATATCATTTTCAAATTTATTTTCCCAAACAAAACCTAAATTCTCTCTAATTGAATACATTTTAACTCTTCCATTACTATCAGAATAAATTAAAAAATCATTATTCATAGCAACATAAAAAATTTGATCATCAGTATCTTTTAAAGGGAAAATTTTTTCAGTAGTATCAGTAGATAATTTAATAAAATGACATTTTCCATCACATAAAACACTCATATATTCTTTATTTAAAGCAATCATTGAAATATTAGCAGAAAAATCTTTAACACTACTTTCAAATTTGTCTAAAATATTTCCTTTATCATCAGTAATTCTAAATATTTGAATATCAGTACCATAAGAAGCTACAAAATAATTTTCACTTACAACAAATGTTTTAGGTTCTTCTTTTAATTTTAAAGTATACAATTCTTTTTTCTTTTCTCCTTCAATTAAATAAGTACAAATATCATTTAAGGATAATAAAGTACTAAAATAATTTCCAGAAATAGAAAAAGTTTCACTAATAATAACATTAAAAGCAAAAATAGAACCTAAATAAGTACTAACTAATAAAATTTGTCCAGAATCAGACCATTGAATTTTAGAAATTCTACCAGCTTGATTACTAATTTCAATTCTTTCTTCAACAATTTCTTTATAAGTATTTTTATCAAAAATTCTAACACAATTTTCTCCAGCAACTGCTATTCTATTTACTTCTTCACAAACATTTAAATCATCAAAACCATTTTTAAATAATTGAGTAGAAAAAACTTCATTTTTAATTTCAGTCATATGAGTAGAAATAATTGATAAATAACCTTTTGAAAATCCTACTGCAATATATCCATCACCAAACCATTGATAAGTTATTATATTACCATATTCAGAATCTAATGCTAATTCAATTGGATTATTTTTTTTTTTAAAATCATAAATTAATAAAGTTTTATTATTTTGAATTGTTGAAATAGTAGATTCAGTTCTTCTTGCTTCATTTGTTTTTTGTCTTGCCCATTTAAGAAATCTTGGTTCTGCTTTCATTTGTGCATTTTGTAAAAGAGCTTCTCCTTTTTTTGTAGTAACACTTAAAGTTTTATTTTCATCACCAGTTACTAAATTACCTTCTTCATTCCAATCTGCAGATATAATTGATTTTGAATGACTCATTGATAAAGGAACAATTTTATCAGTTTTTTTATTATAAAAATATATTAATCCTTTATTTGTACAAATTGCTAAAATTGGATGATTTTTTGACCATCTAATACAAGTTGGATAATCTTTATTATTTTTATCTATTTCTAAATCTAATGTTTTTTTAGAAAATATATTTATTACTGTTACTATTGAACATTTTTCTTGATATGCTGCTATTGTGTCACCTTCCGAATCAAATTCTAAATATTTACATTTACCTCCAAATTTTAATGGGAAGTCTATTATTTTTTTGCCCATTTTATCTACTAGGGTTATTACTCTGTTTTCTCCACAAAATGCAATTATTCTGTTTCCTGGTTGCCAACAGTATATTACTTCTCCCATTCCTAATTTGTCTTCACGATATGCGAATATTAATTTTTTATCTCCCATTTATTTTTTTTAATATTTAATGATTGTTTTTAATTTTTTTGTTTCTTTTTATTAATTATACTATTTTGATATAATATAAATACTTATTTTTTTTGGAAAAAAAAATTATTTATAATTAATGTAAATTAATATTAAATTAAATATTTAATATTTGACAAATTATTTTTTTTATATTTCTTCTTTAGGATCAATTTTATATTGTTTAAGTAATTCATTATCATTTTCTATTCCAATGTCATCCATTAATTTAACAGTTTTAATTTCTAAACTTTCTGAAATTTGATCAATAATTCCCATACAAATTTTTTTAATTTTCTTATAATTTTTTTTTGAATTTTGATAATTTTTTTCAGCTTCATTCATTTTATCAATTGGAATAGGTTCAATAGAATTAGATTGAATTAAATTAACTTTTTTTTCTTTTTCTATAATTTCTTTTTTTAATTCTTTTAATTTTTCTTCTAATTCTTTATCAGTATAAGTAGCAGAAATAGTTTTTAACTCAATAGATTTAATATTATGTTCTTCTTTTAATTTTTTATTTTCTTCTCTAATTAAATTAATATCATTATCTAATTTATTTAATTCTTCTTCAGAAATTTGAGGAAAATTATCTTGATTAGCTAAATAAATTTTTGTATTATATTCTTTCATAATTAATTTTTTTTCTTCTGTTAAAGAATCTAAAATTTTTTGTAATTGTCCTTTTTTTACATTACCATGTAAATTATCAAATATATTGATTAATGAATAAGGACGATTTTGATTCATCATATATTCTAAAACATATTCTTTTGGATCTCCTATATCAATTTTTTCTTCTTTTCCTTTTTTATTTTTTGATTTTTCTTTTGTTTTTTTTATATTTATTTGAGTTGTATTATTTGATGTTTCTTTTTTTTTCTTTTTACCTTTATCTTTTTTTACTTTTGATTCTTCTGATTTTTTTCTTTCTTTTTTTTCATTTTCATTTTCTCTTTCTTTTGTTTCTTCTATTGAATTTTCTGATTGATTTATATTCTTTTTTTTCTTTTTTATTTTTTTTGGCTCCATTTCATTTTTTTCTTTTATTTTACTTTTTTTTATACTTTTATCTTCATTATTATTATTATTATTTTCTTCTTTTTCATTTATAATTTCTTCATTTTTTATTTCTTCTTGTTTATTTTCTTCTTCTTTTATATAATTTTCTTCTTTTATTTCTTTTGATTCTTCTTCTTTTATTTCTTTATCTTTCTTTTTTTTATTTTTATTTTTATTTGATTTTAAAGTTGATTTTTTTGTTGCTGATTTGTCTTTTTTTTTCTTTTCATTTGTTTTTGGTGATTCACTTAAATTTTCTTTTTCCTGAGCTTCTTTTTCTTTTTGTTCTTCTTCAAAAAATTGACTTGCTATATCAGCTAATTCATTTGGATCAACTGATTCCATTATTTTAATTATTTAATTTTTATTTAAAATTAAATTCAATAAAAATTATTTAAATATTTTAAAAATATTTATTTATTTTTAAAATTGTAAATGTCAAAAAATATAAATTCAATAAGAACTGAATTAGAAGAAATGATTATGAAAATAAAGAAAAAAATTAGTAATATAGACAATATTTTAAATACTAATAGATTTAATAATGAAGATATTTTAAAAAAATTAAATTTGATACAAAATGATTTGAATAAATGTGAAAATGAATGTAATAAATTTTTATCAATAATAGAATCATCAAATATAAAACAAAATGAATTAGAAAGACAACAATTATTTTATACAAAATTACAAAAATTAATAAATACTCAAAAAGATTCTTTTAAAAATTTAATAACTAAATATAAAAATTTATCACAAAATAATATTGATAATAATAGTGATGAAGATAAAGAATTTGATAATGATGATGAAAATGATTATATGATTCCAAAACAACAAATTATGAGTTTAAATAATTTAGTTCAAAATAAAAATAAAGCAATTGATAATATTCATAAAAAGACTTTATTAATTAATCAAATATCAAAAGAAGTCAATATGATTACATATAATCAAGAAATGAAATTAAATGATGTTGAAAATAATATTCAAAATGTTCAAGAAAATACTAAGGAAGCTTTTCAAACATTATTGAAAACTGCAAAAGAAGATAAAAAAAAAAAAATATCAAATTGTTGGATTGTATTATTTTTAACATTATTTCTTGGTATACTTATATTTTTTTATATGAAAATAAAAAAGTAATTATACATTATTATTATATTAAATTATTTTTACCTTATTAATTAATAATTATTATTAAGTATTTATGAAAAATAATATAAATATTGAAATATAGATTATATTCAAAATTTATTAAATTAATAAATTTTTATTTAAAAAATAATAAAAATTTTACTTGTTGTTGAATTATAAAATATTAATTGAACAAGGAATATGAAATTAAAAATTAAAAAAATATAAAAAGTTATATCAAAAATAAAATAAAATTATATATAAGTCATAAAGATTTTTTAAAAATGAAATTTTCATAAATAATAAAATTTTATAATTAAATACTGTAACTTTTTGACATATAAAATAATATATATATATTTAGGATAATATAGATTTTATTAAAAAAATTGAAATCATTTAAATTTAAATTTTTTTAATTTTTATCATTATAAAATAATATATAAATTTAATTAATGATTAAATTTAAATAAAAAATGATTGATAATCAAAATAAAAAAAAAAATAATTCAAAAAATTTAAATCTAAAACAAGTAGATTCAAATTCAGTTAATATAAAAAAGAAATTATCTGCAACTCAAAGTCACAAAATAAAAGAGCAACAAAAAGCTGTAAAAATACTGCAAATTGTTCAAGATAAAAATTTAGACAATTCAAAAAATCCAAATATTCAAAATTTAAAAACAGAACCAGTATTTAAAAAAAAACAAATTCAAGAATTTACAAATTTAAATAATTTAGAAAATCAATTTAACGGCAGTTTAGAAATAAAATATTCAATTAATTCTAATATAAATGATAAAAATATTAATTTTACAGAAAAAGATGGCGGCAATATTGATTATGATAATATTTCATCAACATTTAAAAAATATAATATAAATAATGAAATTGCGCCAAAAGAAAAATCTTTTACTAAATTAGATACAAATATTGAATTAAATACAAATCAACTGCTTCCTGTAATGCTAGATGTTGAAATGAAAGATAATTCAATAGTTACTAATAATATTACATTTAATAATTTAGTAGAAAAAGATAATAAAGAAATTAATATTGTAGATGATATTGAAATGAAAGATGAAACAATTAATAATTTTAATAAAGAAAAAAAGAATTCATATCATAATTTAATAAAAAATGTTAGTCAAGGAATACATATTGAATCTCCTATAACAAAATTAAAAATTATTAAAAAGGATGAAGAATATGATATTTTAATTAAAAGAATAGCAAATGGTTTAAAAATTAAAACTAGAGCTGCAAAATATTCATTATTTAAAAAAGCCCAATATAATGTTTTAGTTAGAAAAATTGCTGATGGATTAAAATATACTTTAGATAGAACTAAAATAAATCATTTTTTTTATAAAACATTAGTAAGGAAAATTGCAATGAAATTAAAAGAAAATTTATCTCAAAAAAAGGTTAATTATTTATATTATAAAACATTAATAAGAAAAATTGCAATGAA
>JAEEGK010001350.1_pt1 | contig 61594 bp, 52 predicted proteins | sample 8958771 | NCBI WGS metagenome assembly JAEEGK01 (sample SAMN16246547, study PRJNA631951) | gut metagenome | biome: gut microbiome; feature: rumen; material: SC-attached | host: Bos | place: Iran: Karaj | collected 2018-10 | reverse complement strand
GGCTTGCCCCCGAAAATGCTAGTGTAAATGAAAAACCGAGGGGATAGAGTAGGCTGCCTTGCGGCACGGGTTCAAACCGAACCTACTTCAGACACCTCTAATATCTGCGATAGTGGCTCCGAACCTTTACAACCTTGCCATTGTTCCAGCGTGTGTGCGCCTTCACTCGGACAAGTCTCACAACCTCCACTCTAATGGAGAATAGAATCAGCGTCAGATAAGTTCTCATAAACGTTATGTTAATATTGTTGAAGGTGAGAGAACTATCGAGGCTTGCATTCATTACCTCCCCTCGGTTAAGGGCCTTTCAAAAATAAAACAGACATCCATTTAGAGGATAGATGTCTGTTGTCTGTCTCAACAATATTATGAGAACATAACGTTGATGCAAAGGTAATCATTTTTACCAAACCTGCAACATCTATCTGATCTTTTTGATCTGGTAGAGTCCTTCATCTCTCCGATAGTTTCTTTCGGAGCGAAGCGACTTCAGGGGAGTTTGAGGGGGAATGCCCCCTCAATGAATGAGAGGTGTCCCCACGAGCACGCAAAAAGTCCGCCCTGAGGTGGATTTTTCGGGTCCTTGGTGCAAGGAGGACTTGAACCGCCTGATGCCTTGGATAGACAAGATTTGGGCGTTGCATCCGTACTTCCCCGAACTGATGGGCAAGGAGCGGACCTTGCAGGGTGCAGAACTGCTGAAATGACTATTCTTTCACTTGCGAGATATACTCTTCAACCTTCCGCAAGAAGGGTTGAGTCAGTTTATCGTTGGATGTCTTTTTTAGGATACTGCTTTTGAGCGTTTCCATCGACAACCCCTTGAAAGCAGGATTATCTCGGTCAAGGTACAATTCAAACCCTATAGAACTGACATAGCATTCTTCAAGTGACTTGTCCCTACGAAGGAACGACAAGATGTACTCGGGGTCCTCACAAACCACTTTGAACGCATAGGGACCAAGCATTTCTGATAGAGCACCGTCAGAGGACATCAGGATTTTGTTGAAGAGAAAAAAGTGAAGTGCCCTCACCCCGTTGTTTTCTTGTTTCGTGGTCAATACATCTAATAGACGCTCGGTCAAGTCATCGTCTGTAGCCGTAATTCGCTCAAAGTAATAGTCGGATACGAGGGGACTCACTTGTTTGAGTGAAAGAACCGTTTCACGCTCTTCAGCGGTGAGCTCAACCCAATAAACGGGATTATTGGGTTGAATGTTCCATAGCAAGAGCGTATGAATGAGCAGTAAGACAATCTTCATAATCTTGAATTGCCATTTCTATCTTCAATGCTTCAAATTCTTTGCCGAACGAGTGTTTATCTCGAAACCTCGAACCGCAACAATCTCGCCACTCTTCTCCATAATCATAAAGAAGTCAGGAGTTTGTAATTTCCAAAAAAGAAAGCAACCCTCGGATTCCTCCGAGAGTTGCAGCAGGGGTCCTTGGTGCAAGGAGGACTTGAACCGCCTGATGCCTTGGATAGACAAGATTTGGGCGTTGCATCCGTACTTCCCCGAACTGATGGGCAAGGAGCGGACCTTGCAGGGTGTAGAGTTGAAGAAATAAATCTTCATAAGAGTTTGTATATAGGAAACAAAGGCTATATACCAATATCCCATGGAAGTAATAATCCCAATAAAACCACAACGAAGAAATACACGATACAGAGAATAAGAGGAATCCACTCGTACTCCTTGTATGTAAGTCCCTTGCCCTTTCTAAAAAAGCGCAACCCTGTCAATAATAAGCCAACCAAACATAAAACTAATTGAGGAACATAGAAGAAATAGTCCATCGAGATATGAGAAGCATAACAGCAAAAAATGCCCCAAACAAGACAAAGTATCCCGCAAATAATAGCTAGTACATCAGATTTAGTGATAGATTTCTTATTCATCGCATTATGTTATAGTCATTATGGCTATAAAGGTAGTAATTATAACAGTGATAGTCTTTTGGAAAGTGATAATAATGTATCTCAAGTTGAACGAAGCCCCTCGAACCGCGACACTTTCTCCGCTCGTTTCTCTAATCGTCGGAGAACCAAGTGTTTACAAGACCCATAAAACAAAGCAACCCTCGGATTCCTCCGAGAGTTGCAGCAGGGGTGCGATGTGGGGCTCGAACCCACGACACCCAGAACCACAATCTGGTGCTCTACCAACTGAACTAATCGCACCGTGTTGGAGATTGCAAAGATACAAAAAATTCTTTCTTTGCAAGAATTTCTGAATATTATTTATCTTTGTATATGCGCAGATTCCTTATTCTTTGCATCTCCACCTGTCTGACCACTTTATCTTTGGCCCAGACATTCAACAGTTTCCCTCTTGCGAGGCCTCTCTTCCACCTTCCTGACACTGCAACCATCGTGGTAATGGGGGATGTGATGATGCATAGGGACCAGATTTCGAATGCCAGGCGCAGCGACGGAACATACGATTTCAGTACATATCTGGAGAACCTGAAAGATATGGTTGCAGGTGCGGATGTGGCAGTGGCGAACATGGAATTCACCCTCGCCGGGAAGCCGTACACCGGATATCCTTGCTTTTCGGCTCCAGATGGGTACGAGGACTACGTGGCGGATTGCGGAGTTGACGTATTCCTGACAGCGAACAACCATATCCTGGACAAAGGGAAAAGCGGGATCGAGCGCACCCTGAAGAGATATTCCCTGATGGAAGAAACCCACGGGATCAAGCACACCGGTTGTTCCGTTTCCGCTTCGGATGACGCACGGAGGTTTCCTCTGTTCATTGTATCCAGAGGAATCAGGATCGCCCTCGTCAACTTCACCTACGGGACCAATACCAGCATTGACAGCAAGTTCCCGAAGGTCCACAGGACAGATACCGCGGAGATAGGGAAGGCCATCCGGAAGGCTAAGTCCGCAGGGGTGGATTTCATAATCGCCCTTCCTCACTGGGGGACTGAATACGTCCTGAAGCACTCCGCTTCTCAGGAGAGACTTGCCAGATGGCTCGCCTCGCAGGGATGTGATGCCATAGTAGGTGCCCATCCTCACGTGGTGCAGGATGTGGGTACGGTGGCCGTCCCGAACGACAACGGCGTGGGTACCAAGTCAGTACCGGTGGTGTATTCGATGGGGAACGTGGTCTCGAACATGAGCGCGGTCAATACCAGGATAGGGATGGTGGTCACCTTGAAGATCGTCACCGACATATTCGGACGCAGGGAACTGCTTGAACCTGAACTCACATTGACTTGGTGCACGAGGCCAGGAACACTCACCAGGAGCTATTCTACCATCCCTGTGAAGGATTTTATCGGCAAGCGCGACTTGTGGATGGCCAAGGATGACTATGACAACATGGTATCTTCCTACAACAGAGTCAGGACTATTACAGGAATAAAAGATTGATCACAAATAATGAAGAAAACCATTACGCTTGAAGCTGCGGATCCCATCGAGATATTCGGGGCTGGGAACAAGATATTCGAGGAATTCTGTTCTTATTTCCCGGGTCTGAAGATAGTTGCAAGGGGCAATGAGATCCACCTCGACGGCAAGGAATCCGACATCCAGGAATTCAACCAGAAATTCGCCGAGCTCGTCGAAAGGCGCCACCACAAGTTCAACCTGACCGTCTTCGATGTTGAAGATATATTCGACGGGGACAATTCCCCTAACAACTTCAAGTTGAACGGGGATGCGATCATCGTTCACGGGACTGACGGGAAGCCGATCAGGGCCAGGAACAAGACCCAGCAGGAGATGGTCAAGGCATATTTCGAGAACGATCTGGTCTTCGCGGTCGGTCCGGCCGGTACCGGAAAGACATACATTGCCATAGCATTGGCTGTCAGGGCGTTGAAGAACCGTGAGATAAAGCGGATCATCCTGACCCGTCCTGCAGTGGAGGCCGGGGAGCGTCTTGGATTCCTGCCGGGAGACCTCAAGGATAAGCTGGATCCGTATCTCCAGCCTCTGTACGATGCCCTGGGGGATATGATCCCTCCGCGCAGGCTTCAGGATTTCATGGCGGACGGCACCATCCAGATCGCCCCGTTGGCGTATATGCGAGGCCGGACCCTGGACCGTGCATGCGTAATCCTGGACGAGGCGCAGAACACCAACATTGCCCAGCTGAAGATGTTCCTTACCAGGATGGGTGTGAACGCCAAGTTCATAGTCACAGGAGATGCGACCCAGGTGGACCTTCCGAGGAGGGAGGATTCCGGACTCCTGAAGGGCATAAATCTTGTCAAGGACATAAAAGGGATAAGCACGATATTCTTCACCAATGAGGATATCGTCCGCCATCCTCTGGTTACGAAGATAGTGAAGGCTTTCGACAAGGGAGACAAAGGGGATGAATAGGTTTTCCAGGCTGCTGACGGCTCTTGCGCTGGTCGCCTGTACCCTTGCCGGGTGCAGGAAGGAAGTTGCGGTCCGGAACGCAGTGTCGCGGCTTTCCGGATTATCTGAACTCGGGACCGTGGAATACACCGTGAAGAAGGTTGTCAGTGCCAACGACTCTTCTGTTTTCAAGATTGGGGACCGGAAGATATATTTCACCTGCATTGCGAATGTCAAGGCGGGGATCGATCTTTCCGGTTTTTCGGCGGAGAATGTGAAGGCCGACCGCTCTGCCGGGACAGCTGTGGTCACCCTGCCGCATGCCAGGATACTCTCCGTCGAGCTTCCTCCTGACAAGATCGAGGAGAAGTACTGCAGCGTGACGGGTTTCAGGTGGAATTTCACCCCGGAGGAAAAGCGGGCGTTGCTCAAGCAAGGAGAGGAAGATATCATTGCCAAGGTGGAGCAGAACGGCATCCTGGAGGATGCGGAGAGGAATTCGTCCGACCTGGTCAGGAAGATGTTCACCGGCCTCGGATATGAGAAAGTAACGGTAAAGTTCGAGTGAGGATGTCAAGGTTCGATTCCATAATGAAGTTATTGCGGATACTGGCCGTCCTTGCCCTGGCGGTAGTCTTGCTGCTGGCCTTGGACCGTATCTCGAAGATTGGGGAGAAGAGCATTTTCACCCGCCGCACCTTGAAGATCGAGGATACTCCGGTCGTGCTGGAGAAGATCAGTGATATCGGGGAACTGGCCACTGCATGCTATTACGATGAGGATATCTATCTGACGTCGAAGCTTACCGAGATCACAGGACCAGTCGGTCTGATAGCAAGCGCTGTCGGCAGGAATCCATCCAAGGATGACCTTGTGATCATCGCTCGCGGTACGGTGAAAGCAGGCTTCGACATGGGCGGCGTGTCCCTTGACGATGTGACTGTCCGGAATGATTCCTTGTTCGTAACCCTTCCTCGTCCCAAGATTCTCAGCGTCACCGTGAATCCTTCCGATTATGAGATAATCGGGGGGAATAATTCCTGGTCGCAGAGAGAAGTGTCCGGCCTTGTGGGCCACGCAAGGAACATGATCCTGAAGAATGCCGTTGACAATGGGATCTATTCCAGGGCTGAGTCATCCGGGAAGGTAAAGGTAAGGGAATTCCTGGAAGCTTGCGGCTTCCGGAACATAGTTGTTTCCGTGGCTGAGGAATAGCTACTTCTTCCGCCTGTGGGACGGGTGGGCGAGGATCTGGATGTCTATCCCGTCGATCTTGTAGCCTTTGAAGCGTTTCGAGAGCAGTTTGCTCTCGATTTCCTTGTACAGGTCTTCATCTTTCACGTCGATGTACACGTGGTTTTCCGTGTCATATACATGAATGTGCTTGAATGTATTGACATCGAAGTACATCTTGTTGTTGCTGCTCATCCTGTGCTGGTAGATCCCGAGCAGTGAGAACTGGGTGAGGATATTGTAAACGGAAGCTACAGTCACCTTCGTTTCCCCGTCCTTGAGTATCTCTCCGGTGACATCATCGGCACAGGCGTGACCGAGCTTGAGCATCGCCTTGTGTACCGCTATCCTCTGAGGTGTGACTTTAAGGCCATTCTTCTTCAGGCGCACACGGAAGTCTTCGACGCCGAGCGTCTGGGTATTCTTATCCATTTCGCAAGTCTTAAAGTATTGCTTCAAAGATATGCAAAAACTATACTAATACTCAAAATCGATAAATATGGTTATATTTGTATTCTGATTCTATTGAAGGAAAATGGAGAATATCAGATGTCTTATCATTGGCGGAGGTCCTGCAGGCTACACTGCGGCGATCTATGCGTCCCGTGCCGGTCTTGCTCCCGTTCTATATGAAGGTATGGAGCCCGGCGGTCAACTGACCACGACCACGGTAGTGGAGAATTTCCCGGGTTTCCCGGAAGGAGTCGATGCCAACCAGCTGATGGACGGGATGCGCGCCCAGGCCCAGCGTTTCGGAGCTGATATCAGGAGGGGAGTAGTGACTGCCGTCGATTTCTCGGGCAGGCCGTTCAAGCTCACGATAGATGGGGAGACCGATATCGAAGCCCAGGCAGTCATAGTAGCTACGGGAGCGACCGCAAGGTACCTCGGGTTGCCTTCCGAACAGAAGTTCAGGGGAATGGGTGTCAGTGCCTGCGCCACTTGCGACGGCTTCTTCTACAGGAAGAAGGATGTGGCCGTTGTCGGAGGAGGAGATACAGCATGCGAAGAAGCGACCTACCTGGCCGGTATTTGCAGGAAAGTGTACATGATCGTCCGCCGCGATGTGCTAAGGGCTTCAGTGGCCATGCAGGAGAAGGTCAAGGCTACCCCTAACATCGAAATACTCTGGAACTGCAACACCCAGGAAGTCCTGGGAGACGGATCGGGAGTGACAGGTGCCCGGCTCGTCAGGAAGGATGGTAAGGTTTTTGATATTTCCATCGACGGATTTTTCCTGGCCATCGGTCATCATCCGAATTCCGACTTCGTGAAGGGATTCATCGATACCGACGAGAACGGCTACATCATCACCGAAGGCAAGTCAACCCGGACCAACGTCGAGGGTGTGTTCGCTGCAGGCGATGTGCAGGATCCACGGTTCAGGCAGGCCATAACGGCTGCTGCATCGGGTTGCAAGGCCGCGTTGGAGGTGGAAAAATTCCTTTTGTCGCATTGATGATATGGATATGTCAAGAAAAGTATTCAGGATCCTTGCAGCCGCCCTTTTGATGGTGGCGGCGCTGACATCCTGCAAATCGGAGTACGAGGCCTTGCTCAACAGCAACGATGTGGATTCGAAGTACAAAGCTGCTTTCGATTATTTCAACCACGGCAAGTTCAACAAGGCAGCCCAGTTGTTCGAATCCCTTGCCATACTTACCAACGGGACGGACAGGGACGATACTGTCCAGTATTACTGGGGTATGAGCAACTATCGCTACAAGGATTATTATACGGCGGAAACCAATTTCGCGAAGTTCCTCCAGAACTTCCCGCGCAGCCCGTTCGCAGAGGAGGCCGCCTTCCTCAGGATCGACTGCCTCTACCGCTCTACGCTGCGTTACGAACTGGACCAGGTGCCGAGCTACAATGCCATAAACGTGATCAGCCAGTATATGGTTGAGAATCCGAGAAGTACCCACTATCCTATCTGCAGCAGGATGCTTGAAGAGCTCAACAACAGGCTCGACAAGAAGGCATACGAGAATGCGCTTCTTTACTACAGGATGGAGGATTACAAGGCCGCCAGGGTCGCTTTCAAGAATATCCTCAAGGACGATGCGGAGAATGTCTACCGCGAAGAGATACTGTACTACATAGCAAAGTCTTCATATAAGTTCGCGCAGCTCAGCGTCGAGTCCAAGCAGAAGGAACGTTACCTTACTTTCGTGGACGACTATTACAACTTCATCGGAGAGAATCCGGATTCTCCTTTCAAGCGCGAAATGGATGTGCTGTTCCGCCGTTCCCAAAAAGCCCTTGGAAGATATTCCGGTGCGGAAGAGGATCTCGGAGAAAAGGAAAAGGATTTCGAGCGTGAAAGAAAGAAACTATTGAAACAATCCGAATCCGAGGAGAAGTAAATATAATAGACAAAGACAATTTTGATATATGGATGTTAAGAAGAAAGTCCCTGTGAACACCATCACGAGGGATGTGAAGTACCTTGCCGCACCTACCGGCAATATCTATGAAACTGTAGTGCTCCTTTACAAGAGGGCCAACCAGATCGCCCTTGCAGAGAAGAAAGAACTTGCGAAGAAACTCGAAGATTTCCGTTCCGACCGCGATACGATGGACGAAGTGTTCGAGAACAGGGAGCAGATAGAGATTTCCAAGTATTACGAGAAGCTTCCTAAGCCGGACCTCATCGCCATTACCGAATTCGAAGACGGCGAGCTTTACTACAGGAAGGCAGGGCAGGACGCCGAATAGTTCCGGCTGATGCTCAGGTCCCTTCAGATAAGGAATTACGTACTGATAGACTCTCTGGATGTCGATTTTCCGGAGGGTCTAGTCATTATTACGGGGCAGACCGGAGCGGGGAAGTCCATCCTGCTCGGGGCGCTTTCCTTGCTGCTGGGTTCCAAGGCCGATCCTTCCGTTATCGGAGAAGGCTCCGACAACTGTGTCGTCGAGGCCGTATTCGGGATCCCGGAAACGGATTCCGCCCTGAAGGCCATCCTGGAAGAAAACGATGTCGATGCCCCGGAGAATGAACTGATCATCCGCAGGGTCGTATCGCGTTCCGGCCGTTCCCGTTCCTTCATAAACGATTCTCCGGTCAACGTTCAGGTCCTCCAGAGCATATCATCGCGCTTGGTGGACATCCATTCCCAGCATCAGACTCTCCTGCTGACGGACAGGTCTTTCCAGCTGTCCATGCTGGACCATTTCGCCGGCAACGAAGGCCTGCTCGGTGAATGCGCCGTTTCATACCGCCGGCTGAAAGCTCTCGATGACGAATTGTCCGAAATTTCCAGCAGGCTCTCCCGGATGAATGAGGAGAGGGATTATGTGTATTCCCGCTGGAAGCGTTTGGATGATGCCGGACTGCAGGAAGGAGAACTCGAGGCTCTTGAAGCCGAGCAGAAGCAGCTTGCGAATGCGGAGGCTATAAAGGAAGACCTCTTCCTGGTCGAGAACCTGTTCAATCCGCAGGATGGCGGCGTGGGTGGTCAGTTGTCCATGTCCGCGGCCCTGAAGGAGGCCCAGAAGCATCTGGAAAGGGTATCAAAGTATATTCCACAGGCGGCCGAACTTGCCGGAAGGATCGAGTCGTCTCGTGCTGAACTGGATGACGTATTCGCTGAAGTGTCATCGATAAACTCCGGCACAGAGCTCTCACAGGAGAGACTCGAAGCCGTAGAGAACAGGATGTCCCTCATCTACGGCCTGTTGAAGAATTATTCCCGTGCTACGGTTGCAGACCTTGTCGAGCTCCGTGATTCCCTTTCCGAGTCACTGTATGACTCGACCACCCTGGAAAGCAGGAAAGAAGAACTGGAGCGTCTGGCGGCAGCCGAGAGGGAAGTCCTTCAAGGAATATGCGATCGTCTGCATGCCGGCCGGGTCAAGGCTGCGGAACCGTTCTCCAAGGCGGTGGAAAGCATGGTCAGGTCTCTCGAGCTTGAAAGGGCTGTATTCGCGACGGAAGTGATTCAAGGCCAGGTATCTCCGTCTGGTTCAGATTCCGTACGGTTCCTTTTCTCTGCGTCCGGCATGAACCCCGTAGATGTCGCCAAGTGCGCCTCGGGCGGAGAATTGTCGAGACTGATGCTGTGCCTGAAGGCGATGATGGCCAGGTTCGTGAATATGCCTACACTCATATTCGATGAAATCGATTCCGGAGTTTCCGGCAGCACCGCAGACAAGATGGGTGGGATGATCTGCTCGATGGGCGAGGACATGCAGGTGTTCGCCATCACGCATCTTCCTCAAGTGGCGGCAAAGGGTAAGGCCCATTACCTGGTTGAGAAGGAGTATGATGTCCTTGGTTCCAGACCTACTTCCTCTGTCAGGCCGCTGCAAGGCGAAGAGAGGATCATGGAAATCGCACGAATGCTGAGCGGCAGCCAGGTTACGGCCGCCGCTATCGAAAACGCCAAGGCGTTGCTTTCCGAAAGATAATCCCTATTTGACCAGCTTGGTCGTGAAGTTCGTCATGTAGAGCACCCTTCTGACGGCGTGGTTGACGTAGCTTCCGGACTCAGTCCTGTGCAAGTCGAAGTCCGACTGCAAGCCGGAGAACCGGACTTTTTCCATGCCCTTCGGCCAGTTGTCGCCGTATTTCGCCGCCAGCATGGTGAAATACTTCATCAAGTCATATCCTGAATATGATGAGCGGCTCGGTTCTCCGTTGAAGAGGGAACGGTATGCTGTGTTGAACCGTTCCACCGCAGCGGAGTTGTTCTCGGTGTAATACTGGACGCACAGATGCAGTTTCAGCTTATGGAGATTCTCCACATCGATCTCGTCGTATGTCCTGAGCCTTGCTGTGCCGTACAGGACGATGTCGGCCTTCTTGCCGAGCATCGCATAGAGATTGCGTACTGTAGTGCTCAGGAAAGACCTGTCGGACCTGTTGTAGCTGCAGGCCAGCACGATGCGGTTTGTCCCGGTTGTGGTCATATTGGCGGAAACATTCCCATAGGTGGTGGTCACATGCTTGAGTCCGATGGCTTCCATCTCGTTTTCAACCTGAGCGGCGTATGCGGTGTTGGATCCTTGCGGTATTATCACGATAACCTTGTCGCTGGACTTCATGTCCGACTTTATCCAACGGACCATGTCCTTGATCTGGTATGCCGTTGGGGTAGGGGCCTGGATCAGGCCTGCAATGGAGTCCGTAAGAGATTCGACGTTGAGGTCCAGAGGGGATACGACCCAAGTGTTGCCGTCGCATACGGACACGGCCTTCCTGAGTCCGTCCCTCTTGATAGGCCCGATGGCGAAATGGCTCTTCGCGATGCTCTCGGTTGCCACAGGGATGGCTCCCAGGGATGCGTCATATACGTTCAAGTCGATGTCCGTGCCGGCTTCTCCCAAATCCTTGGCTGCGAGAAGGACTCCGCTGTAGAAGTCCATGCAGGAAGTCTTGTTCCCGCTCGGTTCCGCGTCGTTGAACGGAAGCAGGAGCGTCTGGACGACAGCGTGGACGCCTTCCTTGACGATCACGTCATCGGAAATGTCATCTATGGTTTTCCTTGACTCCGGGAGGGTATCCCTCTTCTCCTCTTCCTCGATTGCCGGGTCTGTCGGCTGAGGCTCAACTACCTGGGCGTTGGCGCCTTCCCATTTTTCAGGATGGATAGGAATCTTGAGTTCCTGTTTCCGCTTCAGTTTGTCGGAGGTCATCCCGTTGATGTTGATGATCGACTCTTCAGAAACTCCGTATTTCTTGGCAATCGAGCCAAGGTCTTCGAACCACTTGACCTTGTGGATGAAATACTCATCTCCCTGCTGGGCCGAACCGGCTGACTGCTTGGCTGCAGCTGCCTTGGCCGTGCTGCTCTTGACAGGCTCGAACTTGAATGGCTGTTCCTTTGCGGGGATGAGGAGGACTTGTCCGGCCTTCAAACCCTCGGTCCTCAGGTTCAAGTCCTGGTTGCATTCATATATTTCCTGGATGGTCACCCCGTAGGCCTTGCTGATCGAGTAGAGCGTCTGCTTTTCCTTGACTATGTGCGAATAGAAAAGCTTGCCATTGTTGCGGACCTTCTCGGTAGATACTTCCACCTTGGGAGCCACGTAGTCCTGGGCGGAAACATTTGCCGTGTATGCCGGAAGCAGGCAAAGGGATGCCATTATGGCGATGATGTGTCTTTTCATTGCGTCTTGTAAAAATTGTCGGCGAAATCCAGCAGCTTCGTGCCGAAGGAACTCCAGGAAAGCCTTTCCTTTTCCACCTTGATGGCTCCGGTGCAGAGAGTGCGGAGATTCTCGTCGCCAAAGTATTTCCTGATTTCGGCAAGGATGCTTTCCTCGTCAGCCTTGTCTGCGACAAGACCTGTGCCACTGTCTCCCACAGCCTGCCTGAGGCCTCCCACGTCGGTAACGACCATAGGTACGTCGAAATGGTTCGCGATGGCGCTGATTCCGCTCTGGGTGGCAGTGCGGTACGGGAGGACGGCAAGGTCAGCAGCAGAGAAATAGACCTTTACTTCGGAATCCTTGATATAGTGGGTGAACAACTTGATCCTGTCCTTGGCCGGGGATGCGGCTATGATCTCTTCATATTTGATGAAGGATCCGTATGGTTCTCCGGCGACTATCAGCTGATATCCTTCGTCCAGCTGTCCGAAAGCCCTGAGCAGGATGTCGAGGCCCTTGTATTCGCGGATGAGTCCGAAGAACAGGAGGTTCTTCTTACCATGCTCCAATCCGAGGGTGTCTTCCGCTTCTTCACGTGGGATACGCTCTCCGAAATGGGCATAGACCGGATGGAATAGAGTGATCTCCCTGGCTTTCGGGCAAAGCTTCCTAAGGTCCTGTGAAACCTCGTCGCAGAGGGTTACGTGACCGGTGCATCCCGAAAGGAAGTAACGGGTCAGGGGGCGGTCGAAGAATCTCGGTTCGTGAGGGATTACGTTGTGGAGGATGGAGATGACCTTGCAGTGCTTTTTCAGCCGCCTTGCTATGTAGCCGAGGGACGGGGCGAAGTAAGACATCCAGTAGCTGATTATCACGATGTCAGGCTTCCAGTCCCGGATTGCCCTGTAGGTCTTGCAATAAGTAAACGGATTTGCCGTATCCAGGAAAGCTTCGCTTTCGATGGGTACGGCATCGTCGTCCTTGGTTACGAGTTGGGTTTTCCCCGGGAACAGGAATCCCGGATACTGCCTTTTGAAATTGAAAGCCTTGACCGTGCAGGACTTGCCCAGTTCCAAGTACAAGCTTGCGTTGAACTGAGAAATCCCCCCTCTGAAAGGGTAGAAGCAGGACAGGAAGGCTACTCTCAATTCTACTCGCCTTTGGTGGTTTCTTCTGAGCCTTCGGTAGCGGCTGGGGTTTCCGAGGTAGTCTCGGTGCCCTTGTTCTTGCTCTTGACGTATTCCTCGTTCAGGCCTGCGATGATGGCGTCGGTAATATCGAGTTCAGGATCGCCGACTGCTACAGGGGCAGGAAGGACCATGCCCTGGTTGGCGATGATCATGGCGAACTTGTGCTCCTCGTTGAACTTGTCGAGGAAAGTCTTGATGGCATCTCCGATCTGGTTCATGAGGACCTGCTGCTCTTCAGCGATTTCCTGCTGCTTCTGAGCGGCGAAATTGTTGAAGCTGTTCTGCTGTTCCTGCAGTTTGGCGTTCCTCTGCTCTGCGACCGAACGGATCAGGATACCCTTGTCAAGGTCGGACTGGAACTTCTTGGCATCGCTCTGGAGTTTGTTGCCCCTGCGGTTGATTTCTTGCTGTATGCTCTGGACCTTGGTCTCGACTACGGACCTGAGGTCGTTGGCCATATCGTATTCATCGATTACCCTGTCGAGGTCGAACCATACGATGGCGCCTTCCTTGGCTGAGGTCTCGACGGCCTCGGCCGGAGCGGCCTTCTTCTTGCCGTTACCGTTGCCGGTAAGCTGGAAAATTCCGAGAGCAGCAACTCCCACGAGTGCGAGGATGCTGAGAATCAGTGGTGTCTGTTTCATTTTATCAATATTTAAATATTATTCCGTTAATAAATAAGGTTACAAAAATAACTAAAAAAACTTAATCTCCGACAGATATGCCTGTATAGTTTTCTCAAGGCCCATGTACAGCGCGTCGCATATGATCGCGTGTCCGATGGAAACTTCATCGGTCCAAGGAATCGTCTTTATGAAATAGCGGAGATTGTCCAGGTTGAGGTCATGCCCGGCGTTGAGTCCAAGTCCCAGTTCCCTGACTGCTTGGGCGGTCTTCAGGTAAGGTGCGATTGCCTCTTCAGGCCCTTCATGGAAGCGCGCTGCATAGTCTGCCGTATAGAGCTCCACCCTGTCTGCTCCGCAAAGCATGGCTCCCTCTGCCATCCGGGGATCCGGACCGATGAATATGGAAGTGCGTATTCTCTTATCCTTGAAAACCTTGCATATCCCGGTAAGGAACTCCCTGTGGGCGATGGTGTCCCATCCAGCGTCGGAGGTGATGGCGTCGTGTGCGTCCGGGACCAGGGTCACCTGGTCGGGAACCACCTCCAGGACGAGGCTGACGAACTCCGGGATCGGATTGCCTTCAATGTTGAATTCCGTGGTGACCGTAGGCCTGATGGCCCTTACGTCGGAATACCTTATGTGCCTCTGGTCAGGCCTCGGATGGACGGTTATACCTTGTGCTCCGAACCTCTCGCAATCGATAGAAGCCTTTTCTACATCCGGCATGTTGCCTCCTCGGGCGTTGCGCAGGGTGGCTATCTTGTTTATGTTTACGCTGAGTCTTGTCATACCGGACAAAAGTAATGAATAATGTTCAGATTTTCTCAGAAATATGCTATTTTTGAAAACTCAACACTAACTGACTTCCCCGATGAAGATAGCAGTATATTCCAGGAATGACTCCGTGAAAGAGGATCCGCGGCTCAAGGCTATGCTTTCCTGGCTCCATGATGCCGGATTCAGTTTCTATGACATCTTTTCCGCCGAAGACCTTGTCCCTGGGACCGACCTCCTGATGAGCGTAGGAGGCGACGGTACCTTCCTTTCGGCTTCCAAGCGCGTAGGGGACAGCGGCATCCCGGTGCTGGGAATCAATCTGGGGAGGCTCGGCTTCCTTTCCGAATACAGTCCCGAGGAGGCCTGCGAAGCCCTTCTTTCGGGAGCATATTCATACGAAGACAGGGAGTTGCTCCAGACCGAGATCAATGGTAAGGTGCTGGGATCCGGAAGTGCTTTCTCTCCATATACCCTGAACGAAATCTGTGTCCACAGGTCCGGGGCCGCCCTCCTGGGCATAGATGTGGCTCTGGACGGGAACAAGCTTCCTACATACTGGGCCGATGGCCTGTTGGTGGCCACCAGCTCTGGTTCCACGGCATATTCCCTCAGTGTGGGCGGACCTATCTGCTCACCTGATTCGAAGGTCCTCATCATCGCTCCCATAGCTCCGCACAATCTGAACGTCCGTCCCCTCGTGGTACCTGATTCGACCAGGATCTCCATCTCGATGAGATCCCGGGACGAGAGTGTCATGATGTCGATGGACAACAGAAGCGTCATACTCTCGCCGGACGCCACTCTCGACGTCAAGGTGGCACAGTTTTCGCTGAAAAGGGTTCGTCTTGACAACTCCGGTTTCATCAAGGCGCTAACCACCAAACTTTTCTGGGGAGAGGATATTCGCAATGGCGGAGAACAACGGTAAATCTATGGACGGAAACGACAAAGTCCCGGTACACGTATCGATAATCATGGACGGCAACGGCCGCTGGGCACAGTTGCGCGGGAAGGAAAGGGTATTCGGACACGCTGAAGGAGTCGGAAGCGTGCGCGCCTGCGTCGAGGCAGCCGTGGAGGCCGGAGTCAAGTATCTGTCCCTGTTTGCCTTCTCAGAGGAGAACTGGGGCCGTCCCGAATCCGAAGTCAGCACCTTGATGGGAATGATGATGAAAGCTATCCGGGATGAAATCGAGTCCCTGGCGGCGCAGGGTATCGCGTTCCGCGTCATCGGGAACATTTCCAGGCTGTCTCCGGACCTGCTCGAATCAATCCGCAAGGCTGAGGAGAGGACAGCTCCGCCGGCAGGCAGGGAACCGGTGATGACCCTCATCATATTCCTGAGTTACAGTGGGAAATGGGACATCCTCCAGGCCGCGAAGAATATCGCGAGGGAATATTCTTCCAACCCGGAAGCCATCGATTCATTGGAGATCGGCGACTTCGACAGGTATCTCTCCACAAGTGGCATCCCTGACCCGGACCTGGTCATCCGGACATCGGGGGAAAAAAGGATAAGCAATTACCTACTTTGGCAGACCGCATATTCGGAACTTCTTTCGGTCGAGACGTTGTGGCCCGATTTTAGAAAAGAGGAATTCCGGTCGGCATTGGAAGAGTATTCCAAGCGGAACCGCAGATATGGAAAAGTGAAATAATTGCTTATATTTGCACCTTTGAATTTAATGGAATCCAGTTTGATGAAAATATATCGTCTCATTTGCATTCTCGCCTTCGCCCTTGCCGGAATCACGGTGATGGCTCAGGAGGTGGAGAAAACCTCTGAGCCAGTGGAGATCGATTACGACCTGCCGCAGAAATACATAGTCGCCGGAGTCTCCGTCGAAGGGAACCACTATTTCAACGCACAGCAGATAATCTCCCTTTCAGGGCTTCAGAAAGGCATGGAAGTTACAGTTCCGAGCGACGACCTTTCATCGATAGTCTCCCGACTCTGGATGCAGCGCTATTTCGAGGACATTGCCCTCGAAATCGACCATCTCAGCGAGAACCGCGATTCCGCATATTTCAGGATCCGCATACAGGAGCGGCCAAGGGTATCGAGATGGCTGTTCTCAGGGGTGAAGAAAGGGGAGAAGAAAGAGCTCGAAGAGAGGCTCAACCTCCGCAGGGGAGGCGAGTATTCCGACTATGTGGCCAAGACCTCTACCGGCATCATAAAGCGTTATTATGCTGAGAAAGGATTCCTGAACTGCGATGTGGATGTCCAGGTCCAGAAGGATACCATAATCAAGAACGCCATCCGGGTGAATTTCGCGGTGGACAAGGGAGAGAAAGTCAAGATCCGTGACATCAACTTCGAAGGCAACGACGGAGTGTCCGATTTCAAGCTTGCCCGCTCCATGAAGAAGACCAAGTCGAAGAAAATCTACAACTTCTTCAGCAGCAAGAAATTCAACGAGAAGGAATATCCGAATGACAAGCAGAACCTGATCAGCAAGTTCAATGAGGCGGGCTACAGGGATGCACGCATCCTCAAGGATTCAATATACTACGTGGAGCCGAACCGCCTTGGGATCGATTTCAAGTTCGACCAGGGCAAGAGATATTATTTCAGGAATATCACCTGGACCGGCAATTCGGTTTATACCACCGACCAGCTGAACGAGATCCTGAACATCAGCAAGGGTGAGCCTTATGACATGGTCACGATGCAGAAGCGTCTCTTCGGAGGCGGCAAGCAGACCGAATACGATGTGTCCAAGGCGTATCGAGACAACGGTTACCTGTTTTTCTCCGTGACTCCGGTGGAGCTCACCGTGGAAGGCGACTCCGTAGATGTGGAGATGCGTATCTCCGAAGGCAAGCAGGCCACCCTCAACAACATCATTATCAACGGCAACGACCTCACGAACGAGAGAGTCGTGCGCAGGCAGATATTCACCCGCCCGGGCTATCTCTTCAGCCAGTCTGATTTCGAGAGGTCCATCAGGGAAATCGCTTCCCTGGGGCAGTTCGATCCTGAGGCTATCTCAAAGCCGGGGACCGGCTATTCAGTCATCCCTAACCAGCTGAACAACACGGTGGACCTTGTGTACAACGTGACGGAGAAACCGTCCAGCCAGCTTGAGCTTTCCGGAGGATGGGGTATGAATACCTTCGTGGCAACCGTGGGAGTCAGTTTCAACAACTTCTCCACCAGGAGGTTGTTCGACAAGAGCGCATGGAGACCTGTGCCGCTCGGCGATGCCCAGAACCTCTCGCTTCGTTTCCAGACCAACGGTACCTATTATACCTCTCTCATATTCGGCTTCACCGAGCCTTGGCTGACCCAGAAGAAGCCGACGTCCTTGAACCTGCAGGCATACTATACCCGCCAGACGGATTCATATCTTGCTCTCGGTATCCTCAGCAACGACAAGGTCATGCAGGTATATGGCTTCTCGGCCGGAATCGGTACCAGGCTCAAATGGCCTGACAACTACTTCACTTTCTACAACGGCCTGAGCTGGCAGGTATATGACTTGAAGAACTGGATCAACGGTTACTTCATGTTCAATGACGGTCTTTCCCACAACCTCAGCTACACCGCAAGCCTGAACAGGACGTCCACTGACCAGCAGATCTATCCGAGGTCCGGATCGGTGTTCTCCGCGTCAATGCAGCTGACACCTCCGTACTCCCTTTTCAGGAAGAACGACTTCGGCAACCTGGATGCCAACGGCAATCCTGCCAAGGTGTCCCGCTACAGCGACATCGACTATGACAAGTGGAGCTCCAAGGACCGCTACAAGTGGATCGAGTACCACAAGTGGAAGGTCAGCGCCGAGATGTACACGAAGGTCATCGGAGACTTCGTCATAATGAGCCGGGCTCAGTTCGGATACCTCGGTTACTACAACCGCAGGTGGGGATATTCCCCGTTCGAGGGATTCCGTGTGGGTGGTGACGGAATGTCCGGATATGACACTTACGGAGCGGACGTGATCGCGCTCCGCGGCTACGAAAACTATTCGCTTACCCCTTGGGAAGCTACTCCATACAATACCAACGGTTACTATGCAGGAAACGTTTATGACAAGTTCACCATGGAATTCCGTTATCCTGTGATCCTTCAGCCTCAGTCCACGATCTTCGTGCTGGGCTTCCTGGAGGGTGGTAACTGCTGGTCTGACATCAAGAACTTCAACCCGTTCCAGATCAAGCGTTCCGCCGGTGTCGGCGTCAGGGTATTCCTCCCGATGATCGGTCTGCTTGGTATAGACTGGGGTTATGGCTTCGACAATCCGACCAAGAAAGACAGGAGCCAGTTCCATTTCCTGATCGGACAACAATTCTAAAACATATTCTTAACTTTTATTCTTAACTTTGCAGCAAATTGTAATTGCAAACTAAAATTTTAATTGATATGAAAAAGATCGTTTTGATTGCCGCAATGGCATTGTTTACCCTCAGCGCATCCGCTCAGGGCAAGTTCGCCATCGTTGATTTCAATGAGCTCGTGATGCTTATGCCGGAGGCTGACGCTGCCAGGACTCAGATTCAGGCTGCCCAGAAAGAGGCCAACGACACCTATCAGAGTATGGTTGAAGAGGCACAGGCGAAGTATGCTGAATACCAGCAGAAGCAGGCTTCCTGGTCGAATGCCGTGAAGGAAAGCAAGGAGAAGGAACTCGGTGAGATCCAGAACAGGATCCAGGAATTCGAGCGCAGCATCCAGGTCGAACTTCAGCAGCAGCAGAGCCAGCTCATGGAGCCTATTTACAAGAAGGCTAACGAGACCGTAGAGAAACTTGCGAAGGCAGGTGGATACACTTTCGTATTCGAGAGTTCCCAGTATCTCTATGTCGACAAGGCTCAGGTCAAGGATCTGACCCCTGACGCCAGGAAGGCTCTCAATATCCCTGCAGGCAAGACTCTCGAGTCTCTCCAGAAGGAACTCCAGGCCCAGCAGGAGCAGCAGAAGTAAGCTTTTCAACAGACGATTCTTAGGGCAGGCCGGAGAGCCTGCCTTTTTTTTGAAAGTTTTCTTCAAGATTCTTTCTGAATATTGTTTTTATTCTTTACATTTGTAACGACTTTTTGGGAAAAGCTGAAAATTATTAATTGATATTTAATAAATAACACTGTTTTTATCATCATGAAGACCACAGAGATCATGGCCCGTCTCCAGGCCAAGTACCCTACCGAGAAGGAATACCTTCAGGCCGTACAGGAGGTTCTTGAATCCATCGAGGATGTCTATAACCAGCATCCTGAGTTTGAAAAGGCGAAGATTGTCGAAAGGCTTGTCGAGCCTGACCGTATCTTCACTTTCCGCGTGACTTGGATCGACGACAACGGTGAGGTCCAGACCAACCTCGGCTACCGTGTCCAGTTCAACAGCGCTATCGGACCTTACAAGGGCGGACTCCGTTTCCACAAGGCTGTCACCCCTTCGATGCTCAAGTTCCTCGGTTTCGAGCAGACATTCAAGAACGCTCTTACGACTCTCCCTATGGGTGGAGCAAAGGGTGGTTCCGATTTCGACCCGGTAGGCAAGTCAAATGCCGAAATCATGCGTTTCTGCCAGGCCTTCATGCTCGAACTCTGGCGCTGCATCGGTCCTGACCAGGACATCCCTGCAGGTGACGTAGGTGTAGGTGGCCGTGAGATCGGATTCCTCAACGGAATGTACCAGAAGCTCGCCCGCCAGTACCACACCGGCGTCCTCACCGGAAAGGGAGCTACCTGGGGTGGATCCATCCTCCGTCCTGAGGCTACCGGTTTCGGTGCCCTCTATTTCACCGAGCACCTTCTCCGCAAGGCTGGAAAGGACATCAAGGACAAGAAGATCTGCATCTCCGGCTTCGGTAACGTCGCTTGGGGCGCAGTCATGAAGGCTACCCAGCTTGGTGGAAAGGTCGTCGCTATCTCCGGTCCTGACGGTGTCTGCCACATTCCTGACGGAATGACTCCTGAGATGAATGACTATATGCTCGACATGCGCGCTTCCAACAGGAACATGGTCGAGGATATGGCTACCAGGTTCCCTGAGAAGGCCAAGTTCATCGCTGGCAAGAAGGCTTGGAGCATCCCTTGCGACATTGCTCTCCCTTGCGCTTTCCAGAACGAGCTCAGCGAGGATGACGCGAAGGAACTCAAGGCCAACGGTTGCTGGTGCTGCTGCGAGGTATCCAACATGGGATGCCAGCCGGGCGCTATCCACTTCTTCCAGAACAACGGCGTCCTCTTCGCCCCTGGAAAGGCTGTCAACGCAGGTGGTGTCGCTACCTCCGGTCTCGAAATGACCCAGAATGCAGCTCACCTCAGCTGGTCCGCACAGGAAGTCGACGACAAGCTTCACTGGATCATGGAAAGCATCCACGAGCAGTGCGTCAAGTACGGAACCCGTCCTGACGGCTCCGTCGATTATGTGAAGGGCGCCAACATCGCCGGCTTCATGAAGGTCGCGCAGGCAATGCTCGAGCAGGGTACCATCTAGTATCCCAAGTTTATCCGACTTAGGGCAGGTGATCGGGAGACCGGTCACCTGCCTTTTTTATATTTTTATATTCGGTAAGATTGATTAAATTTGCAAGATAATAGAGCATATAAGAAAATAGATTATAAAAGTATTCGAAATGGATGAAAATCAAATCGAAACGTTAGGGAAGAAGAAAATAAACCTGAAGCATTGCGTTCTTCTTCCTATCGTGCTTCTGGTGACACTCTTCTTGTGGTGCGTACCGACTTCTTTCTTCGGTATCGATGCACTGACTCTTACTCAGCAGCGTGTCATCGCGTTGTTTGCCTTCGCGGCTTTGATGTGGATGTTCGAGATCATCCCGAACTGGACGACCTCCGTACTCCTCATCGTAATCTCACTCCTGACGGTGTCCAACAAGGGTATCAGCTTCTTCTGCAAGCCTGAGGCCGGACTGCTCGTCAATTACAAGGACATCATGTCGGCATTCGCCGATCCGGTCGTGATGCTCTTCCTGGGCGGATTCGTGTTAGCCATCATGGCAGAGAAATACGGTCTGGACGTTACTCTGGCGAGAACCCTCCTGGCACCTTTCGGGCACAAGCCGAAGATGGTCCTTCTGGGCTTCCTGATCGTGATCTCCATATTCTCCATGTTCATGAGCAACACAGCCACCGCTGCGATGATGCTCGCATTCCTTGCTCCTGTCCTCGCAGTACTGCCGAATGATGACAAGGGAAAGATCGGACTTGCCCTCTCCATACCTGTAGCTGCGAATATCGGTGGTATCGGAACCCCTATCGGAACCCCTCCTAACGCAACCGCAGTCAAGTTCCTTGCCGAGGCGGGTGCTGAGGTAAGCTTCGTGGACTGGATGGCCAGGATGGTGCCTTTCGTGATCATCATGATCGTTATAGCGTGGATCCTTCTCCAGGTATTCTTCCCGTTCAAGGCAAAGGAAGTCGTGCTTGCGATCCCTGAGAACAAGAAGAAAAAGAATTGGAAGTACTATACGGTTTGGATTACTTTCATCGGTACGATCCTCCTCTGGGCTACCGAGAAGCTGACCGGTATCAATTCCAACGTCGTAGCGCTTATCCCGCTGGGTGTCCTCACCTGCACCGGAATATTCACCAAGGAAGACATCAAGGAAATCAACTGGAGCGTCCTGTGGCTCGTTGCGGGAGGATTCGCGCTCGGTACATGCCTGCAGCAGACAGGTCTTGCCAGTGTCCTTATCGAAGCTATTCCGTTCGGCTCCATGTCGGTAGTCGTCGTGCTGCTCATCGCCGGCCTGGTCTGCTACTTCCTTTCCAACTTCATCAGCAACTCTGCGACGGCAGCCCTGCTGATCCCTATCCTGATCGTCATCGCTGAAGGAATGGCTGATCCTGCAGCTGCCAACAACGCTTCGTTCATCTCACTGGGCGGTACCAAGGCTATGATTTCATTCGTCGCCGTCTGTGCATCCATCGCCATGTGCTTCCCGATTTCCACTCCTCCGAATGCCATCGCATCGTCAACGGGCCTTGTGGAGACGAAGGATATGCTGAAAGTAGGTTTGATCATCGGCGTTACCGGATTCGTCCTCGGCTTTTTCTGGCTCACCAAATTGTTCCCGTTCGCTTGATTATTAAAATACAATCATAATTATGAAGAGAACTGTCATATCATTGCTCCTTCTCGTCCTCTGCGGCTCAGCTTTCGCCCAGGACAAGGTTGGAACCCTGAAGCCTTACGGTTTCGTTCGTAACTTTTTCGCTTTCGACACCCGTGAGAGCGTCGCCGGCACCGAAGACTTCTTCTTCTATGTCCCTAAGGACGTGAATATCACTTCGGACGGTACCGACCTCAATGAGCAGCCGACCTTCCGTTTCGCCGCCCTTACAACCCGTCTCGGTGTCGATCTGGTAGGATTCGAGTATGAAGGCTTCAAGATCGGAGGCAAGATCGAGACTGACTTCTACAGCGGCGTCTCCGGAGTGACCGGAACCGCACAGCTCCGTCTCCGCCAGGCTTTTGCCACCATCGGCAAGAACGACTGGCAGGTCACTGCAGGACAGACCTGGCATCCTATGGCCGCCGACATGCCTGACGTATTCTCCCTGAATACAGGTGCTCCGTTCGGACCTTTCTCCCGTACTCCTCAAGTCAAGCTCGACTGGAAGGTGGCGGATGGCATATCCTTCACCGGAGCAGCCATCTGGCAGATGCAGTATACTTCCGCAGGTCCTGCCGGGGCTTCTGCGAACTATATCAAGTATGGATGCATCCCTGAGCTTTATTTCGGAGTCAGCTATTCCGACAAAGGCTTCACAGGCAGGATCGGTGTGGACATGCTTTCCATCAAGCCTCGCTGGAATGACGGTACCAAGAAGGTAAGCGACCGTATCACCACCGTTTCCCCATTCGTTTACGCTCAGTACAAGAAGAACCTCTTCAGCGTGAAGGTCAAGAGCATATTCGCACAGGCCGGGGAGCACTTCAACCTCAACGGTGGCTACGGAGTGTCCGGCGTCAATGCTGACGGCAGCTATGAATATACCCCGACGCGCAATTCATCCACCTGGGTAAGCCTCGCATACGGCAAGAAGACCCAATGGATCCTCTTCGGCGGCTATGTCAGGAACTTCGGTACCATCGAAGACCTCTATGGCGGCGATGGAGACATCGCTCCGGCTGCCAGCCTCTTCTTCTCCAAGAACAGCTTCTCCAATATGAACCGCATGTGGAGGCTTACTCCTACCATCATCAGGAATATCGGGAAGTTCGCCATTGGAATCGAATATGAAGTTACCAGCGTCCAGTACGGCGACTACAAGAACGTCAACGGTGTCAAGTACCTGGGCAAGAACGGCCTCGCCGAAGACAACCTGCACTGGGTTACCAACAACCGCGTACAGGCCCTGATGAAATTCACCTTCTAGGATTGTCCTGAGACAAGTTTACCGGCCCGGCCGGATTCGAAAACGGTTATGAAAAGATTGATACAGATAGCATCGGCCATTGCGGCCATGCTGCTCCCTGCGGCCGGGCTGCATGCCCAGCCGGAGAATGTCGTCAACCTGACGAACCACATTGAGCCATACGGATTCTTCCGTACGTCCGCCATCTTCGATTCCCGCGAATCCAAGGCCGGATCCGAAGACTTGTTCTATTATCTTCCGCTGGACAAGGACATCAACCTGAACGGAATGGATGTCAACTACAATCCATCCTTCAAGATGTCCGCCATCACCACCAGGCTGGGCTTGAAGGTGTCAGGATTCCAGTATGGTGATTTCAGTGTTTCCGGCAAGATGGAAGCGGATTTCTACCTGATGGTAGGGAGTACCGCTTCGCTTCGCCTGCGTGAGGCTTATGTCAACCTTGCATGGGACAATGTCGGCTACAGCGCGGCCGGATTCTCAATCAAGGTCGGCCAGGCCTGGCATCCCATGTCCGCAGACCTCCCTTACTGCATCAACGTGGAAACCGGTTCTCCGTTCAACCCGTTCAACTGGAGCCCGCAGGTCATGGCAGGAGCCAGGTTCGGAAACTGGACACTGAGTGCGGGTGCTATCTACCCGATGCAGTTCCTCCCTACGGGCCCGAAGGGACCTTCCGAAGGATATGTGAAGTACGGCCTGATCCCTGAACTCTATGCGGGAGTGTCATATGAGGAGGGTGGCTTCCTGGCAAGGGTGGGCGCTGATTTCATCAGCCTGAAGCCGAGGTGGCGTACGGATTTTGATGACCTTGTTTTCGATGCGGGTACAAAGACGGATGACAGGATTTCGATGGTCAGCCCTATGGCGTACCTCCAGTTTTCTTCCGGGATGTTCAAGGTCAATGCGAAGTCTGTCTTCGCGCAGGGCGGCGACCATCTCCGGCTCATGGGAGGATATGTCCTCACCGACACGTCTGAGCCACTCAATTTCAGGTATATGCCTCTGCAGTCTTCATCTTCGTTCGTTTCATTCTCATACGGCAGGAAATTCCAGTTGATGTGCATGGCTGGATACATGAAGGCGCTCGGCACCAACCATATGATTGAGATGGGGGAGGCCTCAAATCTCAGTCCGGACGATGTGTACTACTTCTCCGACGGTTTCAAGAACATCAACCAGATGTTCCGCGCGACTCCTACCCTGGCGTACAACCTCGGCAAGCTTACTTTCGGGTTGGAGTATGACTGCACCTGCGTGGAATACGGGGACATGAGTTCCCTGAACAATCATGCACTTGCCGTGAAGGGCAGGCATATGATCATGAACCACCGCGTGATGGGAGTCCTGAAGTATAATTTATAGATCTATAGCGAAATGACATACGTAACAAGACATTTGCTCCATGCTTGCCTCGCGGCAATCTGTCTGGTTGGCCCGGTCTCCTGCGTAGTTGACAAAGGCTACGACTTCTCCGAAGACAACGTCGACTGGACCATGAATGTCCTCAAAGGGGCCGACCTTCCTCTCGGAAGTTCACAGCGGGTATTGGTCGGAGACTTGATATCTTCGTTCGCACAAGGCATCCTGGATGTCTCCGAGAACGGATACGTAGTCAACGTCCCTGAAGGAATCGTTGTGAAAGGGCGTGAGTTCGGTTTCGTGCCTATCCATGGGATCAGCAAGATGGACACCAAGGATATCCGTGTGGGTACGGCAGAATACCATCTTGACCTGAAGAACGACTTGCCGGTCGCCCTCGGCATATCCGCAGAAGCGGTGGATGCTTCCAACAACAGGGTTGACGGTGTGCTCGTCGAGTGCACCGGCTCGATTGCCGCCGGTACGGAGCAGAGCCCTGCCAGCACATCCCTGGTCATGAAGGTAACTCCGGCCGGAGGGGTGATCAACTTCGACGGTTTCCGCATATTCCTGACCATCCAGGAGTTCCCTGAGAACGGTACTCTCATCGGTTCCGGGAGAGGGCTGACGGTCGTGAACTCATATCTTTCTTTCCCTGAAGGCATAACCCATATCGACGACTGATGAAAAAGATTATCCTTGCAATAGCGGCGGCAGCCGCAATGAGCATCGCAGTTCAGGCACAGACCCTGCAGACGGGCTACTTCGTGGACAATTACACCTATGGCTACAGGCTGAATCCGGCGTTCTGCCCGGACTATACCTTCATCGGCCTCCCTGGCCTGAGCATGGACTACGCATCGGCGCAGAGCAATTTCGGGCTCAAGGGTTTCTTCTATCCGTTCAACGGCAAGACGGTCACGTTCTTGCATCCTGAGATTTCCGCTTCCGAGGTCCTGGGCAATTTCAAGCATGGGATCAACAAACTGAATGCGGAGATCGATGCCAACCTGCTGGCGTTCTCCTTCAAGTCCCACGGAACTTACGGCCTCATCGACGTAAACCTGAGGAACACTGTCGACATGACCCTCCCGTATGAGATGATGAAGTTCTTCAAGATGGGAGCGGAGGGCGGCCAGTCCTATGACCTTTCCGGATTCAACACCCGTGCGACCTCCTTCCTGGAAGTCGGGATCGCGTCTCCTTGGAGAGTGGGCAGACAGGTTACATTCGGAATGAGGGCGAAGGCCCTGGTGGGCATCACCGACCTCTATATGAACGTCGACAGGATGGATGTCAAGTTCGACCGCAATCAGTGGCAGGTCTCCGGCCAGGCATGCGTGGCAGGAGCGTATGATGGTTTCAACATAGCCACGAAGCCTTCAGCAGCAGGTACATATGAGGAAGTGATCGATTTCTCCAATATCACTCTCAATAAGCCTAAGGGACCGAACGGAGTAGGATTCGGAGTCGATTTCGGAGTGAACATCGACCTTGGCCCATGGGAGATTTCGGCTTCCATAGTGGACCTTGGCTGCATCTTCTGGTGGCATAACCTGTACGGCCACACTCCGGGAACCACCTGGACCTACGATGGGGCCGCTGCAACGGTTACCGACGGGACAGATACTTTCGGACAGACCCTGGAGAATGCCGCCGACGGATTCCTGGAGATGTTCCAGTTCCGGAAGGAATATGAGAACCAGGAACTGGGCCTCCTGCCGATAACAGGAAGGCTGGGTGTCAAGCGCCTCATGTCCAGTGCCCTTTCCTTCGGAGGACTCCTTACGTACCGTTACAACGAGTTCTGCCCTATCTGGGAAGTCCGCACCAGTGCCGACTATCTGTTATTGGACAAGTTCGACTTTACCGGTTCTGTCGGAGTGAACAACTTCGGCCCGGTATTCGGTGCGATGGCCAACCTGAGGTTCTCGCACCTGGTGCTCTTCGCCGGAGTCGATGCCTATGCCGGCAAACTCAGCAAGCAGTTCATACCTGTAGGACGGATGAACAGCTCTGCACTCTTCGGAGCCAATATCATATTCTAGGATCCGGGAGAGAGAATTTGCGGGAAGCGGTGTTCCAACCTTTGAGTGTCAAGGAACTGCCGCTTCCTTTTTTCATGTCTATCGTGACGGTCTTCGTGCAGCCCGGCATGATGGTGAAGAAGTTGTCGGAATAGAATGCCGGCTTCACGGAGTTGCCATCGGCATCGAATACCTGCAGCTGGTTGAAGAAAGCTATCTTGCCGGAGGTGTTCCGCAGGGTTACTTCGACCCTGTCTTCTCCGACTTTCCCCGAAGTCCTCCTTACCTTGACCTTGAGGCGCGCTGCCGGCATCGAAGCCAGGCTTTCGAAGCCTGATGTACATGGTCCGGTGACCGTACCAGGTCCTTCATAGGCATCCTTGGAACGCCAGTAGAAGTTCTCGGACACGGTTTTACCATCCTTGTCCTTGAGCGTAAGCCATATGAAATGGACATGGGAGATGCTTTCAGGGAAGGTAAGCCCGATAATGTTGTCGACCGACGAGTCTTCAGGAATATCCAATCTGACGGACTGTGACGATACCTTCCTGCTGGAAAGGTCATATACAGACGCGGAGGCGGTATATCCCGTGAAAGCCTGAGGCCAGTCATTGATGACTGATACGGAGTCCTTCAGATAGTCGTACTGGATGTGAAGCGGCTCCAGGGAGTGCATGGTATGGTACAGGGAAGCGGTCGGCTCCAGGTACCAGTCCCACATCCTTGCGCACACGAGCGGGGAAGGGTCGTTGTGATACCAGAACAGCAGTCCGGAGCAGAACCTGTCGCCATATCCGAACTTGTTGAAGTTCCAGGTTTCCCAGATGCTCTTGGAGTTCATCGCTCCAACCAGCTGTCCCTTCCAGGCGAATTCGTCGATGCCCGCTGAGGCGCCGTATTCATTCGTCATGTCGGTATAGACGGTGGTCACCTTGTGGAATCCGTGACCGTCCATGTAATCCCAGACTTCCTTGTTTATCGGCCAGAGGTCTTTCTCGTCCATCATTGCGTGCAGGCTGGTAGGAAGCGGGATGTTCGGGGCTCCGTATTCCGGATTGAATCCGTCGATACGGCTTCCGCGAGGGCTGGCCGTGTTCTCGTAATGCTGCATCGGATTGACCTGCAGGTAAGGACTGCCATCGTGTATTCCGTCGCATTCCGACTGCATCTGGTAAGGCCTGGTACCGTCGATCGCTTCCAGGAGTTCCCTGGTACCGCTTACCTCGGTGCTTTCATTTGAAGCTACGTAGAATGCGATGGAAGGGTGGTTGCGAAGCCGCTTGACAGTCGCTTCCACGTTGGAAAGGTACAGTGGCTCGTCAACCGGATGCCTCGTGTCGCCTGTCATCCAGAATTCCTGCCATACCAGGATGCCATATTCATCACAGAGCTGGTAGAAATAGTCCGATTCGGCGATTCCGCCGCCCCAGTGCCTCAGAAGGTTGATCCCTGACTGGGAGGTATAGCGAAGCTCGGCGGCCATCCTCTCGTCGGAAGTGCGCTGCATCGCCTCCGGCAGCCAGTTCGAACCGTGGATGAATATTGGTTTCCCATTGATTATGAACATCTTGGAGCTGTCAGGCGTATTCCTGGTCGCGATGACCTCCCTGATTCCGAAAGTGGTTGAAAGAGAGTCGCTCAGCACTCCGTCCACCGTCACCTGCATCTTGAGCTTGTACAGGTTCTGGGGCCCCTTGTTCTTGGGCCACCATAGTTTAGGGTCCTTTATCGCCAATCCTTTGAATTCCTCCGGGGTGAAGGTCACCGTTTCGTGCATTCCGCGGTCGATGGTGACTCTCTTCGAGAACTCGATCTCTCCTATCCTGCCTGAAACTTCGCATTCCACCGGTTTCTGGCCGTCAGCCGAACCGCAGTTGAATACCTCTACCGAGACGGTTTCACGGGCGGAATCATAGTCCGGATGAGCAAGCTCTGACTTTACGAAAGGATGGCGCATCGCTACGGGACCGGTCGTATAGAGCTGGATGCTTTTCCATATTCCGGTATTGCGGTCCCTGATGCCGTCGTCGTAATAGAAATCCCATCCCACGGTCATAAGCTGGGTGACATTGCTTCCGATCATACCGTCTCCGCCGTTGTGGTTCTCATTCGTGGCTCCCCATTTCTTCTTCATCGTGCGTCCGGGTTCATCGACCGGATATACCAGCACGGCCAGTACGTTCCTTCCGTCCTTGGAAAGATGGTCCGTGATGTCGATGTATCCCTCCCGGAACATGCCTGCCATAGACCCGACCAAGTGCGAATTCAGCCAGAACTCTGCCCGGTAGTTGATCCCTTCCGGCTGCAGCCATACGTGGCTTCCTTCGCTGACCTGCGGAGAATCGAATTCGGTCCTGAACCAGTAGGTGTAGAAATCCCTGCCGGCGACTGAGAGGTCAGGTATCTTGTTCTCACTCAGCTTGTTGTTGATCCCGTAATAAGGGTCCGGATAGACCTTGTTCTCCACCAGGGAAGTGAGCACGGTTCCCGGAACCACGGCATCCTGCCAACCGGCCGTGTCGAAGCCTTGGGCGGAAATCCTTTCTCCGGCCGCACCTGCCTCGCCTGCACGGCACATCTTCCATGAATATCCGCCACCGTGGACGGTTTCGGAATCCAGGTATATCCTGTCGGACCTCCTGGCGTCGTTTCCTCCGAGGCAGGGGAGTGAAAAGGCTATCGTCGCCAGTGTGGTGATGATGCTGAGTCTGTATTTCATTTCCATTGGTTTATTCCCACTCGATGGTCCCCGTAGGCTTCGGGGTAAGGTCGTAAAGCACGCGGTTCACGCCCGGGACTTCCGTCACGATGCGCTGCGTGATGTGATGCAGCAGCTTGTAAGGGATCTCCTCGATGGTGGCTGTCATCGCATCGCGGGTGTTGACGGCACGGATGATGACAGGCCAGTCCCAGCTGCGCTTGTTGTCCTTCACTCCTGTCGACTTGTAGTCCGGAACGATCGTGAAATACTGCCAGACCTTGCCTTCAAGGCCGTTCTTGGCGAATTCCTCGCGCAGGATGGCATCGCTCTCGCGGAGTGCCTCCAGACGGTCTCTCGTGATGGCGCCGGTGCACCTGACTCCCAGGCCCGGGCCCGGGAACGGCTGGCGGAAGACCATGCTGTCAGGGAGCCCCAGTTCCTTTCCGACTACGCGGACCTCGTCCTTATAGAGCAGCTTGATAGGTTCTACGAGCTCGAACTTGAGGTCTTCAGGAAGACCGCCCACGTTGTGGTGGGATTTGACAGGACCGGATTCTACGATATCCGGGTATATGGTTCCCTGGGCAAGGAAGCTGATGCCCTCCAGCTTGCGTGCTTCCTCTTCGAATACGCGGATGAATTCGGCACCGATGATCTTGCGCTTCTGCTCAGGATCGGCTACGCCGGCCAGTTTGTCAAGGAAACGGTCCGTGGCATCTACGTACACAAGGTTTGCTTGGAGCTCATCGCGGAAAACACGTATGACCTGCTCGGCTTCGCCCTTGCGGAGGAGTCCGTGATTGACGTGGACGGAAACCAGCTGTTTCCCCACGGCCTTGATGAGCAAAGCCGCGACAACCGATGAATCAACACCTCCCGACAGGGCGAGCAGCACCTTCTTGCTGCCGATCCTGTCCCGCAGTTCCTTAACTTGTTCTTCAATGAATGCCTGGGCAGCCTTGGCTGTCGTGATTCGCTCCATATTCTCTGGGCGGATGTTACCTGTGGTCATGTCGTATAATGCTAATAAGTTAATAGTCAGTATGTTACTTCGTTCTGGGCTATTCCCATTCAATGGTTGCACTTAATTCTATCTCCTTGAAAATCAATCATATAATTGTTAGAGATTCTCAAAGGGGGCACTTTTGGGGGACAAAAACGACAAACGCTCCCGCATCCTTCCGCCCATAACGATATTTCCGGCTACGATTCTCATCTTTCCTTTTGAGTGTCCGTAGGGCAAAGGTAACGATTGTTTTCCTTTCGCTCAACTTTTTCGTGTTTGACCTTTATTTTTTGCTTGACTTTCGGGAAACTGACCCTTATATTGATGCAAAGAGACGATAAGGGAGACCTACATTTACGCCCTTGGTATACATACTATCGATAGCCCTATGGGGACGTAGCGGTGTAGGTCACGTGAACTCTCATAGGGTTTTATAATAACTTTATTTTCAAACAGATGACAAGATGTCAGAGGAAAAGTCCAAACAGAGTTTCGTCATGTACGCATCCTTCTATGATGCAGCGATGGGACTCAATGACGTGGAGTTCAGGGAATACATTCTCGCCCTGAAAGATTATGCCTTGTATGGCATAGAACACACAAGCAGCAGCCCGATGGTGAACGCACTTTTGGTAATGGCGCAGCCCCTCCTTGAAGCGGCGGCGAAGCGCAGGGAACAACAGGTAAAGAACGGCGATTATGGCATTCTCGGAGGCAGACCGAGGAAAGGCGAGACCGCCGAGGAGTACAAGGCGCGTAAGTTGAAAACCCTTAACGCCTCGATGGGTTTGCAGTCCGAAACCCTTTATGTAGATGGAAAAGGGAATATCAAGGACAATGCGGAAGATAAGGGAAATGCAGATTTGAATGTTACGGCAGATGCCGATGTCAATGCCGATGGGGATGGAGAAACGGGGATTATAAAAAACACTAACGTTGTTCTTCAAAACGATAGTTTTTCTACTAATTCTGGCTCTTCTTTTGAATTCAACCATGACGGGGGCTCAACCAAGCACGGGGAAGGGCCAAGAAGGGACGAGAGAGCCCGACAAGCGGGCAACAATGCCTCCAACGGGTCTGACTTCATCCGCCGCATCACGTTGGAGGACCAAGACGATGATGCCGCGTTCACCCCGCCGAGCGACCAATATCGTAACTACGTGGGGCGGCTTGAAGATTTCCTCCGCTACGATGAGGAGCCCGATTACAGCGGGATGACGGACGCGGATATGATGGATGCGGTCAAGGGCGACATTGATGCGGCGATAACGTGCGAACGAAGGGAAGGAACGAGCCAACGTTACAGCGACCACATCCATCGCGCCAAGAAGATTTACATGCGCCTCAACGGCTGCGATGAGGAGACGGCAAAGCGAGGCATCACGCGACTCTATCGAGAAAGGGAGAAAACCCTTTGACCCTGTACCAATCCTATTTTGAAATGGCGGCGTTACAACCGCCATTTTTCGTATCATCCCAATTGCGTTGTTTTGAATATTTGCGGAAAATCCATATCTTTGTAACGTCTGCATTGCAGGCGACATATTAGCGAAAGTGTTTTTCGTTAGTCCTTTTACAGAAATGTGGAAGTTTCAAAGACCAAAGGGCTACGGATATGCTTACTGCTCGTGCATTGTTTATGCGGTTCACCCGGTTCTCGGGCTGATACTCCATATAGTGCCGAGTGTGGAGTTATCAGTAGTTTATCTTGGTCAAGGTCTTCCACAACCTCTGTAAGGATAGATGAAAAGTGGCTTCACACTTTTGTGTTATACTATTAACCAATCCATTAGGGGCCGATGGAGCACATATTATTTAACACTATGGCACAATTTGCTGTGTATTTCCGTGTGAACAATTCGGACTCCATGAGGTACGTGACAATGGACTACCCCTCCGAGAGCATGGCCCTTCAAATCCTTCGTCAGCAAGGAACAATCCGACCGGGGGATAATGTCTATATCAAGAAAATCGAGCGTCGGTAGTCCGCCGCCGTCAATGTCCTAAAGAAAAGGCATGATGCCCTATATCCCCTGTCAGTGCTGCGGGAAAGAGTTACCCTCCGACTGGAGATGGTATGTCTGTAACAAATGCGGCTACCGGATATGCCCATCATGCCTTTCTAGCCATATCGGAAAGTATTCTAAAGGCGGCTTTAAATGCAGCCAGTGCGCCTATGGCCATTTAATCTATAATCGTTAATCTCATGGAACGTTCTACACAGGAATTGAATGTTGGACGCATACCCTACCAAGTTTTTCAGTATGCTGTAATTGTTGCCTCTAATAGCTTGCTTGAAGAATATATCAAGGAAGGTGATATCTTTAATTGGCGTCTTGATATTCACGAGAAAAATGACGTCTTTTTAACAATCTCTCAACAGACGGGAGAGGTACATTCGGTACACTCTATCGAGTTTAAGTACACCAATAATTCAGTTATTACTATCAGCGGCGAATGCGGAGTAACGTGGGGAAGGGATTATGATGGGGAAAAAGTACAAAAGACAACAAATGAGTTGTTGGCCTTATACTTAAAACACATCACTAAACGTGTTGCCCAAAACTTGCTCCCTCATGAAGACCAGTCGAAGTATAGCGGGAGCATCGCTGAAACATTCTATATCTGTTACCCCTATGCTTTCAATATCGTTACATGCGCAAATCTCACGACGGGAGAAATCGAGGACATTAGGTTTGCACCAAACAACACGATACTCAAAGGAAAGGAACAATACTGTTTAAGTGAAAGAGCACTCTCATTCGCTTCGGCTCCTTTGTATGATTCCGAAGGCAAGCGTCCCAATCATGTTGGAGTTCGCATGAAGGACACTTACGGATTCGGCAGTATTTGGACTCTTTCGGATGCCATAATCATGGAAATCGGCAATGATAATGAATCGTGGACTCCGATAGGGGCTTTGTTTGGCAAAAAAGAAAACAATTTTCTGAATGTCGCTCTTTTGCTTAATGATGGTGAAAAGGACGTGAGGGCTTTTCTTTCAACCAATGGATTTGTTCTTAACGAAGACGTAATTAAGACAAGAGCAAGAATCTATCATAAAGCAGGGAATCATAGCTTTGTTAAGAAACTCACCCAGTCCGTTCCTGACTATGACGGCATTTTCCTTTGCTATGAAAGTCATGATTCAACATATTGCTTCTTAACCGAGAATGACACTCTTTCTATATTCAAGGAACAAGGGGAAGAGATAATCAAAGCGTCATACACGATTAAGACAAAGGTCAAAATGAAAGAGATGAAAAAGCAAGGGCCTGAGGACGAATTCGGGACTTTCAAGACAGCTATCTCTCGCCTCAAACCCGAAGAGTATAAGGATGGTTCGGAATTCACCAAACTTATAACTGCGGAAACGTTAGAGGAGGCAAAACAGATTACTGCTCAACAGGAATGGAACGCCGCACACCCTATCCTCGCATTCATTGAGGATTACAAGAAGCCGCTTTTAATCGGAGCTGGCGTTTTGTTGTTTCTACTCTTTACTATTACCGGATGCTGATGGGTAATCAAGACCAGATAAAAGAAGCGGCGCTCAGTACTCTTTCGGATGTCTTACAAGAGTTCTTTTCATCATACCGCCCCTCGTTTGAAGATGGTTGTCCTCTGAAGGATTTTGACTTTAAGAACTACGAACACCGCTTCTCTTGTGAACAACTATTTGAGATTCGGACGATAATTGACACAATCAGCACAACTTGGGGGTTGTGGAGAGAATGCTCCATATCAGGTGTCAGGATTCCTTGTTCAATAAGCAAAACAGGCGAATGTGATTGTCATTGTGGAACATAGAGATATGGCACTGCTGAACCAGGCAGTGCCTATTTCTATTCTGCAACGGAACGCAACTTATAGCCCAAACTCCTTCTTCACCCTTTGGGCCGTTGAGATTCCAACGCCGCAGAGCTTGGCGGTATCGCGGATGCTGCATCCCCGTTTGATGCAGCGGATGACATCGGCGTGTTTTTCCGCCTTTTGCTCCCGGCTTTCCACGGAACCGACTTTCCTGCCCATTTTCACGCCCTTGCTCTTGGCAAGTTCCCTGCCTTGGTGGAGGCGGAAGTAAATGTTCTCGCGCTCTTTTTCCGCGCAGAAACCGAGACAGGAAATGTAGATGGCCATTATCCCATTGACCTTGCCGTTTTCATCGAATAGCCGCAGCCCTTCCTTTTGGAAGCAGACATTGACCCCGTTGTCAATGCAGCGCTTGATGGTTTCCAGTACTTCCCAAATGGCTCTGCCCATGCGGGATAACTCCGAAATCAGGATTTCCGTGTGGTTCAGGCTGGCATAGTCGATGCACTCGTTCAATGCCTGGCGCTCCCCGTTCTTGGTCGCGCCGCTGATATGTTCGGAGAACACCTTCCTGACCTCGTAGCCGTTATTCTTGGCGTACTCGGCGAGGTTCTTGATTTGGCGCTCCGTACTCTGCCTATCGGTTGAGGATGAGACCCTTGCGTAAATGATGGCGGGGGACACTTTTGGGGGACACTTTTGAGGTTTTCTCCCGTTTTGTCTTTTAATGGATTACGCCGAAAATATGACTTATACTGCTGAATTTCAGCGAATTTATACAAAATGACATCCCTTTAGAGAAACCTCAACAGGGTGTATCCATCATTCCCACTCAATTGTTGCCGGCGGTTTGGAACTTATGTCGTAGACTACTCGGTTGACTCCCTTGACCTTGTTGATGATTTCGTTCGATACACGGGCGAGGAAGTCGTACGGGAAATGGAACCAGTCGGCAGTCATGGCGTCAGTGGACACCACGGCCCGGAGTGCGACCGGACTCTCGTAGGTACGCTCGTCACCCATCACCCCCACGCTCTTGATAGGAAGCAGGATCACTCCAGCCTGCCAGATAGCATCATACAGGTTTCCGGCCTCAAGCCTAGGGTCAGAGGCTGACGGAAGGTGGAGGGATGAGCAGTCATATTCACGGAGTCCGCGGATGTAGATGTCATCGGCTTCGCGCAGGATACGCAGCTTTTCTTCAGTTACTTCGCCGAGTATCCTTACGGCCAGCGACGGTCCCGGGAAAGGATGCCGGCCGACAAGCTCTTCCTTGATGCCGAGGGCCCTTCCGACCCTGCGCACTTCATCCTTGAAAAGCATTTTCAGAGGTTCGACGATCTTGAGGTCCATCTTCTCCGGCAGTCCGCCCACGTTGTGGTGGGACTTGATCTTGGAGGCTATGCCCTCGATTCCGGCGGATTCTATCACGTCCGGGTATATGGTTCCCTGGGCGAGCCAGCGCGCGCCTTCTATCTGCTTGGCGTATTTGTCGAAAGTCTCAATGAAAAGCCTTCCGATGATCTTCCTTTTCGCTTCCGGCTCCGTCACTCCGGCAAGGCCGGAAATGAACTCGGACGAGGCATCGGCACCTATCACGTTGAGGTTCATGTCCTTGTAAGTCGCGAGGACATCTTCATATTCATTCTTCCGGAGCAGTCCGTTGTTGACGAATATGCAGGTAAGGTTGTGCCCTATGGCTTTGTTGAGGAGGACTCCGGCAACGGTGGAATCCACTCCGCCGCTGAGTCCGAGGATCACCTTGTCGTCACCGAGCTGTTCCTTCAGGGAAGCAACCGTGGTTTCTATGAATGAATCCGGTGTCCAGTCTCCTTTGCATCCGCAGATTCCCAGGGCGAAGTTGCCGAGGATCCTGGAGCCCTCGGTCGTGTGGAAGACTTCCGGATGGAACTGGACCGCATAGGTAGGCTCTCCCTCGATGCGGAATGCGGCGTTTGAAACGCTTTCCGTCGAAGCGATCACCTTCCCTCCTTCGGGGAGCCTGGCAATTGTGTCACCGTGTGACATCCAGACCTGGGAGTGAGGTGTTACTCCTTGGAACAGAGGAGATTCCATATCCTTGACATCCAGCATCGCACGCCCGTATTCACGCGCCAGGGACCCCTCCACTTCGCCGCCGAACTTGTGCGCCAGGTATTGGGCTCCATAGCATATTCCAAGAAGGGGATATTTCCCTTTGATTCCGGAAAGGTCGATCTGGGGAGCGTTGGCGTCCCTTACGGAGCAGGGACTGCCGGAGAGGATGACACCCCTTACGTCTCCGTCCATGGAAGGAACCTTGTTGAAAGGATAGATTTCGCAATATACATTCAACTCGCGGAGCCTGCGCCCGATCAACTGGGTAACCTGGGATCCGAAATCGAGGATGATGATCTTTTCAGCCATAGAGGAGTTCGTTTCAAACATACAAATTTAATCATTTTTTCAGATTCCGTGGGAATTCCGTAAATTTGTCAGATTCAACTGAAAAGGAATTATTCGGAATATGCAGGAAATTAGGAATATAGCGCTTATCGCGCATGTCGACCATGGAAAGACTACGCTCGTGGACAGGATGATCTACCAGGCCAACCTGGTACGTCAGCCGGAGAACCTCGGGCAGCTCATCCTGGACAACAACGACATTGAAAGGGAGAGAGGTATAACCATCCTCGCCAAGAACGTGTCGGTGACTTACAAGGGAGTCAAGATCAATATCATAGACACTCCGGGCCACAGCGACTTCGGAGGTGAGGTCGAGAGGGTCCTGAATATGGCGGACGGAGTACTGCTTCTCGTGGATGCCTTCGAAGGCTGTATGCCTCAGACCCGCTTCGTGCTCCAGAAGGCTCTTGAACTAGGCAAGAAACCGGTCGTGGTGATCAACAAGGTGGACAAGCCGAACTGCCGTCCTGACGAGGTTCAGGAAGAGGTTTTCGACCTGATGTGCGCCCTGAACGCTACCGATGACCAGCTGGATTTCAAGACGATATTCGGAAGTGCGAAACAGGGCTGGATGTCCGAGGACTGGAAGCAGCCGACTTCCGACATCACTCCTCTGCTGGATGCCATCCTGGAAGTCGTACCTGCCCCTAAGGTTGTCGAAGGTACCGTGCAGATGCAGGTCACTTCACTGGAGTATTCCCCATACGTCGGCCGTATCGCGGTCGGCAAGATCACCCGCGGGGAACTCTGCACCGGCCAGATGGTCACTCTCTGCAAACGTTACGACCAGTTCGAGAAGCACAAGGTCAAGCAGCTTATGGTGTTCGACGGCCTCGGTAAGGCCAATGTCGAGAAAGTCAGTTGCGGAGATATCTGCGCTGTAGTGGGTATAGACGGTTTCGAGATCGGAGATACGGTCGCCGACCTCGAGAATCCGGAGGCTCTCCCGCCTATCTGCATCGACGAGCCTACCATGAGCATGCTGTTCACGATCAACAATTCTCCTTTCTTCGGGAGGGACGGAAAATACGTGACATCACGCCACATCAAGGAAAGGCTTGACAAGGAACTCGAGAAGAATCTTGCCCTGAGAGTCAAGCCGGGCCAGAACGCTGATTCCTTCATAGTTTACGGCCGCGGAGTACTGCACCTCTCAGTGCTTATCGAGGAGATGCGCCGTGAGGGCTTCGAACTGCAGGTGGGCCAGCCGAAGGTCCTGGACAAGACCATAAACGGCCAGCGCTGCGAACCTATAGAGGACCTTTCCATCGAAGTCCCTGAGCAGTTCGTCGGAGCAGCGATCGACCTTTCCACACGCAGGAAGGGAGCGCTGATCCACATGGAGCCGAGAGGGGACCGCACCTTGCTGCAGTTCGACATCCCTACGCGAGGCTTGATGGGACTGCGCAGCAACCTGCTGACGGCCACCCAGGGCGAGGCCATAATGGCTCATCGTTATAAGGAGTACCAGCCTTACAAGGGAGAGATCGACAACCGTACCAACGGGTCCCTGGTTTCGCTGGAGACCGGCGATGCGATTGCATATTCGATGAACAAGCTGCTGGACCGCGGCAAGTTCTTTGTCGATCCCGGCGAGGAGATCTATTGCGGAGAGGTAGTCGGGGAGCACACCCGCGAACGCGACCTGAATATCAATATCTGCAAGACCAAGAAGTTGACGAACGTGCGTGCAGCGGGTTCCGATGAGAAGATAACCCTGCCGCCGCCGGTGAAGATGTCCCTCGAGGAGATGCTCGAATATATCCGTGAGGATGAGCTTGTCGAGGTTACACCCCATCACATGAGGATACGCAAGATCCTGCTGGATCCGATGGACAGGAAGCGGGCCGGGAACGGAGCGGATGACGAATAATCCAAACTATTTCCGAAAAGATTTTATTTCCCGAAAAATTTTTATACCTTTGCAACCCTTAATCTGTTTGGCGAAAATATGAAAGATGATTTTGTAGTTCCTCTGAATGGATTGGCGCAAGGGCGGAACGAGTTCCGCCGGAGTGCGGGGAAGGAGTTCTTTGACCGTTTTGAGAATTCAGAAATACTGGACGCAGACCTGTCAGTGACCGTTTCGGTGGAAAAGTCCGGCCGTTTTACCGGAGTCGACTGTGAGATCGAAGGACACGTGACAGTCTCATGTGACAGATGTCTCGAGGACCTGCAGCTGCCGGTCAATACCGGTTTCAAGCTCAGCGTCAAGTTCGGACCTGCAACCCCTGGGGCAGAACCCGGAGCAAGCGGGCCGGAAACTGAAGGCGACCGTGAGATCGTTATCCTTCCGGAAAGCGATACGGACCTCGACTTGAGCCAGGTGGTGTACGACTATGTATGCCTGTCTCTGCCCGTGCAGAGGGTCCATGAAGAGGGTGGATGCAACCCTGATGCGGTCAAGTACCTGAATTCCACTGACGGTGGGAGCCTTGAAGGAGAGAAGGATGCACAGACTCCGTTCGAGTCGCTGAAATCCCTCCTTGAAAAGAATAAGTAATAGATTTAAAAATAGTTAACAATGGCACATCCGAAACACAAAGTCTCAAAGCAGAGAAGAGACAAGAGAAGAACCCATGATTTCGCACCGGTTCCTACTCTCGCTACTTGCCCGAACTGCGGAGCAACTGTGATGTATCATCACGTTTGCCCTGAGTGCGGTTATTACAGAGGTCGTCAGATCATCGAGAAGAGCGCCGAGTAAGGACTGTACGGAAATATGATGGCCCTATAGTTCAACGGATAGAACGGAGGTTTCCTAAACCTTAAATCGTGGTTCGATTCCACGTGGGGCTACGAAAATGCCAGGCTGCAAGCCTGGCATTTTCGATTACACCCAGGAGGAATCCAGCGCCAATGTGCCCTATTCTCCCTTCCTTCCTCGCGCAAGGGTCCGTCTGGGCGCACCCTTGAGCACGATTTCGGCCTATTTGATGCGTAAGAATGAAAACGAAAAGTATTCGGGATCAGTCAGACTTCAGGCTGTCGGCAGCAGGCTCATTGCCTGGAGAAGCGGCTTGAGCCTTGTTGAGCTGCTGCTGGAGGGATATGATTATGGAGTCTTTCTGCTGCAGCTGCCTTTCCAGACGGTCGTATATTCCCAACACTACAGGGTTCACGGCATCCTTGCCGCTTGAGATACCCTTGTCCACTATCGTAAGCTTGTCGCTCGGGATTCCGAAGCTCCCTGCCTTCTCTACGATTTCCAGCTTGACATCCGACTTCAGAGGCTCGCCTGTCAGGTAAAGGGTCAGCATATTCGGTCTGCCCTTGGAGATGCTGTAGTCGTAGATATAGGATTTTCCATATACTCTGTCGCTGCTGATGAATTCTTCTGAAGCCACGACGAAGTTGTTGTTCTGGATCATCTTTACGGCCGACCAGATGCTCGGTATGATTACCAGCAGCACTGCGGCGGTGATGATCGCATGCTTCCGCTTTCCAACATTCTCGTCTTCATATGTGACTGTCCGGAAGTGGAAATACTTGGTAGTCATATATGTAGCCAGCGTGATGAAGATTGCGTTGATACTGAACAGGCCTAAGGCTCCGAAGAAGAAATGGCCGTTGAGATGGGCCAGGCCGTATCCGGCTGTGCAGAGAGGTGGCATCAGGGCCGTGGCAATCGCCACTCCTGAAATAACGGTTCCTTTCTCCTTGCGCGCTAGTTCCAGGATTCCGGCGAAACCACCGAAGAGCGCTATGAGTACGTCGTAGATGGAGGGCGAGGTACGAGCCTCAAGCTCGGTAGGATTCGCGAGTTGCAACGGAGAGAGCAGGAAGTATATGCAGGAAGCCAGCAGGCTTATCCCAACCATTATCAAGAGGTTCCGGATAGCGTTCCCAATCAGGCTGGTGTCATTGATTCCCAGGCCGAGACCTACGCCGACGATAGGCCCCATAAGGGGCGATATAAGCATCGCACCGATTATTACGGCCGTGGAATTGATGTTGAGGCCGACCGATGCGATTATGATGGAGAATGCAAGGATCCAGACATTCGGGCCACGGAAATAGATGTTCCTCCTTATATTCTGTTCCGCTGCCGTCGTGTCGAGCTGGTCTCCGATCCTGGCAGTATCGAACAAGTATTCCTTGAAGCTGTTCCAGACTGACATAAGCCTTTGGTTTTTTGCGAATATACGAAAGTTTTTTTGCTATATTTCGGAAAATGCACTTTATGAGACGGAATAGCTTATTCATCTTTGTGTTACTTGCCCTGTCGTGTGGTTGCTCGACCCTGAAGGTCATGACTTACAATGTGGGAGCTTTCGGGAAGTATTCTGAGGACAGCGTTCCGGAAGTGGCTGCGATGATCGGTGAGACCGGCCCCCGCGCCGTGGCTCTCAACGAACTGGACAGTTGCAATACGAGGCATGATGTTTTCCAGGCCGAATACCTGGCCAGATGCCTCGGAGGATGGGAGTATTCCTTCGGCCGCGCGATGCCATTCGCCGGAGGCGCTTATGGCAACGGGGTAGTCACCAGGGACCGGATAATCAAATCATTCACGATAGCTCTGCCGAAGGAGGATGGCTCTGAGCCTCGTTCCTGCGCTGTAGTGGAAACTCCCGGTTACGTATTGGCATCAGTGCATCTTGACCACATATCCGCCGAGGCCAGGGTACGCCAGGCCGGTATCGTGAACGAACGCCTTGTCTCCGAGTATGGTGGTTCGTCCAAGCCGGTATTCCTGTGCGGTGACTTCAACGACACCCCCGAGAGCCTGACTCTGGGTGTATTCATGGGCGACTGGCAGCTGCTTTCCGACACGTCATATTCATTTTCCTCCATCGATCCCCATGTCTGCATAGATTACATCCTGGTATTGAAGAACATGGCGAGGGTGAAGCCGATTAAGTCCGAAGTGATGCACAAGTTCGAATCGGGGGATGTGAAGCATGCCTCCGACCATCTTCCGGTGTATGTCAAGGTGAGGATACTCAGTCCATCCTCGGGAAGCGCACGGTGAAGCACGCGCCCTTGAGGGAGAAGGACTTGGAATAGGAAATCTCTCCGTTGCACTTCTCTACGATCGTGCGGCATATCGCCAGGCCGAGGCCGGTACCATTGTTCTTCGTGGTGAAGTTCGGAGTGAACAGCTTGCTGCGGTTCTCGTCGCTCACGCCTGGTCCGTTGTCTTCGAATACGATATCATAGAAGCCTTCCTTCCCGGACCGTCTCAGGGAAACCAGTATCCTGCCCTGGAATGGCTCCTGGCCGTTTTCCACGGTTTCTTCCTGAGCGCTCTCTATGGCTTGTACAGCATTTCCGAGAAGATTTGTGAACACCCGGGTGAGCTGAGGTTTAGGACCGCTGACCTTGGCCCCCTCCAGACCCCTGTATTCAAACTTGATGTTCTCCCTGCAGTCGAACAGGTCCACTTCTTCCTTCAGCAGTTTGTCGAGTTCGATTTCTACAGGCTCTTCCGAATAGAGCTTGGCGAGGGTGGAGAATTCGTTGGCGGTGTCGGAGAGGATATCTATCTGCCTGAGGACCTCTTCGGAGACTTCGTCGAACCTTTCCGCCCATGCCGGGTTGCCGTTCTTCTTCATGCGGATGAGCCTCTGGATCTGCAGCTTGATAGGAGTGAGCGGATTCTTGATCTCGTGGGCCACCATCCTGGCCATGGTCGCCCAGGCCTTGTCACGTTCAGTCTGGGTCAGCTGGCGGGTGGAGTCGTAGAGATCATGGACCATCAGGTTGTATGCCCTCACCAGGCTGGAGACCTCGTCGTCGCGTTCATAGACGATATATTCCAGATTGTCGATGCTGGCCTCGTTCATCTTGCGGCCCATCTCTGAAAGCGGCTTGAACATCTTGTCCACTGCCCGTTCGGTGATGAATCTTGCTAGCAGCAGCAGGATCATGAAGACGGTGAATACCGTGAGAGAGTGCCGTACGGCCTCGGACTTGAAGTCGAAGCTTTCATCGGTGTACGGGGCTCCCATGATGGCGATCATCTTCCCCTGTCCGTTGAATATCGGGGCATAGAGGAAATATGTAGGCCGCGAGCCCACATCCTCCCGTCCGATATAGTATCTCCGGTTCTTGTAGATGATGTTCTCGAAGGCTTTCTGGTTCATCCTGGTGCCCAGGAGCATCCTGTCGAACACTTCCGGAGTGGTGGACCGGAATTCCTTTCCTCCAGTGGTGTAGAGGGTGATGTCGGACTTCATCGTGCTGCTGATGTCTTCCAGCACGGCAGCCGCCTCCTGGGTGTTGAATGCGGTATAGTCAGCGGCATAGCGGCACCTTGCCTCGATCAATGTCTGCAGGGCGTTGATCTTGTCCGACATCGAATACCTTAGGTTGGCGTTGTTCCTCCGGTAAACGAACAGCACGCTCACAGCCGCAAGGGTGATAAGGGTCATGATCAGAGCTACCATCAAAGCCAGGTTGATCCTGGTCTTGTAGTAGTTGCTTTCCTTCGGCCTGTTCCTGTTGCGGAAAAGCGAAAGAGCCGAAAGGAAGAAGTAGAATACCAGGGTGAGGAAGAGGAACGCTGTGAAATAGTTGAAGTTCCCGGTCTTCTGCCTGGATATGAGGATCAGGTCCTCATCCGAGACATTGTTGACGAAATGGGTGTAGTCATTGAGCCTGAACACTCCCGAAGGGGCGTCCAGGAGTTCTGTCTTTGTGTCCGGGTCGAGCAGGGTCGGATAGGCGTAATTGCCTTTGTATGAGGAGAGTCTGTCTCCGGAATACTTGGCATAGGAATATCTCGCAGGCATGAGGACATCGCCGGGAGCGGAATATCCGAGTATGCTGGCATACCCTCTGTCCTCCCTGTTGGATTTAGGGGAAACGGTGAGCAACATCATCGTGACGCCGCTTCCAGGGTAGTAGTAGGCGAAACTTCCGGTATAGAAACTGTGCCCGTTCGAATCCCTCATGTACCGGAATCTGGATCCGTCGGCGATGGCAGTCCCTCCGGTCACCATTTCAGTGAAATAGGCTATGGCATTCTGGTCCTTCTCGTTCTCCGGGAAGAGTTCGATCTGGATATCGTAGTCCTGGGCGAGCCTGGAAAGCGAATTCTCAAGCAAGCGGTTGAGGATGACGTAGTTGCTGTTCTTGATCGGAGCCCAGTTGGCGATGAACTGGTCGGCAGCGATCTTGTCCTCCTGCATCCTCAGGCCGAGTTCCAGGCTGATGTCCCTTTCCATCGAAAGCCGGTTGGCAAGCACGTTGACCCGGTCCTGTTCCTTCCGGAATCCCAGGATCCCGGCGGTGACCACCATGTATCCGGCGAACAAGGCTGCTGTCAGAGCCCTGCCAGTGGTGGAGAACACGTCTCCCTTGAAACCGAACAACCTTTTCAGGACAGGTACCATCATCTGCACCAGCAGCGGCACCGTCAGCAGCAGGCAGATCAGGGTGACATATACAAGCAGGCTGAAGATGTTCAGGTCGTTGAGGCGGTAGAGTTCCAGGGATATGTTGGAGTTCAGGATGATGCTCCTGAAGGTCATGTGCACGAAAGCGACCACGCCGGCCATCATCAGCAGGATGGCAATGGAATACAGCCACATTGTCAGCTTCGGCCGCCTGGCCTTGAGCATCTTCCTGTAGATGTCGTAGCGGGTCACGAATATGCAGCCGATGCTCAGTATGATCAGGAGCGAGACGATGAGCACCGCTCCGAGAGAGTTGAACATCTGCCCGTCGGCATAGATGGTCGGGGAGAAGACTTTCGATGTATTGTTGACGTTGCCGCCCCAGATATATGCCGCGGTCATCACGGCGAGCAGGCCGGCCAGGACCAGCAGGAGCCGTTTGACGGTGCGCTTCGAGGATAGATGGAGGAGGGAACACAGCACGAAGCAGGCTATGGCCAGCCATATCAGGGTGGTGTGCGCGCCGGCATAGTTGCCTGCAAGCGAATCCGATGTGACCTTGAATACAGGTTTCCCGTCCAGATGGACGGTGGCTCCGCTGCTTTCTGCCAATGGCACTACCGTGTAGTTCCTGCGCAGCCTGAGGTGCTTGTTGACTCCGTTCGGATTGTCATCGTCCATCTGGTCGATGATCTCGAGTCCGGCGATGACTTTCCTTGTCCCAAGGGTCTCGGCTTTGACCAGGTACCATTTGGGGCCGTAGTTCACGAACGAGACTTCTTCCGTCACTTCGGCAAGCGGAGAAGTGATGTTCTCACGCGGCCTGGAGAATCTCTGGAAGACCACTCTGCTGCTGATGTCGTCGTTCTTGACCGGGAACTGGTTGCTCCAGGATTGGAGGGAATCGTCGATGTACCGGTAAATCACCATATCCTCAGGCAGGTCGTAGCGCCCCATCCACTCCTTCCTGTCGGCATTGAGGTTGTTGGAGATATACTTTTCGAGTACCGCCATCCTCTTCCCGACAGCGTTTTCAGCCTTGGCGGCTTCCCGCTCGGGGTTGCCCGGGATCCGGCTTACCGACAATGAGAGGCCTAGGAGGACAACGGCTGCCGCCAGGAATCCCCAGGTGAAGAAATCTTTTATTCCAAACCTCCGGTACTTCATTCGTGATGGTAAGGTTCTCCCTTGATTATCGTGAAAGCGCGGTACAACTGTTCAGCGAAAACGGTCCTCACCATCTGGTGGGAGAAAGTCATCTTTGACAGGGAGACCTTCCCGTCGCACCTGGCATAGACCGCTTCTGAGAATCCGTACGCGCCGCCTATGACGAATACAATATCTTTGCCGCCGAGAGTGAGGCTTTCAATCCAACGGGCAAATTCCACGGAGCGGAACTCTTTCCCGTGCTCGTCCAGGAGAATGACCCTGTCGGAAGCCTTGACGCTCTTCAGGACCAGTTCTCCTTCCTTCTCCTTTATCTGCGCTTTTGTCAAGGAGGAAGCGTTCTTGAGTTCCGGGATTTCGGATACGCTGAAAGGAACATAGTGAGAGAGTCTGGAGGCATAGAGATCCAAACCTTCCCGGACCCATCCCACGTCCGTTTTGCCAACTGTCAGCAAGCAAATCTTCATTATCGCAAAAATAAGAAAGTGGCTCGGTATTTGCAACAAAATACGCGGCCATGAAGCACTTTGTGAAGATATTTATGGCATCATTGGCGATGCTTTTCTGCCTGTCGTCTTCCGCCGGTCCCGGTGGGGACGGGTATGACGTCTTCGTGCCGATAGCCAAGTATCTGGGACAAGGGGATGCCGAGAAGCTTTCCGCCTGGTTCGCCGACAATCTGGAAATCACCATCATGTCCACGACAATCGATTCCAGCAAGAACCAGGCAAAGCAGATCCTGAAGTCATTCTTCGAGAACCACACGCCCAGATCGTTCAAGATCAACCATACAGCTTCCCGTTCCAATTCCAAGTATGCCCTGGGCTACCTGAATGCCGGTGGAGAGCTGTTCGAGGTTACAATCTTCGTGAGCAACTGCAAGAATACATACAAGATCCAGCAGCTCAAGATAGACAGACTGAGGTAGCGTGAGACATTCTTCCAAATCATCCATTATATTCCTTGCTTCCTTCATCCTGCTGGCTTTTGCCGCGCAGGATGCTTCCGCTCAGGCGACCAAGGTCAAGGGAAGGGTAGTGGATGCCGTTACGGGAGAGGGGATTCCTTTCGCCGGAGTCTACTTCAAGAACTCCACGGTGGGAGTCTCGGCTGACCTGGAAGGGTATTTCAACCTGGAGACCCGCACCGACACACTGACCCTCCTTTCCGCATCGATACTCGGTTACCAGGAACAGGTCCTGACAGTCATCCCTCACCGGTTCAATGAGATATCCTTCCGGCTCGTCCCCCTGGTGGACGAGTTGAATGCTGCCGTCGTGAAGCCTGACAACAGGTACATGAAGTACATCCTCGGGCGGATACAGGAGGCCAAGGACCGGAACGACCCTGAGCGTCGGCCATATTACGATTGCGAGGCCTATACCAGGAACGAGCTGGACCTTACCAACCCGCAGAACGCGGTCCTCGAGAAACTCCTTCCCGAGAGTTTCAAGTTCATATATGAATATCTGGATACGTCGGTGGTCTCAGGCCAGCCGTATCTGCCGGTGATGATAGCCGAATCCTCGTCCCGATACTACCACTCCAGCGATCCGCTGAGGAAGAAGGAGGTAATCAAGGCGAGCCGCATGTCCGGCCTCAAGAAGGAGAAGACGATCACCCAGTTCACCGGGAACATGTACATCAAGACCAATTTCTACGAGAATTACATCAATATCCTCGACGTCGAGATCCCTTCTCCGCTCCATAAGGGCGGCATGACATATTACAACTACTATCTGGTGGACAGTCTCAATATCGACGGCAGGAAGACTTACAAGATACGGTTCCATCCTTCCAAGTGGGTTTCCGCCCCGACCCTGGACGGGGAGATGTCCATCGATGCGGAGGATTTCGCTCTCCGGGACATCCATTGCCGGCTGAAGAACGGAGCCAACGTCAACTGGGTCAGGGCGCTGACGATGAATGTCGAGAACCAGAGGCTGGAAGACTCGACGTGGTTCTACAAGCAGGACAGGATCTACGTGGACGCTGCGTTATCCACGTCGGACTCTTCCAAGTTGATGTCATTCATAGCCAGCCGTCAGATCGACTATTCGGATCCTTCGTTCAATGAGAGCGGGATGCTCGAACTGCTGGACCGGGGAGCTCCGGTGCTGGTCCGGAAGAACAGCAGGAACAACGACGAGGATTATTGGGCCAAGGTGCGTCCATACCCTCTCAGCAAGAAGGAGCAAGGAATCTACAACATGGTGGATTCCATCAAGAACGTATCCCTGTACAAGAGCATCGAGACCCTTGCCAACACCTTTGCGAACGGGTTCATCAACTTCAAGTACCTGGGGATAGGACCATATTCATCGCTCTACAGTTTCAATGAACTCGAGGGGTCTCGGGTGCAGTTCGGCGTCAAGACCACGAAGGATATCAGCCGTAAGTTCCGTTTCATGGGCTATATGGCATACGGCTTCAAGGACGAAGCCTTCAAGGGAGGTGGATTGTTCGAATACCATTTCAACAACCAGCCGACCAGGAAGCTGGCCTTTTCGTACAAGCATGATGTCCTGCAGCTCGGAGCTGGTTCGTTCGCTTTCGGAAACGGAGACATTATGAACTCCATCCTCACCAAGAGGGGAGGAAGGAAACTCAGCATGATCGACGATTTCTCGGCCTCCTACGAGCACGAGTGGACACAGGATGTGAATATGACGTTCGCATTGGAGAGCCGCAGGATCTTCTCGAACGAATTCGTGCCGATGGTACGGACAGACGGCACTTGGTACGAGTCGGTCGGATACAACCAGGCACATGTTAGGTTCCGTCTTTCCAAGGACCAGATAATCACCAGGGGAACGTTCGGCAAGTCATATTTCTATACCAAATATCCTGTATTGACCCTGGACCTGGCTGCGTCGATGAAGGGGATAGGGAAGAATGATTATACTTTCCTGCGTCCGGAGATGCGGGTCGAATACAAGTGGCTTGTTCCTCCTTTCGGGGAATCCGACTTCGACTTGCGGGCTGGTACCATCATCGGTACCGTTCCGTATCCGTTGCTGAAGGTCCACGAGGGCAACGGAACATATGCCCTTCACAGGCATGTCTTCGCCTGCATGAACCCATACGAGTTCGCTTCGGATACCTGGGCTACCATTTTCTGGGAGCATAATTTCAAAGGTTTCTTCCTGGGTAAGGTTCCTCTTCTGCGGCGCATGAACCTGAGGGAGATAGCAATCCTCAGGGCGGCCTACGGCACGGTGAGGGACGAGAACAACGGCATACTTGGAGATAAAGGCTTCGGTTCGGAGATGTTGTTCCCGGCCGGGATGAAGAAACTGGACACACCGTATGTGGAGATGGGCGTGGGCATCAGCAACATCCTGCGTCTCATCAGGATTGACTTCGTGTGGAGGATGACGCATCGGTTCGATTTCGTGGATGGAGTCAGGGTGCCGCATGACAACCGCTTCGTGGTCAACGCCGGCTTTGAATTGAAGTTCTGATTCCCTAACTTTGCCGGGTATGTCCAAAAAGATGTCGATATTGCTTCTCCTCCTGCTCTCGGTCTGCCTCATGAGCTTGCCGTTCCTGGTGCCTGGAACCGGGTTCCTGGCCCTGATCGGCCTGGTACCGCTCCTGTTTGCAGAACAGCTTGCCAGCGAAGCCGGCATAAGGAGGTTCTTCTGGTGGCATTACCTGTGTTTCGTTGCATGGAACTTCGCGACGACCTTCTGGGTATGCAATGCCACTGTCGGAGGAGGGATATTCGCAACCCTTGCGAACGCTCTCCAGATGTCCGTCATATTCGGATTGTTCCGCTGGAGCAAGAAGCACCTCAAAGGCAGCCTGCCTTACATATTCCTGGCGTTCGCATGGATTGCCTGGGAAAGGTATTACCTGGCTTGGGCTCAGATCAGCTGGCCATGGCTGGTGCTTGGAAACGCCTTTGCCAGAACCACTTCCTGGATTCAATGGTATGAATTCACGGGCACCCTCGGGGGATCCCTGTGGATATGGGCGTCCAACCTGGCAGTGTTCGGGATACTGATGTCATCCAAGACCGGGAACTGGAAAAGGTTCAATGCTAAAGCAAAGACCGCGGTTGTCCTGGGTACTGCCCTTCTGTTCCTGGCGCCTCCGGCGGTTTCGCTTTTCCTCAGGCCGGAGGAACCGTCCGGCTCGCTGGACGTATTCATAGCCCAGCCGAACATCGATGTATATGGGAAGCATGGTGGAATGACCCAGCAGGACCAGAACGACAGGCTGCTCTCGCAGTTCTCCGCCGCCCCGGCTGATTCCACTATCCTGCTGATCGGCCCAGAGACCTTTACCAACGATGTCATAACGAACGATCCTTCCGTCAGCGTTACTGTCGACCGTTTCAGTAGGTTCCTTGCAGGGCGACCGAACTCGTCGATGCTCGTTGGAGCCTCTTCCTTCGAATATATCAGGAGTGCCATCAAACCTTCGCATACAGCCCGTCAGCGCGGTAAGGACACGTGGGTGGAGTCGCACAATTCAGCCCTGATGCTCACCGCAGGGGAGGAGCCTCAGATATTCCATAAGAACAAGTTGGTGGTGGGGGTGGAGATGACGCCTTATCCCGCTTTCTTCTGTCCTATCGACGACAAGCTCGGGGGAGTGATGGGGCGATGCATCGGCACGGGACATGCTTCGAACCTGTATTTCCCGGTGAGGGATTCCTCTGGCGCCGTAACCCGCAGTATCCCGGTAGGATGCGCGATCTGCTATGAGTCGGTTTACGGAGAGTACTGCACCGAATATGTAAGGAAGGGGGCTGAGCTCCTGACTGTGATAACCAACGATGCCTGGTGGGGAGACACTCCGGGATACCGCCAGCATCTTTCCTATGCATGCCTGAGAGCGATCGAGACCAGACGATGGATCGCGCGTTGCGGCAATACGGGAATATCCGCCATTATCGACCCGAGCGGCCGGATAATCAAGCATTCTTCATGGTGGCAGCAGGAAACCCTGTCAGGACAGGTGGGGTTGAGCGATGAGCAGACCTTCTACGTCCGTCATGGAGACTACATCGGCCGCATCTCAGTGCTTATGTTCCTGCTCCTCCTCTGCGGCACAATCGTCAAACGCCTGACGAATCGCTGAGATTTTACGCAGAGACTTGTACCCTGATGACGCATTTACCCGTACAGGGCTGCGAAGTAGCAAGCGCGTCAGGGTACAAGCCTCGCGTGGATGCTTGAAAGACGTTGAAAAAAAGGGGTCAGGCTTCGAGCCTGTCCCCTTTTTCATCGTAGAGTTCATTCTGCAGGACCGAGAAGTCGGTGACTTCCACAAGGTTGATCTTGCACTTGTACTTCTTCCTCCATTTCCCGAGGTAGGACTTGTCCGAAAGGACTGTCTGTCCGCGTTTGAGGTATGCTCCCAGGATAGGACTCACCTTGATGGTGATGTTCGTCTTGCCGCGTCCGGCATAGTAGGCGATGTTCCGCTCGATCTGTTCGTCGATTACGACGCTCGATGAGATCTTTCCCGTGCCGTGGCATACCGGGCACACTTCCGCGGTGTTGATCTCTGTCGCAGGGCGGATCCTCTGCCTGGTGATCTGCATCAGGCCGAACTTGGTGAGCGGAAGGACATTGTGTTTCGCGCGGTCGTTCTCCATGAGGTCCTGCATGTACTTGTGCAGGGCTGCGCGATGCTCGCCGGATTCCATGTCTATGAAATCTACGATCACTATTCCTCCCATATCCCTGAGCCTGAGCTGGCGGGCAATCTCTTCCGCTGCTATCTTGTTGACCTCGAAGGTGTTCTCCTCCTGGTCGGAAGTCTTGGCGCGGATGCCGCTGTTGACATCGATCACATTCAGGGCCTCGGTCGATTCAATGACCAGGTAGGCTCCCTGCTTCATCGGCACCACCTTGCCGAATGAGCTCTTGATCTGTCGTGTGACCTCGAAATGGTCGAAGATGCTTTCCTTCCCGTCGTACAGCTTCACGATCTTCTCCTGATCCGGTGAGATCAGGGAGATATACTTCTTTGTCTCCTCATAGACATTCTCGTCATTGACATAGATGTTGGAGAACGAGTCGTTCAGGAGATCCCTGAGGATTGTGGTGGTTTTGCTGTACTCGGTGAAGAGCAGCTGGATGCCCTTGGACTTTGCGACTTTCTTCCATGAGGCCTCCCATTTGCTTATGAGGGACTTTACTTCAGCTACCAGCACGGCAGCGTTCTTGCCCTCTGCGGCGGTGCGGATGATGGCACCGTAGTTGTTAGGGAGGATGCTCTTGACAAGAGTCTCAAGCCTTCTCTTTTCCTCTTTCGAGGAAATCTTCTGGGAAATGCTTACCTTCTCTGCGAAGGGAATAAGTACAATGTTACGTCCTGCCAATGAAATTTCCGCAGTCAGTCGTGACCCTTTCGTAGAGATCGGCTCCTTGACAATCTGCACGATCATCATCTGGCCTGGTTTCAGAACGTTCTCGATCCGCCCCTCCTTCTCGAGGATAGGGCCTATCTTGATCTTGGAATAAAGTTGTCCCAGATCGACGTTCGGGTTGCTCTTCCGCACGAATTCATCGAATGCGTTGAAATACAGACCCAGGTCCAGGTAATGAACGAAAGCTTCCTTCTTGTCACCGATATCCACGAAGGCAGCATTGAGCGCCGGAAGAAGTTTCTTCACCTTTCCGAGATATACATCTCCTACGGAAAAACCGTGCCCCTTGCTGGACTCCTTGTTCAGTTCGATCAGCCGATGGTTTTCCATCAGCGCGATGTTTACATCCTGGGATGTTACATCGACAATCAAATCCTTTTGAGAATTTTCAGGCTCCATAAGGAAATAACAGTAGTATTGTACTTACAGTACTTTTTTATTGGAAAAAAGGCTGTCCGGATCTCCCGTTCAGCCTCTTTCTTCTAGCAAACTGCTAAAATGGCAGACACAGAGGACTTACTTCTTCTTGTGTCTGTTCTTGCGCAAGCGCTTTTTACGCTTGTGCGTTGACATCTTATGTCTCTTTCTCTTTTTACCGCTTGGCATAATGCTGGATTTTTGATTATTTCTCTTCCTTTACTGCGTTGACGAATACCTTTGCTGGCTTGAAAGCTGGGATATCGTGTGCAGGGATCGTCATGGTAGTCTTCTTGGTGATGTTGCGAGCAGCCTTCTTAGCCCTGTGCTTGATGATGAAGCTTCCGAATCCGCGAAGATAGACAGGTTCCTTCCTGATGATGGAACCCTTGACAGTCTCCATGAAAGCCTCGATAACGGACTGAACTGCGATTTTCTCGATACCGGTTGACTTCGCAACCTCATTTACGATTTCTGCCTTTGTCATAATATACTAATATTTATAGGATAAACGATAAGTCCCGAAATTCATTCGGGGTTGCAAAAATAGTCTTATTTTTTTAATATTCAAAGCAGTATGAAAAATTCTTTTTCGCTTTTTTATGGCACGGTGATTGACCATATATCCATACGCGCCCGGAGAGGGACTCCTTCTGTCAAATTGGCAGATAACTCACGTGCGCGCTTAATCAGGAAATATCTATGAATACAGACAATATCAACGACATTATGTTCCCTGCAGGTGCGGAGGTCAACATAATTCCGGTTATGCAAGGCGAATCCGAGATCAAGGTCAACCCCGGCGACCTGCCTGACAGCCTGCCGGTCCTGGCATTGAGGAACGCGGTTCTCTTCCCCAACATGGTGTATCCGGTGACGATCGGGCGCGAAAAGTCCATCGCCCTCATCCGGGAAGCGGAGAAGCGTGATTCTTTCATCGGAGCCGTGCCCCAGAATGACATATCCGTAGAGGACCCTCGCAAACAGGACCTCTTCGAATATGGTACGGTCGCCAAGATAATGAAGGTACTTGAGATGCCGGACGGCACCATTACCGCCATCCTCCAGGGTATAAAAAGGATAAAGGTGGGGAATATATTCTCGTATTCCCCGTACATCACCGCTGCCGTCACATATATCGATGACATCATCCCTCAGGACGACAACAGTACCAAGATGATTGCCGAGTCCCTGAAGGAAAAGGCTTCTGCTATCATACGCTCGTCTTCCTTCGCTCCGAAAGAGGCTGTGGGAGCCTTGAAGTCCATCGACAACTTTGCGTTCCTGGTGAACTTCATCGCCACGACCATCGAGCTGGAGAACTTCCCTGAGAAAGTGGACCTGCTCAGGTACGACGACGTGAAAGTCAGGTCCATGAAGCTTCTGGCCGCCCTGGACACCCAGACCCAACTGCTCAAGATCAAGCAGGAGATCAACCAGAAAGTCAAGAGCGACATCGACCAGCAGCAGAGGGAATATTATCTCAACAACCAGCTCAGGACCATCCAGGAAGAGCTTGGGATGGATGAGGAAGAGGAATTCGAGAAGTTCCGCCAGAGAGCCCAGGCGAAGAAATGGCCTAAGGAAGTAGGGGAGCAGTTCGAGAAAGAATTGTCCAAGCTCGAGAAGTACAATCCGTCTTCGCCGGACTACAGTATCCAGTACAACTACATCGAATTCATGCTGGACCTCCCATGGGGTGAGATGTCCAAGGACAATCTTGACCTGAAACACGCCCAGAAAGTCCTGGATGCAGACCATTACGGTCTGGATACTGTCAAGGACAGGATCATCGAATACCTTGCGGTCCTCAAGCTGAAAGGCAACATGAAGTCGCCGATCCTCTGTCTCTACGGCCCTCCGGGAGTCGGCAAGACCAGCCTCGGCAAATCCATAGCCAAGGCGCTCGGGAGGAAATACGTACGCATAGCCCTGGGAGGCATGCATGACGAAGCCGAGCTCAGGGGACACCGCAAGACGTATGTGGGGGCTCTCCCGGGACGTATCCTGAACGGTATCCAGAGAGCCGGTACCTCCAATCCGGTGATAGTCCTCGACGAAATCGACAAGGTTGGCAGCGACTACAAGGGAGACCCGTCTTCTGCACTCTTGGAAGTACTTGACCCTGAGCAAAATGTAGCCTTCCATGACAATTATCTGGACATAGACTACGATCTGTCCAACGTCCTTTTCATCACCACGGCGAACACCGTTTCCACCGTGCAGTCGGCCTTGCTCGACAGGATGGAGATGATCAATGTCACGGGATACCTTGCCGAGGAGAAGATGGAGATTGCCAAGCGGTACCTTGTGCCGAAGCAGTTGGAGGAGCACGGTATCGGCAGGAAGGAACTGCGCATCGACAAGGCCGCCCTTGAGAAGATAATAGATGAATATACCCACGAATCCGGCGTTCGCGGACTCGAAAAGCAGATAGCGAAGATTTCACGCGTTACTGCGAAGAAGATAGCCCTTGGCCAGGATTATCCGACCGTCATCAAGAAGGAGCATCTCAAGGAATATCTCGGGCTGCCGACCAACTTCCATGACCTCCAGAAGGGCAATGAAGCTCCGGGAGTGGTTACAGGCCTTGCCTGGACCCAGCTCGGCGGGGAAATCCTTTTCGTGGAGAGTTCCGTCAGCGATGGAAAGGGTGTCATGACGATGACCGGCAACCTCGGTGACGTGATGAAGGAATCCGCTACCATCGCCTACCAGTATATCAAGGCGCATCCTCAGCTGGCGAACATGACATCCGAAGAGTTCGCCAAGAAGGACATCCATGTCCACGTGCCGGAGGGCGCGGTACCGAAGGACGGCCCATCTGCCGGAATAACGATGGTCAGCTCGATGGTGTCCGCCTTCAGGGGACAGGCTGTCAGGAAAGGGATAGCGATGACCGGAGAGATGACCCTGCGCGGCAGGGTGCTTCCGGTGGGCGGCATCAAGGAAAAGATCCTTGCCGCAAAGCGAGCCGGTGTGGTTGAGATCGTCATCTCGGAGGATAACCGGAAGGACATCGAGGACATCAAGCCGGTGTACATAGAAGGGTTGTCTTTCCACTATGTCAGGACGATTGACGAAGTCATAAGTCATATTTTCGTATGATATGGAAGTAAGGATCGAAGAAAGCTGGAAGCAGGCGCTGCAAGGAGAGTTTGACAAACCCTACTTTGCCGCGCTTGCGCGTTATCTGCATCAGGAGAAAGCCTTGGGAAAGACCATCTATCCTCCGGGAGGAGAGATATTCAAGGCCTTCGAACTGACACCCGTGGACAAGGTGAAGGCTGTCATCCTGGGCCAGGATCCTTACCACGGTTACGGGCAGGCGATGGGCTTGAGCTTCTCGGTTCCGGACAACGTACCTGCTCCTCCTTCCCTTAAGAACATATTCAAGGAAATCGAGGATGACCTGGGTATCAGGATGAGCGGAAGGACCAATCTGGAAGGATGGGCAAGGCAGGGAGTCCTTCTGCTGAATGCAATCCTTACCGTCGAGGCCGGAATGGCGGCTTCCCACAGCAAGATAGGCTGGGAGCCGTTCACCGATGCCGTGATCAGCTACCTCTCCGCTAACCGCAGCGGTATCGTATTCCTGCTCTGGGGCAATTTCGCCCGCAGCAAGAAGGCTCTGATCGACACATCCAGGCACTATGTCCTGGAAGCCGCCCACCCTTCTCCTCTTGCACGCGGAGCCTTCTTCGGCTGCCGCCACTTTTCCAAAACCAATGAAATACTTGTTTCGGAGGGAAAGGCTCCGATCGACTGGCAATTATAAGAAATGAAGAAGACAGCATTATTCCCAGGGTCTTTCGACCCGTTCACTTCAGGTCACCTGAACATCCTCACCAGGGCGTTGACGATATTCGATGAAGTCGTCGTAGCCGTCGGCGTCAACCAGGCAAAGCGAGGTTTCTTTACCATGGAGCAGCGCGAGGACATCATCCGTCAGGCCACCAAGGGCATGGAAGGAGTGAGGATCACCCATTATGAAGGCCTTACCGTCGACATCTGCCGTACCCTTGGGATACGCCACATCGTCAGGGGTGTAAGGAATATGACGGATTTCGACAATGAGCAGGCTGTCGCCGATGCCAACCGCCATCTGGCTCCGGAGATCGACACCATCATCATCCCGACCGCCCAGGAATATTCACACATTTCGTCTTCGGCGGTGAGGGACGTGGTCAGCCACCACGGGGACCTGTCGCAGTTCATTCCGGAAGGAGTCGTCCTTCCACAGGTGAAATGAAACGGCTGGTGTTCATAGTCCTGGCCTCTGTGCTTTCGCTTGCCTTTCCGGCTCTGAGCATGGCACAGAAGCCTGATTCCACTTCGCTGAAGGCCCTGGACGGCCGTCTCGAGGAGTATTTCAAGACTCTGGAACCGGAGCGGATTGAAGTGAAGGAGCGCGAATGCGACATCCTGATCGAGTCCGCCAGGACACCTGAGGTCAGGGACTACATCGCCCGGAAAGTATATGACCACTATTTCAACTCTCCGGTGATGGGGGATGAGGCGGTGGCCATCCATGTCACCGACAACTGGTTCTCTACGGGCAAGGCTGAGATGCGCAGCGAGATGGAACTGCTGGATGCGAGGATATTCGCCGATTTCAACAGGCAGTCTCTCCTCGGTATGCAGGCTCCTTCGCTGGAAGCACTTGATCCTAAAGGTGATACCGTCAGGATTGGAGGGCCGGCCAAGCGCTACAGGGTGTTGTTCTTCTACGATACGGATTGCGCGAAATGCAAGATGGAGACCATCCTGCTCAGGAGCAAGCTGAATACGAAGGACTATCCTGTCGATGTATATGCCTTCTGCACCGGAGACGATCCGGATGAATGGCTGGAATGGCGCACGGACCGCTTCAATCTCAGGGCTGAGGCAACAGAAGTGATCCACGTATGGGATCCCGAGGTCCATTCGGACTATCAGAAGAAATACGGAGTCCTCCAGACTCCGAGGATGTTCCTTCTCGACCGCACCGGAAAGATAGTCGGACGAGGTATGGATACGGACGCCCTCGAACAGATCCTGGACATCCTCATATCCCGTGAAGACTATACCTACGGAGGGGAGTCCTCCAACGCTCTTTTCGACAATCTGTTCGCTTCTTACGGCGAGGATCTGGATGCCATGGATATCCTGGAGACTGCGGGGCTTCTGGAGCAAAGGACCCTCGGCAAAGGGGATACCCTGATGTTCAAGCATCTTGAGGGAGATCTGCTGTATTATCTGGTCCCGAAACGCGATGAGGTCCATATGGCCGGGGCAAAGCCATTCATTGACGAATATATCCTTGGCAGGCCGGGAATATGGAATACTGCCGATGACACCCTCAAGGTGGTAGGACTGGCCCGGATGATGGGCGATCTGCTCTCCCGGACTCCTGTCGGTTCGAGGATTCCGAAGATATCCTCGATCAAGGGATGGAACAAGTTTCGCCGCAGGGGCGGATATCTTCTTTTCCATACCACGGGCTGTCCGGTCTGCGCACTGGAGGTGGAAGCGGCCAGGATTTCCGGATACAGGTATTTCGAAGTGGATATGGATGCACTGTCGGAATCCGATCCTGCTTCCGCACGCAAACTGCTCGATACGTTCGACCTTTCAGGCCTTCCTTTAATCATCGAGACAGGCCGCAGGGGAGTGGTGAAGAGGAAATATGTTTCATTGCTGGAATAGATATTCATTATTTGTCCGAAAAAGACTAAATTTGCACGATACGGATTTAACGATTACTAAATATTCAAAACAACTATTATGGTTTCATTCAAAGAACTTGGCCTTGTGAACACCAAAGAAATGTTCGCAAAAGCCGTTAAAGGCGGTTATGCCATTCCTGCATTCAATTTCAACAACATGGAGCAGCTCCAGGCTATCATCCAGGCTGCTGCCGAAACAAAGTCCCCTGTAATCCTCCAGGTTTCCAAGGGCGCACGCAACTATGCCAACCAGACTCTTCTCCGTTACATGGCACAGGGTGCTGTTGAATATGCAAAGGAACTCGGATGGGAGCATCCTCAAATCTGCCTCCATCTCGATCACGGCGATTCTTTCGAGCTTTGCAAGAGCTGCGTCGACATGGGCTTCTCTTCCGTTATGATCGATGCATCCTCCCTCCCATATGAGGACAATATCGCCCTCACCAGGAAGGTCGTTGAATATGCACACAAGTACGATGTGACCGTTGAGGCCGAACTGGGTGTCCTCGCAGGTGTCGAGGATGAGGTTTCCGCTGAGGAATCCCACTATACCAAGCCTGAGGAGGTAATTGATTTCGCTACCCGTACAGGTTGCGACTCTCTCGCCATCTCCATCGGAACATCCCACGGTGCATACAAGTTCAAGCCGGAGCAGTGCACAAGGGACCCTAAGACCGGTCGTCTTGTCCCTCCGCCACTCGCATTCGACGTTCTCCACGAGATCGAGAAGAAGCTCCCTGGATTCCCTATCGTACTCCATGGCTCTTCTTCCGTCCCACAGGAATATGTGGACATCATCAATGCCAACGGTGGCAAACTTCCTGACGCTGTAGGTATTCCTGAGGAGCAGCTTCGCGAGGCTTCCAAGAGCGCTGTCTGCAAGATCAACATCGATTCCGATTCCCGTCTTGCCATGACAGCCGCTGTCCGCAAGGTCTTCAATGAGAAGCCGGGCGAGTTCGATCCAAGGAAGTATCTCGGTCCTGCCCGTGATGAGATGAAGAAGCTCTACACCCACAAGATCGTGAACGTGCTTGGTTCCGACGGCAAGGCTGAATAATCCGGCAATTCGACCCTTAATCAGGCCTATTTGACCTTTAAAGAGACCGACATCCCGTCGGTCTCTTTTTTATCCCCACCCGTCATCCCCGACCTGTCCGGGGATCTATTGCGTCAGCGGCTGCAACACCGGGCGCTTGCTGCTTCGCAGCCCTGTACGGGTAAATGCGCCCTGACGTTGCAGCCGACTGCCGCCTACCCCTTGTCCGTCATCCCCGACCTGTCCGGGGATCTATTGCGTCAGCGGCTGCAACACCGGTCGCTTGCTGCTTCGCAGCCCTATACGGGTAAATGCGCCCTGATGTTGCAGCCGGCTGCCGCCGGGGAGGGCTTGTTCCGTTCGCCGTTTTTTGTTTATTTTGCATTTAAGAAATAGTCAGTTATGGATATCGTACAGATTATCGAGATAATAGCCCTTGTGCTCGGGATCCCCTACGTCGTATGCGAGGTTCTGCAGAAAAACGAGATGTGGTACTTCGGAATGGTCACCAGTACAGCCTGCGCCATCCTGTTCTTCCTGGAGAGCAATTGGGCGAATATGGGGTTGAACATCTATTACGTAGTGATGGCCGTATGGGGCCTGTACCAGTGGAAGAAGGACAGCCTGGCCCTGAATGCCGAGGACAAGGCTGCAGGAGAGGATATCCACCTCACCCACCTGTCCCTCAAGACAGGACTCTGGAGCCTCGCCATATTCATTGCAGGCACTGCGCTGCTTATCTGGTTGCTGGAAGTGCTTCACGACAGTAATCCGGTCCTGGATGCTTTGTCCACGTCGCTCTGTGTGGTCGCTATGTTCTGGCTGGCCAGGTCGATCCCTTATCATTGGATCCTCTGGATAATCGGAGACATCATCCTGGTGGTGATGTGCTCGATGGCCGGGAAGATGTGGCTTACGGTCCTTTACGCGGCATACGTGATCGCATCCGCCTATGGCCTGTTCCGCTGGTTCAAGAGAGGGAAATTCGTTGCTTAAACATCCTGATATGAATAGATCAAAATTCTTTTCCACCGTGGCGGCCTTGTTGTTCGCCATCACCGGTGCCTTCGCACAGGAGAAAGAGACGGTCTTTGTGGACGCTTCCGTCTTCCCGCTTTACGGTAAGTGCATTGAGAATACTTCCGGGCGTTATGAAAGGCTCCCGCTTGCCTACAAGGATATATCCCGCGAGGCCCTCTGGAACCTCGGAAGGAACTCCGCCGGTCTGTATGTCCGTTTCCGTTCCAACTCCACCACGATTACTGCGCGCTGGAAGCCGACGAAGCATCATATGGCCCATATGACCGACGTGGGTGACAATGGACTGGACCTTTATATCCTTACTGGAAAGGATGGCTGGAGGTTCGCAGGAAGCGGATTCCTTTGGAAAGAGACTGAAGTAAGGACAAAGAAGCTGGTCAAGGACATGGATCCGGTCATGAGGGAATTTATGCTCTACCTTCCCCTGTATACCAATCTGGAAAGCCTGGAACTTGGATTTGATGAAGGATCGGTCTTCGAGGGCCCTGCGGTGCAGAGTCCGAAGTCAGGCAGTCCTATCGTGATGTATGGCTCCAGCATCCTGCAAGGGGGCTGTGCCAACCGTCCGGGGATGGCATTTACAGCCATCATCGGGCGCAGGCTCGACAGGGAAGTCATAAACCTGGGATTCAGCGGCAACGCGGTAATGGACTATGAGATCGCTGAACTTATGGCGCAGGTCGAGAATCCGGCCGTATTCGTGCTGGATTATGTCCCAAATTCCTCAGTCGACCGGATTGAGGAAAGAGGAGAAAAGTTCTTCAGGATCCTTAGGGACAAGCATCCATCTGTCCCGGTGGTATTCGTCGAGGATCCGACATATCCTCATTCAAGGTTCGATAACAGGATCCGAAAGGAGGTCGAAACCAGGAATGCCGCCCAAAGGGCCCTGTTCTTGAAACTGAAGAAAGCCGGTGAGAAAAAGCTGTATTATGTCTCCACGAAGGGTATGATAGGAGACGACGGTGAAGCCACCGTGGATGGTGTGCACTTCACTGACCTGGGAATGATGCGCTACACGGACCACATACTGCCCGTGCTGAAGAAAGCGCTTCGATAGTAAACTCCTGATTGTCAGATACGGACCTTTACGGTCTTTTGGACGGACGCATCAGATGATCCGCCCACATGGAGGATGTATTCTCCGGCGCGGTATTCCATCCTGCCGCTTTCCGGATTCCACCACTCGAAAGTCTCTTCATCGAGAGGGATTACCACCTTGACCGTCTTCCCGGCCTTGACAGGAACCCTCTTGAATGCCTTGAGAGCCTTCACCGGACCTTCCGTGTCGTCAGGACGGCTTACATATACCTGGACGATCTCATCTCCGTCCATCCTGCCTTTGTTCTTGAGTCTCAGGACCAGTTCCTTGCCGGATCCGGTGTTCCTGACTCTCGGCCTGCGGTATTTGAATTCCGAATATCCCAGTCCGTGACCGAAAGGATACAGAGGTGTTCCGGTAAAGTAGCGGTAAGTCCTTCCCGTCATCGCATAATCATCGAAATCCGGCAGCTGGGAATCATCGGCGTAGAAA
>JAEEGK010001346.1_pt1 | contig 61724 bp, 45 predicted proteins | sample 8958771 | NCBI WGS metagenome assembly JAEEGK01 (sample SAMN16246547, study PRJNA631951) | gut metagenome | biome: gut microbiome; feature: rumen; material: SC-attached | host: Bos | place: Iran: Karaj | collected 2018-10 | reverse complement strand
ATATCAATCCATATCATGTTTTTATTGACACTTGTTCATAGTTGAAATAGTTTTGTGGAAAAAAATTATTCAATTATGTACAAACGTATCTTTTTAATCACATGCATGCTCGGAATGATGGGTCTGAGTTATGCCAACAATTATGTCGCAGAAGACAATCTGACTGTGTTAGCAAGTAAAAATGGTGGTGATGACAAAGGCTCAAGTATTACCGCTGACATCAACGGTAACACTCTAACAGTGGCTTTCTCTCAGAACCTTGGTGAGGTTACTGTCGAAATCTCCACCGCTTCCGGAGCCACAATCTTCTGTTTGTCAGTTCAAACTCCAACCGGCTACCAGTACTTCATCCCTGCATCAGGCAGCTATGTTGTAACATTCACATTGCAAAACGGCAATGAATACTATGCCGAGTTTGTGATTTCAGATTAATTAAAAGAATACAAATTAATATATAGAATTAAACTATGAAAAAGCTAACTACGTCATTAATTGCAGTTGCTCTGATGCTTGTATTGGGCCAGTGCAAGAAAAACGAAATTGCCAAAAACAACAACGTAATCACTCCTGCGACAGCCATACAACAGGGCCCTGACATCGAAAGAATCTTGAATTTCAACAAAGCGGTTCAGGCTCATCGCCAGGATCCGGATATGAGAACTCGAGAAATTGTGGACATTGAAGAGGCGGCCGACGATATTGCCGATCTCTTTAACATTACTTACACTGAGCCGATGGCATACTACACCACTACAGAAAGTCATCAGTTCAGCATCAATGTGCCGCTTACAGCAGAAGGGAAGGTGCTTGTTGACGACGCAGTTGCCGCTTATGAGCAGGCAGTTGCCGAAGCACGTGAGGTATATCATGGCAGTGCACTTGCCAATAAAGGTTATAGACGTCTTATGGTAACCTTTGAAATGCAAAGAGACGGCGAAGTGTGTCTGAATTTTGATGGTAGCTACGGCGAAAGAGGAACAACTCCACCTAACCCACAGCCTCTTGTTGACGGGCCTTTTTCAGTAGGAGATGACTGGCACTACAAAGATGGTATGGGCAGTTGTGATGGATTGCGTCCTGGAGGTGCCGACAAAGTATTACAAGATACTATCATGAGAGAAGTTCGTTCCTTATGGCCTGCTGATCCAAATGGTTGTAGAGGATTCTATACAAATTTTGTAAATGCTTACTTTTCAGGAGCAAACAATTCAGGCGTTTTTTATAGCACCAATGTCGAAGAAACATGCATCGAATGGCCTTACATGAACGCTTATCTTGCCGGCGAAAAAAGGAACATTTATCATGTCGTGCCTCAAGAATTAGGCATCAATCTCAATGGCAACCCTATGCAACAATATCGGTATTTCGTGACAAATGTTGTGATTGAAGGACTAGGAGACGAATATACAGGCCCTATCTATCACCGAACCGAAGTCGAATATGCACGTTATAACTACATCGAGAACGGAACTATCGAAAGAGGTGAATTATAACGAACAATCACTATGAAAAGATATTGTCTGACTTTGTTGGTTGCCATCGTAACGTTGGCGACCAACGCCCAGCAATGGGAAATTGACTGCGGCGACATAGCCGGTTACTCAGTTTTGAGAGCCGGTATCGTCAATGACAATGGAGAAGCTGTAATCATTGGCGAATGTGGTCCCGACGCCAATCACTACTTTCCTATGGTAATGCGTGTCACAGAAAATGGCGAATATGACTATCGTGTATTTGACACAATCGGAAGCAATGTGAGACCGAGCCACATCGTGCAACGGGAAAACGGAACCTATTTCGCATCGGCAGTAGTACAACCTAATGATTATGGAGTTGGTGATGTTGTGTTTATGATTATCGATTCAGACCTCAACCTTGTTAGCTTGAAAAGCTATGAGAAACCTGAGATGGTTATTGGCTTTGGGCAGGGGCGGCTGTTGCTTGATAAAGATGGAACGGTTGTGTTTTCTTGCGGCTATAGATATCAGGACACTTATGGTGAACGCAGCAAACCGTGTTTCTACCGTTTCGATACGAACGCCGATACCTTGTCGTGCCGTTTTGTCACGGCATCACTTCCTCATCCGGAAGCAACCATATATGAATATGACTGTGACAAATTACTGCGGAATCCTAATGGCGATGGCTTTGTTGTGCTTTGCACAGGTCTGAATAACGGTTGCTCGCTTCTGATGTACGACTACGACTTCCATTATGAGAATGGCTTCCAGTTGCGCCCTGCCTTTCACCAAAGTTTTGCATATGCCTATTCCGACCACTGGATTTCAGACAACAAACTATTGATAATGGGTCAGATGTGGCCGTATGAGGAATATAGCAAGTGGAATATTGGCATGGCAGAGGTTGGTCTTGATGGGACTTTCGACCGCTGGGACAGGGTTTATCACAAGCAGGACACCGCTATACAATCATCGCCCCACTGCATGGCATACGTAAACGACACCACAATATACGGAGGATCATGGTTTTACGAAGTATTAGGCGGGGAGAGCCACGCGAGCGTATGCCTGTACGACACGAGCATGGAGTTGCTTGGGCGGAAGGAATTCATCGAACCGGAATACGGTGACAGCTCAGGCAGTTATTTCGTTCTGCCAATGCCGGATGGAGGTTGTCTTACCGGCATAACAACTCTATATTATCCTAACAGTGCATATAGGGATGGCAGACTTATCAAAATGCGGCGCGAGGATTTCAACCCTATACCATGCAGCGTTAGTGAAGTGCAGCAAGAAGAGATACAGGCTCCTGCTTATCCAAATCCCACCAAAAATATATTGAATATAGACATTTCAGGTTTACCAGCGGACATGAAACACAGAATTCAAATAACTGATATCTCAGGACGCATTTGCATGGACCGCATTATCCGTGGAGAAGGCAATGTACTCACTTTGGGTGTTTCATCCTTGAAGCCTGGTATATATGTCTATACCATTTACAATTCGGAAAAAACTATTGCAAAAAACAAATTTATTAAGAAATAATATCAACTAATTAAAATTCATAATGAGTACAAAAATAATCAACATTAAGACAAGCATTATAACGATTATATGCATATTATCCAGCATGGGAGTCATGGCACAAGCTTATTCAAGTGGTGGTGGTTCCGAAACAGGATATAAATCGACGCTTGGAAACCAGAATACAGCAAGCGGCAATTATTCTCTTGCTGCAGGCTGGGGAAATCAGGCTATCGGACAAACATCATTTGCTTTAGGGTATTACAGCAAGGCTCAAGGGCTTAATTCTATGGCACTGGGAATGTATTCCTGTAGTCAGAATGCTTATGGCATTACCATTGGTCGTGGCCTAAGTAGTACTAAGCCGATATTGAATACCACAAACGGCATAATGCTTGGCATGTACAGTAACGTACCAACTCTATATATCACCACATCCAATGGTGAGAACCGCACTGGCAAAATTGGCATTGGCAACATCACATCACCTTCTGCCAAATTGCATATAAAATCAGATACCTCTGGTGAAAACGAAAATGCTGATATTATGTTGGAGACTTCGGCTTCAAGCCAATATGCGGCCATATACTTTAAAACAACAGATAATTTCATAAGGATGAGAAACACTGCCAGCATGGAGTTCAGTGCCACAAGATACAACTTCCTCGACGGACGAGTGGCATTAGGAAACATCAACGGCAATATACCTCAAGCCAATATTCATGTTTTTGGGAAAAGCGGCGAAAACGCCAACATCATGTTGCAACCGACCGACAATACCAAGAATGCAACGATAATTTTCCGCAATTCTTCAAACAATATTTCTGTCGGCTCCGACAATATCATGAACCTTTCAGCCACATCCTACTCCTTCACAACTGGCAAAGTCGGAATAGGATGTGTAAACAACATGAACGACTTCGCCCTCGCCGTACAAGGCGGCGTGGTGAGCACAAAGGTGTCGGTGTTGGATATCGACTCCTGGCCAGATTTCGTGTTCGGTAACAACTACAAACTCATGAACCTTTATGAGCTTGAGCAATACATCAACGCCAACCGGCATCTTCCCGAAGTGCCGTCGGCAGAAGAAGTGTCGGCCAGCGGCATCGACCTCGGCGAGATGAACTCCATACTGCTGCAGAAAGTCGAGGAACTCACTCTTCACATCATCGAACTTCAGAAACAAATCGACGAATTAAAAGCAAGATAAAATGAATAAACATATCAAAAGACTTGCAGCCATCATTTTTTCTGTGATGGCAGGGACGGTGTATATGAATGCACAGGACAGGGCATACTTCGTAAACTTCGAATATGACGCCGACGGCAACCGCATAAGCCGCACCATCACCATAGGCAACGACCGCGATGAACGCTCCTCAAAAGACACCACAGAGGTAGTACATTACACAGACCTCATCGATGAGAACCATATCAACTTATATCCAAATCCGACTACAAAAAGCGTATTCATAAACATCACCAATCCCGAAGAGGAAACCATGATAACCGCCACGCTGTTGTCGCCATCAGGAGTGTTTCTGGAAACAAAGGAAATCGGGACGGCTCCCGTGGAATTCGATTTGAGCAGCATGGCTGCCGGAGTCTACATCCTTGAACTTCGCAGCGGCAACGACACCAAGACTTGGAAAATCATAAAACGATAGAACACTATGAAACATAAAATATTATCACTTTTAGTAATATTTTTCGCATTAAGCTCCCCCATATCCTCACAAGTCCAATACGATGAAGAGCAAGAGGATGAGAGCTTTTCTCTCAACACACCGCTCAACTCAAACAGGAGCTATCATTACACTGCTTCAAGCCGCATCGACCTCAACCCCGGCTTCAGCTATGCTCCCGCAAGAGGCAAAAGCGCCTTGTTTGAGATTGATGAGATGATGGTGTTTCCGCCGACATATGGAACAGCAGTATCATCCGCAGTTGACCCTAATGGTAACTTTTCTAATGCATATGGAGGTTTGCCATATTCTCTACCAATGACGACAGATGTTAACGACAATGGCGCGGCTGTGATAACAATACCTATAGACTGCCCTCCTGGAGCTGGTGGACTAAAACCAGATTTGTCATTTATTTATAACAGTCAGGCTGGAGACGGCATCATGGGTCCCGGATGGAGCATTGGAGGAATGTCAAAAATATCGCGCGTCCCATATAAATACTATTATTCAAATTATTCAAACGCCGTCACTTTTTCAAATGATGATGATTATTCGTTGGACGGCAACAGGCTGATAAAAGGAAGTAACAACAAGTATTATCCTGAAGTTTTCGACAACTCTGAAATAACTTTCAACAATAATTCGTTTGTCGTCAAAAAACCCAATGGTTATGTTTACACTTATGGAGGAACCAATGATTCAAGATATTTTCCCCAAGGCATCACATCCAATCCCATCGAATGGCATATAAGCTCTATACAAGACCCATATGGTCACATTATTAATTTTACATATGACCACGATAATGATGGCGGATTTTTTCCGTCTCAGATAAGTTATAGTGGATATACGATTAACTTTGAATATTATCCAGCCGAGCGCAACGATACACAAAAAAAGTTCTTTATAGATAGTAACGGGCAATTAGGTTATTCAAAAATAACAAAAGAATTGTATAGACTGAATTTTAGCAGAGGCAATGAATCAATACATTCTTATCATTTGGACTATTTGCCACAAGGCAACCTTCCCAATATTGAACTCATTGCCATTCAGAAATTCGGTACATACAATGAAGGCGGGAGCAAACCATACCCAGAAAACTGTTCTGCGTCATGCCAATTTGTCTGGCACAACAGTTCTGGAGACTTACAAGTGGAAAACGTGTTCAGCTTTCTTGATACTGGAATAGAAAACAGCTCTAATGGCTATCATCAGGAAAAGGTGTTTGCCGCACGTTTTCCTGAAAGTGATAATGATGGCAGGAATGATATGGTTATGTTATTAAAACAAGGACAGAATCCTTTTTACAAGATGGTTGTTCTTAGAAATTCATCTTCAAATAGCGCTACAGGTCCGACTTACAGCTATGACTTTGATCTTGTTGACTGTGGCAATGTCAACTCTTGTCTGGCTATTAATAACAATTGTTGTGTGTTTGCTCCAATTGATATTGATGGTGATGGCTACAATGAGATTCTTTATATATACCACGATCAGTATCCACACTATCATGCGAAACTTATAAAATACGATGAAGCGACACACGGTTTTATTATAATTGACGTGCCAATAGACAGTATACTTCCAGCATCAACCAACAACCCGTATGAGTTCCATGTTGGCGACTTCGACGGTAACGGATGTTCCGATCTTTTGGTGACAAATGGAAAATTCATACGCATTTATTTAAGTGTTGATGGTGCGTTTAACACAACTATAAGCAACGTTTACGGCTATAACCTATATAACAATGCGATACATCACTATGAATATATTGGTGACTTTACTGGTGATGGTAGAGATCAACTGATTAGTTTATATGAGTATTCCACCACTCCAGGTAATTATCGAGCAAAAAGACTCAATATCAAAAAAAATCCCAGTTCGAATACCTGGATATTGCAAGTCTCACAAGAATATTCTCCTGCTTTCAATCAGCATTTTGGAGGTTCTGCCGAATGCACGCATTTTTGTCAAGGCGATTTCAATGGTGATAACAAACAGGATTTTGTGGCAATAATGCAAACAACAGAAGACAAGAAATGGTATTTCTACCTGTCAAAAGGTGATGGAATCAATTTTGAATTAAAAACATGGGGCAATGTCACTTCTTACTCAGAAATAGCCGATGAATTCATACCAGTATCTGCTGATTTCAATGGCGACGGATTCTCGGATTTAAATATTACGAAAAGGGAACGCAAAAACTATCCCCCGAATCAACTCAATAGTCAGGAGTATTATTTTTATTATAGGTACCAATATTTAATAAGAGTTGATGATGACGGTGCAAAAGTTCTAAGAAAATGTTTGGTTGATGAAAATGACGAAGAGCAATATGTTGGCATAGCACCATATGGTTCTACAAGTATTAATCAATTAAATTGGGTCATGTCTTGTGTGGGAAATTTCAGAGGCACATCATCTTGTGAAGTGGCTTATACAACCCTGACATTAAACAACAGACAATCTGTGCACATACGCATGTGGAACACCGGCGACTTCGATAACCCTCCACTGAAAGCGATAGCATATGCCCGCAACGGGCTTGGTGTCACCACTCAATATGATTATGTGCAACACACTTATCAAGGTATTTATGAAACGCAAACGCAAAGAGACAGAGATCCTGTCATCGAGTATACCAAGACTTTCACCCAACATCTCAATGTTGTGAAAAAGATGAGGGTAGAAACAAATGAAGGTGTGTCAAGAGAAATATTGCATTTCTTCAGACGTCCTATAATGCATACAAGAGGCAAAGGTTTCCTTGGCTTTCAAAAGATAAGCAATGTTGTCGAATGTCAAAGCAGTAATTCATCATCAAGTTTAATCGGCACTGACAGATTGTTCAAACTCAATACCGATTACTATGTTTTGTATCCGGAAAAAACCACAGTACATCACAATGGTAATAGATTCAATGAGTTTTATTATACGTATGATTTCTTGGATTTGAGTTCGTCATACAGTGGCATGCCACACAGCGTATTTATGCCTGTTTTGGAGCGAGAGGACAACACTAACTATTCAAACGGCACTTCAACAACAACTAAATATGAACAATTCGATGGATATGGTAATTCCCAAAAGATAACACAAACCGTTAGCACAACAAGTCCTGCTACACATTTATATACAAGATTAAGTTTATACACATATCATAATAATCCTGGTGGCGAGCATAGATTTATAGGATTGATTGGCAATATCAACGACAAATATACCTTGGGAAACAACAATGTCACAATAAATAAAAACTATACTTATGACAATTGTGGTTTCATGACAAACCAAACGTGTAATGGTGTTGCTGAAAGTTTTTCGCGTGACAGTTATGGCAACACCACACAAATAAGCCGGACTGCCAGTGGCCAGACGAGAACTGAGACCATGACTTATTCCAACGACGGCAGGCTCCTTGAAAGCCATACTGACGCATTGGAGCACACCACAAGATATCAGTATATTAATCGAAACGGATTACTTAGAAGTGTAACGGACCCCAATGGGCTTGTCACGACATACCATTATGATATGCTCGGAAATGTTACAAGCATTGATTATCCTGACGGGACCAAAGAACTATTCGTCAAACGTTGGACGATACCATATCCACAAAGCGAATACACAGAACATCCAGATATGCCTGCGACAGGACAATCGGTCTATTACACCTGGTCGAAAAGAAACGGGCAACAGGCAACCACATCGTTCTTTGACCAACATGACCGTTTGTTGAGATCAGTTACAACAGATTTCACTGGAAGAAAGATTTATTGCGATTATACTTATTACAATAAATCCGGTCTGTTACACACAGAGTATCTGCCGTATTTCAGCAATGTCGGACAAACTGGTGTAATTACATATTCGTATGATTACCTTGACAGGATAACATCAATATCAAAGCCCGGATATGCGCAATATACGCACTCTTACAATGGCAATACCGAGACAATACATGATTTTGACGGCAGTACAAAAATCGTGAAATATGCACCCAACGGCCTGCCTTACCAAGTGACAGACAACGGAACTACAATAGAATATAATTATTTCGGAGATGGCAAAATAATGAGCACAAAAGTTGGTGGCAACAACAACACAAAAATTGAATATACATACGATGCCAACAGACACCCGCTCACCATATCAGATCCTTCGCTTGGTTTGAGGAGATATTCGTATAACGCTTTCGGTGAACTTATGAGCGAGACCAACAACAGAGAGCAGACAACCACATATACATACGATGCGCTTGGACGCATGACAAACCGTGCCGATGAAGACGGCACTACCATTTGGGCATACGACCAACAGATGGCAGGCCTTTTAGATTGTTTGGCTTATGAACCCACATACGCAGGCGAGCCTAGAATCAGAGAGACGTTTGAATATGACCAACTTGGCAGACTAATAAACCAATCACAACTGCTATCACGTGAAGCCGCACCTCTCGTATTCACTTATGAATACAACAAACACGGTCACAGAAAAGCAGTAACGTATCCTTCAGGGTATTCTTTGAAATACTATTATGACCAAGACGGGAATATGCTCTCTGTAAAACACTCCGAAGACGGAAGCGTCCTATGGTCGGCAATGTCGGCCGACAAGTTTGGAAACGTCACCAACTTCCTGCTTGGCAACAATATAGACGTCAGCAGGACATACGACAGCCAAACAGGTCTTGTTACCAGTCTTACCGCCAGAAACAACAGCATAATTCAAGACTTGGAATATAGCTGGAATAACAAAGGCAACCTGACAAGAAGATACGACCATGTCTATAATCATATCGAAAATTTCACTTACGACAATTTCAATCGTCTCACAAACATTGATATTGACGGAAACAATTCACGTAACATAATATACGACAACTTAGGCAATGTAAGCATAAAATACGACGCAGGCACAATGGTATACCATTCAAGCAACCCATACGCTGTAAGAAAAATATATGATATGCCAAACGTCGCATCATACAATGGTGAACAAGATGTGACATATACTTCTTTTGACAAAGTGAGGTCTATATCACAAGGCACATATACTTTGGATGTGAGCTATGGTGCCGACCGGCAGCGAGTGCGTCAAACGCTCAGCAACGGCAACAACACAAAGACGAAACGCTATTTCACGCCACTTTATGAAGTGGTTTCAGAAAATGGAGCGACAAAAAAAGTCCATTATCTGACATCATCAACCGGATTATTTGCTATCTTTGCAGTTGATTCAAACAACAACGGCACAATGAGTTACGTTATAAAAGACCATCAGGGCAGCATGTATGCCACAGTGACTGGCAACACTGTCGAACGCTACAGTTTTGACGCCTGGGGTCGCCGTCGTAACCCGCAGACGTTGTCGTACGACAACGTCACCGCCTCGTTCGACCGCGGTTACACCCTGCACGAGCATAACGACGAGTTCGGCCTGATAAACATGAACGGCCGCTTGTACGACCCGCTCGTCGGACGCATGCTCTCGCCCGACATTGTGATCCAAAACGAACAGAACTCGCAAGCATATAACAGATATTCGTACTGCTTTAATAACCCGTTGAAGTTCACGGATCCGAGTGGGTATATTTCGGTGGGAGGATATCGCAATAATTGGCGCCAGTTATTATACTTGGACTTTTGGAACACACACTCAAACACGCATTCCTCTTTCTCAACCGATGAGTCTCTAGGAAACCAGATTCCTGTTGACGATTGGTATGAAGATTCCGACGGCAACATTAATTGGACCGATTACAAAAGCCAAGCGGAAATGGACAAAGCCGGATTGGATGGAAAGTATCTAGGAGAAATTGTGGTCGTTTTCAAAGGATCAACAACTGAAAATCTTGGTGAGAATGATTACTTGAATGGAGAAGGAGCAAATCCAGCAATAGTTACTGTTTATGGTAAATATGGAGCTGATGACATTGAAAGCTATACCGGATATACAATGTCTTCTAATTATACAAAATATGGTGCTATTGCCGATGGCTATTATGATGTTGTTTATGATGAAAAGGGTAAATCTGGAAAAATATCATCTCATTATGCAGTTAATAGTCGAAATCCCGTAGATTGTTTATATGGAAGAAATAACGGATGGTATAATAAAGTGCTGGGGGCATACAGCTCAACTCAAAAAGATGGAGTTTTTGTTCATCGGACAAATATGGATGGTTTTGCTGGAGCAAATGTGTCAACAGGATGTCCATTAATATTAGGATCTCAATGGAATGATTTTGAAAAACAAATCGGGCAAAATGGATTCAAAATGATTATTAGAAGAGAACATTTTCCAGAATATAAATGTATTTTAAAATGAAACAATTCTTAATGTTGCTTTTTGTTTTGATTAATTTTCATATGGTTTTATCACAAAATAACAGTTTTTGTTTTGTGTATAAAATGAATGAAAAGATACCTTTATATAATTCATCCATAGATTCCATTACATCATATTTCTTATATCAGGATTCTTTAAAAGAAAACTATTATTCTCTTCAAATATTAGATAAAATAGATGACAGATTTTTAGTGAATGTCTTTGAATACAATAATCTGAAATGTAATGGTTGGATTGAAAAAAAATATTGTTGTGTTTGGTGTTGGTTAATGTCCTCACAAAGCATATACTTATTTTCGGAACCTGATTTAGAAAGTTCTTACATTGAATTATTTGACAATGACCTAATTAGACAGCAAGATGGCATTGTTGCAAATATTTTAGATTATGAAAATGGGTCGTTTTGGGTGAAACTTTTAGTGCAAACAAGAACTACAACATACATTGGTTGGACATTAAATTATTGCAATTCAATATATGGATCATGTGAAGGTGAAGGTACAAGTGCCCCTTTCAACATATATAAGAGATAGTGGTTATAAGAATGGCTCTGTTTTATTAAAATAGTTGTTTTGTGACAAGATGATTGACATGCATATATTTAATCACGGTAGATTATTTGCTATCTTTGCACTGGATTCGAACAACAACGGCACCATGAACTATGTCATAAAAGACCATCAGGGTAGCATATACGACACCGAGACGGATAACTATTTTGAGTGCTTCAGTTTCGATTTTTGAGGTTGATCATTGAAAATTCACACCCCAACCGACAACGACAATAGCATATCCAACATGCTGATTTTCAATTAAAAACAAAACAATGCAAATAACAAAAGATATAAAAAATGAAAACTAAATTTTCAAAAATACTTGATAGAGAAGAAATCATTCTGTCGGTTATACTTGTTTTATTGTGCAGCACATGGATTGGAATTGCCTCTGTCTGGTATACTTTATGCGAAACACATTTAAATGATTTGTTTGATGAATTCTATCATATAATAAACGGCAACATCTTTGTCAATCTGGTTATTTGCACTATAATAATCATAGTTTTTGTCAGATGGATTGTCAGAATTATACACGACAACGATTTGCGTTATCATAGGATTTTTGTGATTGCACTTGCTTTCCTGCTTCTCTATTATAAAAACCCCTATGCTTATGCAAATATAGTATGGAAACTCGATTATCAAACATTTCTTGCAATTTTATTTGGCATTACAGGTATTATAACACTTGTCGGTTTCTTTATCAAATCACCCGTTAATGACAACCAGAACGACTCTGTCGGTTTTTCAACTGATGCCGTTGATACATTCAATAATTCACTTGATAAATACGCCGAAGAATTAGCATTACGCTTACTTTCCACCAAACTGGATGAAGGCTCTTATGCTATAGGAATAACAGGCGAATGGGGTGCCGGCAAAACACACTTCCTGGATACGCTCAAAAACAAAATTGCCGACAATGCGGAAATTGTGGTTTTCAACCCCTGGATGTGCAGAAATCCCGAGCAGGTTGTCAGCGACTTCTTCGCGTCACTGCGACATCAATTGTCACCCAAACACACTTCCCTGTCTCGGTTAATATATAATTATGCCCAAGTCGTAAATTCTTTGTCTATCACTGCAGTTAAAGGTTTGTCAATAGGCATCAAACCCAAATATAAAGAGGAGAGCCTTTTTGAAAAAAAGAAAAAATTATCCGATAAGTTTGGACATCTAAGCAAACCAGTAGTTGTAGTGATTGACGATATAGACCGCCTGGAACGGAATGAAGTCTTTGAAGTTCTTCGTCTTATTCGAAATACCGCCGATTTGAATAATATCATATATTTAGTTGCTTACGACAAAGAATATGTGACTTCAATCCTGGAAGAGAAACAAATAAAAGATGCGACTGCTTATTTGGAAAAAATCTTTCCAGTCGAAATACACCTACCTAAAGTTGATGAGGAACAACTATGGCAAACTCTATATGCCGAATTAAACGAACAGAGTGGATTAAACATTGATTTTTCCAAACTATTGTTCGACAATATTAATCAGGACAATAAAAAGCTCATGCTGTCAATATTGAACAATTATCGGCGTATTAAAAGGTTCGCAAGGTTATATATGCTGAATTTGTCTTATATACAGAAAAACATTAATAAAGATTTGAAGTATCTTGACGTCTTATGGCTTGAACTCCTTCAGATGTACGACAAAAAAGTTTACAATATCCTTTCCAATGACCCCAAACGATTGCTCTATCTTGACAACAACAGATACGTTTTAAAAGACGGTATAAGTACAAAAGCATCAAACGACGACCGCACCACATACAAAGGCAATCACATCTGGAAAACAGAGACTCCTCATTTACTTGAACTATTGTTTGGTAAATATATAAAAACAAAGAACACAAGTATATCTCAGTCAGAAAATTATGAGAAATATTTTTCATTCAGCGTCTCTTCTTACCGACTCTCGATGAAAGAATTGGATGAATTATTCAAAGAAGAAAACGACCCTGAAATTGTTATGAGCAACTGGCTGAATGATGGCAAATACTATAGCTCTATATCATACCAACTCGAACAACACTCTCTGAAAAACATCCCGGATAGAAAACTGGAAAGCTATTTGACTGGTGTATTGACTTTTGGAGTTCAAGTGTTACGTTCAAAAGCAAGAAGCAATTATTTTATTCCACTATTGCAGTCCAATCACTATGCCAATCAACAACAATCATTTGCGAACACATTTGTCAAAAATTGGTTTGATCAAAAAATCACGGAAGATTTTGATCCCATCATCATATCAAGTTTTCTTAACAAACTATATATGACGGAGTATCGTGATGACAATAACAAACAATTAAAATCAAATCCTATATTATTGAGCAATAATGAAATAGAGTTGTTATTGCAGAACCTGATAACAAGATATTTAACAGTTCATCCAGAATTGACGGCTTTAGCAGTTTTGAAAGAAAAAGAACCTTTTGGCAAACTCTTCAACAATTGTTGTGTCACTGAAATTGATGCTGAAGCTTATGATGGTTGTAGCAAATACAAACAAGTGGCTTTTGATATCGTCATCAATCATTTCTCCCAAAACGGCAAATTGCCGGTAGCCGATTACGAATCGGCAATTGGCGACATGTTTTATCAGAAAGCCCCAGCGTTCGATGATCCGCAAGAAGAAAGCGACTATATGGACTACATGGCCGAAACATACGAAAAACAAATGGAGTCATATTTTGGCAACAATTACAAAGAAAAATTAAAAGAGTATAAAGATAAGTGCTTTCAATAAAACATTCCATGCGTATAAAACCGCTTGGGCGAATTATTATATAACTGTTAGACAATTTTATTATGGAATACGCCAAACCACTGAATTGGGAAAAGCTTGAAGATGATTTTAAAAACGAACGCTCTGTTGTGCTGTTTCTGGGTACTGGCATAGATTTTGGAGCGCCTCATGGAATAGATTATTCATGGGATTCATTACTGAACCATTTACTTAAATATGCGGTAATGCAGATGCTGCCTTCTGACAATCTTGGAAAACAAGTCGCATCAGAAATGTCATCGTCAGCAAAAAAACTGTGCGAGAAATTAACAGATGACAAAAATCAAAATGATGAGAATAGGTTAAAAGAAAAAGTTTCTGAATTGAAAGAGCAAATAGACTTTGATTCACAGTTCCCTCGTGATGTGAAATCAACTATTGTGAAACAAACAATGGGCAATGAGGCGTATGTAAAACTAATACAAGATTTCCTTTATGGTAAAATGGGGAAAAACGATATAATAGAAGCAGGGGAAAAATATGTTGGTTGGTTAAATGACAAGGCTAAATCAAAGCCTGATTTTTTTTCATTGTTTAGTGTTGCCGATATGATTTTACGTAATCGAAACATCAGAGCTGTAGTTACCCAAAACTACGACCAATTCCTGTGTGATGCTATTAGATGTCTGCAAGATAACAACGAATACAAGACTTTCGTCAACTATACTAGGCAAATAAAGCCTAATATTATATGTGACTGGAAAGGACAAGTCGGTTTTACATCTGATGATATCAATATATATCATGTTCATGGCTTTATTCCTCGATATGATGTGACACAAGCTCCTCAAGACAATAAAATTGTGCTCTCGCTAGATGAATTTTATGAGGATTCTCGAAATGTATATTCATGGCAAATCGCTGCTCAACTACATTTCTTATCACAGTATACTTGTATCTTTTGCGGACTATCTCTTGATGATTATACCAATCAACGTTTACTACACTATACGAAAGACAAACATCACGGCAATTTGTATTATATAACTGCAAACTGTGGCAATGGACTAAGAAAAATAAAAGATAGTATAAAAAATAAATTTCATGAAAAAAACGGCCTTACTGTTTTATATGATGAGCAGGGATATGGTCATATTTATCAATTATTAGGAGAACTAAGAGATGGAAAAAGCAAGTAACAAGAAACAATTAAAAAAATTAAGCACACATATCAAAGGTCTTGATGATTTGTTTTATGGCGGCATTCAATTAGTACAGAATTCTGAAAACCATGACGGTATGCTAGTTTTAACTCGTGGTGAACATGGAGTTAATAAAATTCATCTTGCAATGCAAATGTGTGAAGGATTGTATATTTCCCTTAAAGAGGAAACTCTCAGTTCTTCGAAGAAAGACAAAGCCAAGACAGATGCGTTTGAGGGTTTTTATCCTTTGTCTTCATATATAGATAAAAATTTTTCATTTGATGAAATTTCAGTTTTAAAAATGCTACTCATTGAAGATGCTATAAAAATCATAAAAGAATATGCAAATAAACAAATGGAAAAGGATGAAAAGTGGAAAGCCTTGTATGAAAAATATGTTGTAGATGCCGAATTTGTTAATTATTGTGCAACCAGATATGTTGAGGAAACTTTAAACAACAATGATAAAGAATTAATAAAAAATTACTGGAGTTGCCATTATAAGATAGACACGCATAAGAACAAAACGGGTATTGAAAAAATCCTTGAGAATGAAGTTAAAGATTACAGCAAATCCCTTTTAAGAATGTTTGTTGTTGAGAAAACGACAAATGGTGTTTTAAAGAAGTTTACACGTCGTATGCAAGATTGGGTAAAAGCATATGGCGACGACAATGATAAAAAAGAATTGAAAAAATTCAATAAAGAATCCGCTTCACATGCATCATACATAGCCAGATATATTGAGGATACATTGATTAGAAATGATGATTTAATCAATCAATATTGGAAATATGATGAAACAGATAATATTGAAGGTGATATATTAACAAAAATTTTTGATGGAGATGAGAATAATTATAAAGAAAAACTCAACGAATTAAATCAAGAGAATAAGAGCAATACAAAATTAAACAAACAAACCAATGATGAGATACTTTTTATTTCTCTGAACAAAGACGGAGAATCTTTAAAAAGTAAATATTATGATTTCTATATTCAACGTTTGATACGAAATATAAGGTCGGATAATAGTTATTCCAGATCTTCTGTGGAATTATTGCAAAGAATGATCTGGTATGTTGATGAATCATGCTGCGAGTGTGACTGTCTTAAAAAAGGCTATCTATCCAAATATGGAATCCCATCTATTTCAGGATCAGCACCTTCAGATAACCAAACCGAGATTTTTTCTCGTCATATTCAAAGTGGTTTCATTTATTATAATGGTCGAACACACGGCTTTCACTTGCGACACCAAAAAGGTGCCCCAGATACTGGAAACATGTTATTATGTAAATTGTTTATTCCTGAAAATTCTATGGTAAGAATCATTGGCAGAGATGAATTGAATAATGGAAATAGGATGGCTAATGGATTAATATCGTTTAACAATTTACTGACAGTTATTGACAATTATCTTCTTGATAAAAATAGCAAAAAAAACGTCGATTTTATAATGGTTGATGGACTATCTCGATTAACACAAGAGGAAATTGGACAATGTCCATTTAACGCATTATCTGATAAATTAAGAAAGGCATGTAAAATTGGAATCATCACTGCAGATGAGAAAATTCAATCATCAGAGATAAGTACAGATATAGTCATTGACATGGCCATTAAAGAACGACCATATCCAGATCAGCTCTATCATGCATTACGTATATCAAAATGTTTGTATCAAAGAAATGCATATGGTTGGCATAGTTATAAAATGCGCATGGCTGGCATTGAGGTAATACCAAGCGTACATTTTCAAATCATTACTCGATACCTTATGGACGATATCGTCGCTGACGCTTTGTTGCCTATCGACGAAGACCCATATCCATTTTGGTTAAATGAAAGTAGCATCTATTATGATGAAAACATAAAAGAGGCTAATTTCTATGAGACGAATTATGAAAAAAATTCAGAAAAACGAATTAAATATAACACAAGTAAGAATTCCTTGAAAGGCGTTCTACATTTTGATAAACGCAGTGCTATGAAGATGATTATTGATGATATAATATCAAAAAGGTTTAATGGACATAATATCCTATTTATTGATTTAAACTTCAATAGAAGTGAATTCAAGTCTAAATACTATGATATGATTGACAAAAATAATCAAAACAATGAAAACATACATCTATTTACTTTTCAGCCAGGATATATCCATGCTGACGAATTTTTGTGGGCAATAGACCAACAAGTACAAGCAATATCAAGAACAAACAAAAAGGAGGGGTCCCCTGATACTCATTATGAACGAACACATTTGATTATAGGCGATTTAAATTACATGAGTTTCGCATATCCATGTCTGAATAAAGAAGGTCTCGTATTGCCAGCAATTGCATCTTATACAAAGAAGCATCACATGACTAATTATGTGTATGCATCTGTTCCAAGTGGGTCAAATATAAAATTGCTTGATAAAGAAACTGAAATTATAAGACAAATGTGGGCTGTTATAGGAACAGATAATATGATTAAAGCTTCTAAAATAAAACAAAAACAGTCAAAAGAAAACTAAAATAATCTAAAATAACAGAATAATGAATTGTACTTTCATAATAAGTTGAAATTATTTTGGATAAAAACAGCTCTATTTTAAACTTTTATTCGTATATTTGCAGCGTTAAAGTTTAAATTTAAACTATTGTGGAAAATATTTACATGTTAGCGGATGCCGCAATATGCCAAAAAATAGGAGGCAGGCTGAAACAAGCAAGACTGAAGCAAAACATCACGCAACAGAGCCTCGCTGAAGCTGCCGACGTTTCGTTGTCATCTATTAAAAAGATTGAAAATGGCGAAATAGGCTCGTTCGATTCGTTGCTGCGAGTGTTGCGGATTTTGGGAATGCTTGATGTGCTGCAGCCACTGGTGGAGGAAGAACAGTTGAGTCCAAGCGAATATTATAATCTGGTTCATTCTGCAAAAACGAAAACAAGACAAAGAGCCGTAGGTAAGATTGCTAAAGTTGAAAAGGAGGATTCAGAATGGTAGATGTTGCAAAGGTTAACATGTTCGGAATACCTGTCGGCACTTTCCGGTGGGATGAACGATACGAGGTGGTCAGATTTGAATACGACACCAGATTCGTTGGACGAGGTTTAGAGCCGTCACCTCTGATGATGCCCGTGCGCGAGGGGCGCATTTATTCCTTCGGCGATTTGGACAAAGAAACATTCAAGGGTTTGCCTGGCATGTTGGCTGACTCGTTGCCTGATACATACGGTCGCGCATTGTTAGACAAATGGCTGGCTCTGACAGGCCGCACAAGCAGCAATCCTATTGAAACGCTGTGCTTTTTGGGCAAACGCTGCATGGGAGCTTTGGAATTTGAGCCGGCAATGGACATCGCATACGACAAAAACGCCAAATTTGAAATCGATTCATTGGTGAATGTCGCAAGCGAAGCCTTGTCGCAAAAATCGTCTTTTGGAGTGAATCTAAATGATGACAAAAAAGCGGCAATAGCCGAAATTTTAAGACTTGGAACTTCTGCTGGAGGACAACGCGCAAAGGCTATTATTGCATACAATAAAGCAACAGGCGAAGTGCGTTCCGGACAAGTGGAAGCACCAGAAGGATTTGACTATTATCTGATTAAATTGGATGGTGTTTCGGCAACGGCAGGCTTCAAAGAAACCGGTAATCACGGCCGTTTGGAATATTCATTTTATAAGTTGGCAAAGGCTTGCGGCATTGATATGACGGAATGTTCGCTGATTGAGGAAAACGGTCGCGCACATTTCTTAACAAAGCGTTTCGATCGCGAAAACGGCAAAAAGATTCACATGCAAACGCTTTGCGGCATTGCTCATTTCGACTATCGTTTGCATCGAGCTTATTCCTACGAGCAGGCGTTTAATGTGATGCGAGCGTTGCGGTTGCCATATTCCGAAGCTCAGGAAATGTTTCGTCGAATGGTGTTCAACGTTGTAGTTCGCAACCAGGATGACCACACGAAAAACATCTCATTCCTGATGGATGAGAGCGGTAAATGGAGACTGTCGCCCGCTTACGACATGGGATATGCCTACAACCCCAACGGACGATGGACGGCCACACATCAGATGTCAATTAACGGAAAATATGATGAAATAACACGTGAGGATTTGCTGGCTTTTGCTCAGCAAAACAACATCAAGGAAGCGGCTGATATTATTGACGATACATGTGAAGTCGTTTCGCATTGGCCAGAAATAGCTAATGATTGTGGCGTACTGCCTGAAATAATCAATACCATATACCCTCATTTTCAATTGTTTTAATTATCTCTGCTCCGTAAAAAACACCTCGTCTTCTTCCTCGCACTCCTCATTGCGCTAAATTCTTCAAAAATCTCATCCAAAGTCCTCTCCGTCGTAATTTATCAGCCATAACCTGAGGGGGTATATCGACATTATTTGTCCAATAAATTATTGTCAAATTGAAAACAACTACGTTTTTCAATGATTTTTCTTTCTACTTAATGCATTTTTACTATTTTTGCACTTGACGACAATAATGATGCTATTGTCGAATAATTTTTAATTGTTTAATTAGCGATAATAACAGATTATGGATACTTCTTTCCCATGGAATAAACTTGCAACCGATTATGACCTGACAGGTGGACATAACTTCGAGGATATCGCTTTCGAATACGTAAAAGACAATTTCAAACAGTTTAACTGGGAAAAGACAAATGAAACACGAGATGGCAACAAAGATGCATATGCAATAATTTCCGTTTTTTCAACTCAAAAACAAGATGTAGAGGTTTGGATGGAAGCCAAATTCTCACTCAAAAGAAATTCGATGAATAGGTACACAATAGATAATACTATTGTGAGTGCTATAAGTAACGATGCTGTGAAAGAACTGTTTTTCGTTACAAATATGCTAGTCTCTAATCGTGTTAGAGAGCAGGTTTTATCTGCACTTAAAATAGACGGCTTAGAATACAATAACGTTCATTTTTGCACAAAACATGATTTAGAAATATGGCTTACCAATACAAAACTAGGGCAACATATTTTCAGCAAGTATTTTGATAATTGTCGTTTTGAGGATTATCAAGTTGTTGGTTTGAAAGTGTTGGACAATCCTTTGTTTTATGATTCCGATCAGAGTAGCTCACTATATCTAGAGCCATTATCGGTGCTTAGAAACGGTCTTTCATATAATGTTGATTTACGCATATATTCACAAACAAACACAACAATTCAAATTAAAATACCTAATAACAGTGTCATAGATAGCGTTAATCCTTTTCAATATGGTTTACACAAAGGAATAAATGAAATAACATTAACATTATCTATCAATCAAACAAATAAAAGTGCAAAAACACTTGTTCTTTCAGAAATATACAGTGAAATAACAATCGAATTTTCTATACCCATTTTACACCAAAGAAATCCCATCATTCAAATTGAATCTCAAAATACTATCTTGAAAAGTATATTGGAAGACTTTAGACACTATGAAAAAAAAGACAGCAAATGTGTTATACGAGAAATCACCGCACCTGCAGGAATGGGTAAAAGTTATTTGCTTAAACAAATAACTGGAACCAAGTATCTTCGTAACAAAAGCATAATATATTTCTCTTTCTCTCCTGCGAGTTATAGAAACAATTGTATTTTAGCAGAGCTTTATTTACGTATTTTTTATTACAGTGCTATTTTTGATGAAAATATTCCACAAAATGTACCTCAGGAACTTAAGGATATGCGACTGATGATTGCAAACAGAGATGATTTAGCACTAAACAGTTGGATGAGCAATGCTAATAATTTACAATTAATACCATCAGATTATCAGAAAGATAGGATAATAATTCTTGATAATACAGAATTGCTCGTTGATAGTCAGAAAGGATTTTTAAAAGCATTAATCAAAGGATTGTCTGCTTCAAAAAGTCATTCATTCATTACCTTATCTGGAAGACAACAAAACTTTTTTGGCAATCCATATATAATTACTTTAAAAGATGCTGATGTTGTCAGATCATTAATTAATAATCACATACGTGTAGATTCGTCATTTTTTGCTATCGTTCGAAAAGTGATTTATGATATATCATCATTATCGCTTGTAATAGAAAATTACTGTGAAGAAAAAAACTATTCTATTGTTGACGTACTTGTGAAGACAAACTACAAATATGCATTAAAACAATTGATGACAGAGAAGTTTACCATGATTAAGTCATCTATTGATTCGCAATCATGGGATATGCTTATTCTTGTTTATACTCTTGTTGAAGGTATGCCATACGACCAAATCGTTGATGATATTGACTTGATAAAACCTTTAATTGAGGCTAATCTTATTAAAAATGGCACAAAATGTTATCTCCCCATTAATAATTTGTTATGTTCATTTTTTAGAGAGAATTACACAGCATATAATATTGATACCTCCGTAATCCAAAAATACTATAATTGCCTTTCTTATGATGAACAACTTCGGTTTTATCTAGGCAGTGTAAATCATATTAAATACTTGGATGAGGCTTTGACGCACACAAATAATTATTTAAAAACTCATGATTATATCAGTATTGCATACATTCTAGAACCTTTGTTTTCGCCATCCAATAAAATTGACATATTAAATGAATCTAACGTGTCTATAAGATTGCGGTATAATTATATCTATGCTAAAGCTAACGTTGACACGAACTATGAGGTAAGAAAAGAGTTTGATAAATTTGCTGAAGACATTCGTTTTAATAATAATATTGACGCTATCATATGCAGAATCCAAGCTCTTTCAGAAGTGGTTTGTTTTTCGTTTGAAGATGCGGATTTTACAGCAGTGTTGCGTGTAACTAAAGAGGCTCATAGAATAAGTCGCGAAATCCATATTAATGATAATAGAGTTAAGGAAGCTCTTTATTTATGCGATTCTACAAGACTGTTAACTTTGTGTGCTAAAGATAAATACTTGGAAGCCGAGAACCTTTTGACACGTATGGAATCTGTTTATGGGAGCTCTGTAGATTTCTATGTAACCAAAGCCAGATACGCAAAAAGATTATTCCATCATAACATTGACAAAGCACTCAATATATTAAATCAAACATATCCAATACTGGAAAAGGCACATAATGACAAGTGGAGTTATAGTTGTAAGCTTGACATTCAATTGTTGAATTACATTAAAGGCGCGGATTCTGAATTCTTTGTAAACGGGATAAATACACTTCGACAACTGCTACCGCGTTATGTATCCCATTATCGTTCAAATTTAAGGACTCTTGCTGCATGCGTTCTTGTAGATACGACACGCAAGTATAAAAAGAATATGACTCTCTCAGAATTTAATAATTATTGGTATGAGTATAAAAACGAGGCTGGATGTAGATTTAAGCAAGAAATTGGTTGCGATGCAATGATAGAAGCTGCTATAGCCTATTTATATAACAGAGATGAAGAAATGTTGTCTAAATTAGAATCGGCAAGATCGTTTTTTCATTGTTTTGGAGAATCCTATAATAAAATTATCAAACACAATCTTGCTATCAATAACAGTGTTAACCTCATTAATAAAAGAATTCTATTTTATAACCCCAACATACCAATGATAGATAATTATTTTTATTTAGATCCTATAATGGGGTAATTACAACAAACGGGATCCATTATGCATCATAAGTGGCTGCATATTCCACCTGAAACGTTCTATTCCAAGATACTCTATATATTCGTCCAAGTCAATTAATCCATCAAAAGAGTGAAGAGTTTTTTTGACCAATTGCTTTTTGATGTCATTATTCACGGAAGACTCATATATTTGCTCTAGCAAAATAAAAAAGAAATATTCTAAATACGCCGTGTATGTTAACATGTAGGAGTTTAGAACACCTTCTTTATATAAAATGTTTTTTATTTCTGCAAAAACATCATGGTAATCTTGTATATGTTTTGATGTAATACTTTGCAAGTTGGATCCTTCACGTTTAAAATAAGTGTATTTTCCCGTTTTGACGAAAGCCACAGTTTTTGCCTTTCTTACAGCCATAAAATTAAACAAAGCCTCTTCATAGTATGATTGTTCCTTAAAAGGTATATCTTTTATCAGTTGGTGTTTATATATTTTGTTGGCAGGTGAAGCGCAAAGTTCAACTCCGTAATCGTATTGATGAGCTAACATTTTAAGTGCTGTTTCACCATCGACCACATAATCTTTATCGTAATACGTATTCCATCCTTTTTCTCCATTACTGTAATCTCGATATAATCCACAATTTACGATATCAGCATTTTCATGTATAGCTGCTTTATACATAGAATCCAAAGTATCCAGATCAATCCAATCATCACTATCAACAAACATAATGTAATCTCCAAGAGCATGTTTCATTCCAAGATTTCTTGCACCACCCACGCCAGAGTTTTTAATGGTTTGAACGTACTTAATACGGTTGTCTTCCGAAAGGTAACTATCAATCAGAGAGTTGATGTTTCCAGGAGAGCAATCGTTAACTATAATAATCTCAATACTACTTAATGTTTGATTTTTAACAGAACCAATCATTCGGTCAAAATAAGCTTCTGTGCCATACACAGGAACAATCACGCTTACTGCAATTTTTGAAGTATCCATAATCTGTTATTATCGCTAATTGGCTTCATGCTATTTTGTATATTGCCACAAAAAAGGCATATGACAGAAATTATACAACAAATTACTATGGCAGCATCTTTAGAAGAATTTTTAAATCACTGCTGCTTTGAGAGGAAACTGGACGAAAAAACTATCAAAGCTTATCGTTTTGATATAGAACAATTTACTGCTGATTTGCAAATTGATGCTAAATTGTGTGATGTTACACGCGATCATCTTAAGCTATGGATCGCTTCGTTGTCAAGTTATCGCTATAAAACAATCAAGAGAAAGATTGCATCACTCAATGCTTTCATGAATTATTTGGAAGTTGAATGTGAGTGGTTCAACAATCCCCTGCGAAGCTTGCACATCCGCTTAAAGCCACCCGTTAGATTGCCTATTGTTATGACAAAAGAAGAGATACAAAAAATCATAAGAATGCTTGATATTGAAATATCTTCTATAAACAACGATACCCAACGGTTTTTTGCAGTTCGCGACAAAGCGATTATTGAACTATTGTTTGGATCTGGTATGAGAATTGGAGAATTGTGTGGTCTTAAGAATCGTGATATTGATCTTGATCACGGACAAGTGCGAATCATCGGGAAAGGCAACAAGGAACGAATTGTCGACATCTGTTTGCCTGTAATCATGAAATCTCTGAAAAAATGGGTTGATGTGCGCAAATCGTCAGATTGTCCGGACGACGGTTTCTTCACCAGCCGAATCGGGCGAAAACTTGGTCCTCAAACTGTAAGGTTGTTGGTTCATCGGCTGGCACAAAAGTGTAAGATCGAAAAACATGTCACACCACATACTTTCCGCCACACATTTGCCACATTACTTCTTGAGGAAAACGTCGACATTGCAAACATTCAACACATACTAGGTCACAGTTCCATCGCAACAACACAAATTTATCTTCATGTCAATCCTTACAGACAACGTGACATATTGACAAATCATCATCCTAGAAGCAAAATGTAAACTCTCTTGATAGCCCATGAGCGGTATACTTTTATTTGTGACAGCTAATGTTGTTGCAAAAACAATTATTTAATGATTCTAATCCTCGCACTATGTCTCCTTATTTTTGAGTGTGTAGGCGGGAAAGCGGTGTTCGCTTCCGCGCTGCCTTAAAAGCCTTTTTGCCCCCTGCAAGGGCTTCGCAAGCTGGTCTAAAAAAATCTCCATCTTTCGCTTCTCTTCAGGTAGTATTTTTTTGCCCAGCCCTTGCATGAGGAACCACGCTTAGTGTTTACGGCACAATTGAAAGTCACTGGGGCGCAAGCTAAAGCTCACGCCCCTAATCCGCTACCATGTTCCCGGGTAAATTGAACGCACTTCAAAAAGGCTTTTAGGCGGCAGCTTGGTCGCTCGCTCGGGGCTGCCTCTCGGCGGGGTTTTCGTACAATTCAAACGTCTCTGCTCCTTTGAATGCAACAGCACAATTCAATGTCCCTGCATCCAAATCCCGCCGCCAGCCCCTTGTGTTAAAGCGCGCTGCCCGGCGGGGTGGCAGCAGCTGGGGGCTACTCGGCTTAACGCCTCCGTGCGACCTCACTTGAGCTGCGTCCGGTCGTTCCACTTCCCTCCCTTGCCCAGACCCACTTGTTTATTTTAGCAATGGCTTCATTGATTGTTTCCGAGTAAATCCCGAGGTCTCTTAGTTCTCTGAGTGCTCCGAGTTTTAAGAAAAAAAATAATTGGTTGGTGATTCAAAAATTCAAAAATAATGATGCAAAATTAGCCCTGATTGCCTAGTCCATCAAGGTCAAGCCCTTCGGGTTGCTTCGGGAAAAATCTTCCTTTTCTCCGCTTCGCTACGAAAAGAGTATTTTTCGCTCGCAAACCTTGACTGCCTGCGCTCCTCTACGCTGGCAAAAAAAGCATCTTTTTTTTATTTTTTTGTTTTCATTTCGTTTTGTCGAAAAATTTTAATACTGCTATCGCCCGATTTTTATAATTGACCGACTGGAAATCGAGAGCAAACCCGAGAAATCGAAAGCACACATAACCGAGGCGAACCAACCGCCTCGGTTTTTTCGTATTATTGTGGCGAAGCCTGGTCGGAGAGGGGTCTTGGCAATACCAAGTCCATACCAACTCCGTACCAAGTCTACCTAATTAAACATTTTTTATTAACTCAAAAACATCTTAAGATTATGGGTACAATCAAACAAGGAATCCTCGGAGGATTCTCCGGCAAAGTCGGAACCGTCATCGGTTCGTCATGGAAGGGTATCAGCTACATGCGTGGTCAGGCTCAGCATGTCAAAAACCCTCGTTCATCGGGTCAAGTAAATCAGCGCAGCAAATTCAATCTCGTGTTGAACTTCCTGCAGCCTAACGTCCCTTACATCCGCATCGGATATAAGAGTCTGGCTGCTAAGCAGACCGAATTCAACGCTGCCATGTCGTATCTCCTGAAGAATGCCATCGCCGGCAGCTCTCCAGACTACGCTCTGGACTACACCAAAGTCTTGGTCTCTCAGGGTGGTTTGACTCAGGTCACCGATGCCGCCGTCAACTGGACTGCAGCTCAAACCAAGTTGACTTTCAGCTGGACTGACAACAGTGGAGCAGGCAACGCATTGGCCACCGACAAAGCTATGCCGTTCATCTACAACAAAGACAAGAACGAGACCATCTACAACACCTCGGGCGCAACACGTACCACCCACACTATGGACGTCACCGTTCCTAACAACTGGACTGGTGACAAAGTTGAGGTTTATCTCGGCATGGTGTCAGAGGATGGCGCATTGGTCGCTGATTCTCTCTACCTTGGTGAAGTCACCTTGAGTGCAGCTTAACCCTTAAAAACCGCTGTACCATGGGAACTATTAAGCAAGGTATTCTCGGGGGGGGTCAACGGCAAAGTTGGCACCGTCGTCGGTGCCAGCTGGAAAGGCAAAGCCTATATGCGAGGCATGCCTCAGCATTACACAACTCAGGCAACTTGGGGAACATTGTTCTGTCAGCGTGCGCTAAGCGCCATCATCGAAGTTCTTAGGCCAATAGCTTCAACGCTGCGCCTTACTTTTGGCGACTATGATCACGGCATGTCAACCTTCAATAAAGCTGTTAAAATCAACTATCCCGGCGCCATCGAAAACCACGATGGCGAGCCTGTGGTTATCTACAAAAAGCTTCAGCTTTCTAAAGGTTTTCTGCAATGCTTCGACATGTTCAGCATCGATGATCCAGGCGAAAACGGCAATTGGTTCGTTGGAGCAATCCAGTACGACAACTCAGAAATAGAGTATCCAGGCTTCATTCTTATCCTTTACGATAAAACATCCGACACCTGGTTCACTCACGTCCACGACGAGCCATTCACCACCGGAACTTCACTCACTATGCAAGGTTTTCCAATCGATGAAAACAAAGATCTCTTAGGCTGGGCTTTTGTCTATGACAAAGCCCTCGGCCAAGTCTCCAACAAGTGCATGGATTTCCACAGCATGCATATCAACGAAGATGATGAATAACAGGTAAAAAGAAAAGTTAACTAATTTCAATAAAAGTTGTAATTTTGCAGCAGCTAATACTAGGCAAAAGTTTAGCTAAATTTTGGGTTTTTGGTGCAAGTGCTTCAGCATTTGCACCTTTTTTGTTCTCTTGTTTTTTGGCTACCTTTGGCTACCTGTCAAAATAGCCCTTTATCTTTAATTTTTATTCACTTGCTATTGTCGTATCGGCCCCACCATGGCCCCACCGCCAACAAAAAATCCCTTGATAATCAGCCGACTATCAAGGGATTAACTTTTGTTCTTTGTACCCAGGGCCGGGATCGAACCGGCACGAGTATTACCTCATCGGTTTTTGAGACCGACGCGTCTACCAATTCCGCCACCTAGGCTCAGTTTTTCAATGAACTTTTTCAGGGCGCAAAATTAATACATTTTTTGTTACACGCAACAAAATTTTTCATAATTTTGCACCCGAAAATTTTACACAAATTTTTTAGAGTTATGCAAGAGCCTATTGTATCTATCTTTTCCGGCAGAGCCACACGTTATCTGGCAGATAAAATCGCCGAATATTATGGCAACCCTCTCGGAACAAGCAACGTAACTGTGTTCTCCGACGGAGAATTTCAACCGAGTTTTGAAGAAAATTTACGTGGAAGAGACGTATTTTTGATTCAGTCAACATTCCCTCCGACAGAGAACCTCATGGAGCTTTTGATGATGGTTGACGCCGCCAAGCGCGCATCAGCACGCCGCATCATTGCTGTCATTCCTTACTTCGGCTTCGCCCGTCAGGACAGAAAAGACCGTCCGCGTATCAGCATAGCAGCCAAGTTGGTGGCCAACCTGCTGCAGACAGCCGGTGTCACACGTGTCATCACCATGGACATCCACGCCGACCAGATTCAGGGCTTCTTCGACATTCCAGTCGACAACCTCTATGCATCAAAGATTTTTGTTCCATATATCCAGAGCTTAGGCTTGCACGATCCTATCATGGCTTCACCTGACGCCGGCGGTACACGTCGCGCCTCGTCATACGCCAAGATGCTCGGCACAGTGTTCTGCATCTGCCACAAGCAGCGTTCAAAACCGAATGAGATTGAGAAGATGCTCCTCATCGGCGACGTGCAGGACCGCGATGTCATCCTCATCGACGACATCATCGACACAGCCGGCACCATCACACGCGCTGGCCAGTTGCTGAAAGACAATGGCGCACGCAGCGTCCGCGCCTTCGCAACCCACCCGATTTTCTCAGGCTCTGCAATGGAAAAGATCGACAATTCGGTGTTTGACGAAGTGGTCGTCACCGACACCATCCCGCTGAAGAACCCAAGCAAGAAGATCCACGTGCTCTCAACAGCCGAGCTCTTCGCTGAGGTCATCAAAAAAGTGGAAAACTATGAGTCATTGAGCGAATTTTTCAACGCTAAATAGTAAAGACGCACGGCCGTGCGTCTCAACAGTATTAATATTGTATAACAATTAAAAACAAACAAAATGAATTCAGTATCATTGAGCGGTTCTCTTCGCGAGAACGTAGGGAAAAAAGATGCTAAAGCATTGCGCGCAAAAGGTCTCGTACCATGCGTCATTTACGGTAACAACATCGAACAGGTGAAGTTTGCAACAGATGCAAGAAGCTTCAAGAAGATTCTTTACACACCTGAGACCTTGATCATCGACTTCGAAATCAACGGTAAAGTTTACCACACAATCCTCCAAGACATTCAGTATCATCCTGTTACTGACGAGGTTCTTCACGCTGACTTCCTCGATGTCAACGAAGACAACCCGATCACTGTCATGCTTCCTATCCGCACCCAGGGCACATGCCCAGGCGTTATGCGTGGTGGCCGCATGAACATGAACCTCTCGAAACTCAAAGTCCGTGGCTATGTCAACGACCTTCCAGATAACATTATCGTCGACGTGACAAAGCTCCAGATGAACCAGTCAATTAAGGTGAAAGACCTCAACCTCGAAAAGATGACCGTCCTCGTGGCAGAAAACACTATCGTGGTCGATGTCAAAGCTCCTCGTAACGCAGCAGCAGAGGAAGAGACTGAAGAAGCAGCTCCAGCAGCAGAAGGCGCAGCAGCACCTGCAGCAGAAGCAAAATAATGTAAATTTTAAGAAATTTATATGGAAAAAGCCTTCGTTTGAAGGCTTTTTTTTATTTTTGCAGCATGAAATACTTGATTGCTTGTTTGGGAAACATCGGAGCCGAGTACGCCAACACGCGTCACAACATCGGTTTCATGGTCGCCGACCATCTGGCGAAAGACCTCGAGTGCACATTCACCACCAGCCGTTTAGCGATGGTGTCGGAGATGAAACACAAAGGCCGCCAGATGATCGTCATCAAGCCCACCACATATATGAACCTCTCCGGCAAAGCCGTGAAATACTGGGCTACACAAGAAAAAATCCCGATTGAGAACATCCTGGTGGTGTGCGACGACCTCGCCTTGCCGACCGGCACGTTGCGAATGAAGAAAAAAGGCAGCGACGGCGGTCATAACGGACTGAAAAACATCATCGAGGCGCTCGGAAGCAGCGAGTTCTGCCGCCTGCGCATCGGCATCGGCAACGACTACGCCAAAGGCAAACAGATTGACTACGTCATAGGCGAATGGAAACAGTCGGAAATCGATGAGATTCAGCCACGACTCGATGTAGCCGTCGAAATGATAAAGAGCTTCGTCGCCATCGGACCGGATTTGACAATGAATCAATATAATAACAAATGAACTCATCCGTCATTTCGAGTGAAACGAAGTATAGTCGAGACCTGAGCTTGCGAAAGCATTCATCTTGGTGAATAAATCTCAAAAAGTTTAATGAGATTTTTCCATTCCGCTCCGCTTCAGTCGAAATGACGAACAAAACAAATGAATATGAAAAAGTTAGTAATTCTCTCAGGAGCAGGCATCAGCGCAGAGTCAGGAATCTCAACATTCAGAGACGCAGGCGGGCTGTGGGACAAATACCCTGTGATGCAGGTCGCCTCAATAGAAGGCTACGAAGCTAATCCTGAACTGGTGATCAATTTCTACAACGAACGCCGCAAACAGCTGCTCGAGGTGCAACCAAACCAAGGTCACTTGCTCTGCGCCGAGCTTGAGAAATATTTCGACGTCACAGTGGTGACGCAAAACGTTGACAATCTTCACGAAAGAGCCGGCAGCCACCATATCATCCATCTCCATGGCGAGCTGACTAAGGTGTGCTCCAGCTACAACCCCAACGACCCACGTTATATCCGTGAGCTGAAACCTGAGGAATTTGAGGTGAAAATTGGCGACAAAGCCGGTGACGGCAGCCAGCTGCGACCGTTCATAGTGTGGTTCGGCGAGGCAGTGCCTGAAATCGAGACAGCAGTACGATATGTGGAACAAGCCGACATCTTCGTCATCATCGGGACCTCGATGAACGTGTATCCGGCAGCAAGCCTGCTGTATTACGTCCCATCCAACGCTGACGTCTATCTCATTGATCCTAAAGACGTTAACATCAACACACGCCGTCCTATCACCCATATCAAAAAAGGTGCCGGCGAAGGAATGAAGGAGCTTTTACAGTCGCTAGTCACTAGTCTTTAGTCGCTAGTCATTAGTTCAGATTACTAAAGACTAAAGACTAAAGACTAAAGACTAAAAACTTCGTTTCATCTCATTAAGCACGATCCTCAGTTCTCCCCACGAGTACTCTTCGCCGAGCACGTCTTTTGCCGCTCCGAGCGATGAGTCCTGTGTTTCGGTGAAGTATTCAAGGATGTTTTCATAATGCTCCTCGCTCATGAAATCTTTGGCGTCGGCATAGCCTTTCAGCACGAGCTCCGCCACATGCTGCTCTATCGTTGACCGCGCCATGCTTCGTTTCGCAGCTATTTCATCAATCGAGAGGCCTTCTTCTATCAGTTCTTTAGTACGTGACACCGAAGCGCCAAGGTCAAGTTCCTCTTTCGACTCCTCGTCATCAAAGTCTTGTTTTTTAAACCCTTGATGCTCAAGCACTATATTCAAAATATCGGCTCCGAAACGCTGCAATCGCGTCGCTCCGATCTTCGACAGCGACTTGAGCTCTTTCACGGTGGTCGGTTTCTGTTCCGCAATAGCCGTCAACGTGGTTGTCGGTATGACTTTCGTCTCTGCAACGTCAAGAGCGTCAGCCACTTGCTCACGCCACGCCACCAACGCCTTGAACAGTTTCATGTCGTCGCGCGAAAGCTGTTTGCGAGTTAACTTAGCCTTCTTTTTCTTTCCAAGTTCCTCAGCCTCAACGATTTTCTTGTTTTTGGTCGCAAGATAACCCTTCATCTCGAAGCCACCCAAACATACCTCAAGACACGCTTTTTTCACATACAAATCCGAATGGAAAGTGTCACGCTCCTTCTTAATGTTGTCGTTAACGGCTTTGTTGTCGGTCTCAAAAGGCAATTCCAAAATCTCGTCCAATGCCGACAGTTTATCCAAGAAGTATGAGCATCCTTTTTTGATTCTTTCCTGAAGCTGTATATTATTGTTTATCTGGAAGTTATCATTCAAAATACCGCCAATCTGACGCTTGAATCTATCCGAGACCTCCACCACTTCCTCATGGAACTTCTGCCCTTTCGGCGCCACTTTCTCGCTCACAACAGACTCAAAACTGCCTTTGTTGGCGAAGACCACCTTTCTTATGCCGTTCAAATCGCCCTCAAGGTCGAGAAAATCAATGAGTTCGAACAGCATCTGCGACTCGTACAGTTTCTTATTGTATTCAAACTGCTCATCGTTAGGCTCTCTCGAAGGCAGATTTGCCACAAACTGATTGATTGTCAAGTCGTTAAACAAGCCACTCTGCGACAGTTTCGCCTTCAAGACGAGTCCATCGAGCGAGGTGCAGCGGCTCAGAGCCACATAAATCTGTCCGTGTGCGAACGCCAGACTCGCGTCAAGAATCAGTCTGTCGAATGTCAGTCCCTGGCTCTTGTGAATCGTTATCGCCCACGCGAGTTTCAGCGGTATCTGCGTGAAGCTTCCCACTTCTTTTTCCTCTATCTCTTTGGTCTCCTCATTGATGCTGTACTCGAAATTCTGCCATGTCACGGGTTTCACCTCAATCACCTCGTCGCCACATTTCACTTCAAGTCCGCTTACCTCGTCATAGCTCACAATCCACCCGATTTTTCCGTTGAAATATTGTTTTTCAGCTGAGGGGTCGTTCTTTACGAACATCACTTGAGCACCTATCTTTAGTTCGAGCTCTAATTTGGTCGGATAAGAAGTCTCCGGAAAGTTGCCAAACACCTTTGCTGTAAACTTCAACGATTTGGTTTTCAACGAATTAAGTTTGCTCTCGTTTATCTCATCCACTTGACGGTTGTGTGTCATCAAGGTGATGTAGCCGGCGTCCTCGTCGGGTTCGAAATCAGGATGATAGTGGCTGTTTAAGATGTTCAGACTCTCTATGTCGAGGCGGTTGTTGCGCACCTTATTTAATATGTCAATAAACTGTCGGTCCTCTTGACGATAGATATGTTCCAGTTCAATACAGCAATACGGTGTCTTCGTAAGCACATGACTGTCAAAGAAATACACCGACTTATAATAGTCCTGCAGCAGTGCCCATTCCTCTTGTTTTGCCACAGGTGCAAGCTGGTGGATGTCGCCTATCATCAGCACCTGCACGCCACCGAAAGGTTTCTCGTTGTGTCTCACACGTCTCATCACTGCGTCGACGGCATCGAGGAGGTCGGCGCGCACCATCGATATCTCGTCAATCACCAGCAGTTCCAGCGAGCGGATGATTTTCAATTTCTGTGCCGAAAACTTCTGATATTGAACCGCCGATGCGCGACGTATCATGTCGGAATTGCCAGATAATACTGCGTCATCGGGAACTTGAGGTCCAAACTCCAACTGAAAAAACGAATGTATTGTCTGCCCTCCCGCGTTGATGGCGGCGACACCAGTCGGCGCCAGAATCACCATTCGTTTTGTGGGATTCTCAGCCAGGCCTCGCAAAAACGTGGTCTTTCCAGTGCCTGCTTTTCCAGTCAGAAATATATTCATATTGGTATAACGGACGAATTTATCGACCATCTCCAACTTCGCATTCTCTATCTTATTCGCCTGCATATCAATTTTTTTAAATAAACAATTCTGCTGCAATGCCGTCAGCGAACAGCATTCCGTCGTCATTGAGGATGTATTTGGAACCTTTTTGATATATTTTTTCCACGGCTATATACCGTTTTATCTTTTTTTCAAACCTCTCGGAACACTCAATTCCAAAGTTTTCCCGAATATGATTCACATCAACGCCCCACATTGTCCGAAGCGATGTCATGATATACTCATTGTAGCGGTCATCTATTGTAAGTTCTTCTTTTTCAAAGGAATAGTCATCACAATAATCCTTTACGCTCGCCACGTTCCACTGACGCGAGACCACATCAAACGAGTGTGCCGAAGGTCCCAAACCGAGGTATTTCTCGCCTTTCCAATAAATGCAATTATGCTTTGAATAATGTCCGGGACGAGCGAAATTGCTTATCTCATAATGTTCAAAGCCTTGATTTTCAGCCAATTCCACGAGGATTTTGTATTGTCGGACCATCGCATCCTCATCCACAGGAGCCGCTGCACCATTATTAATACGCTGCCCAAGCGCAGTCTTCTCCTCCACTGTTAACGCATACGCTGACAGATGGTTAATGCCCGTCGTAAAGAAAATCTCCAGATTCTGACGCCATTTATCATCGGTCAAAGTCGGGATGCCGTAAATCAAATCCATCGTAACCTCTTGGAAACCAACCTCTTGTGCCCAGTCAAGCACCTGTCTTGCATGTCTTGAGTCGTGTTTTCGGCTCAGATATTGCAAATCGTCATCAAAAAAGCTCTGTATTCCAACACTTAACCTGTTTATTCCCAATGACTTAAGTTCCGATAGCGATTCTTTCGAAACGGTATCAGGATTTGCCTCCAGCGTGATTTCAGGATTGTCAATAATCTTGAAATTTTTATACAGAACCTCCAAAATCCCTGCAATTTCTGAAGGTTTTAATAGCGACGGAGTACCTCCGCCAAAATAAATCGTCCGCACGTCTTCACCGCCAAGATAGTCTTTCCGCTCTACGGCCTCATTTTTCAAAGCATCAAGAAAATCAACACGTTGCTTCTCCGAAACGACAGAGAAGAAGTTACAGTAAGCGCATTTTGACTTACAAAACGGAATATGGAGATAAATGCCCGCCATGGTGCAAAGATACTAATTTTTCACTCACAGATTTTAAAAACCAAATAAAAATCAGGCCATTGTTTCCGTCATTTCGAGCGAAGTCGAGAAATCACAGCCATTTGAATCCTTAAGAAATTTTATGCCGGAGATTTCTCCATTACACTCCATTTTATTTCGTTTCAGTCGAAATGACGATTTTTTCTTGTTTTTTTCAAAAATATCATTTAATTTTGCAGGTGATAATCGTTAAACAGCTTTATTATGAAAGACAACAAGCTTATCATCACCATCAACCGCGAGTTCGGTTCAGGCGGCAGGGAAATAGCCTACAAACTCGGAGCTTTGCTTGACATCAAAGTCTATGACAAACAATCACTTGAAGAGATTGAAGAGAATCTGGGCGTCGCCAATGAGCTGCCCGAAAAAATCTACGACATCCAGAAGGATATCCTGCTGAATATCGCCTCGAAAGAGTCATGTATCATAGTGGGCCGTACCGGCTTCCACATTTTCCGCAACCATCCTAATGTGGTGAGAGTGCTGCTCATCGCCGATTACAACGCCCGTGTTAACCACGTCAGCGAGAAACACGGCATCACCAAGATGAACGCCCGCAAACGCATCGACAACGTTGACCGTGCACGCGAAGAATACACCATGAAATACACGGGGGTGTCGCGCTACGACGCCCGCAACTACGACTTTGTGCTCAACGTCACCAACATTCCGGGCTACCACGTGGCTGCGTTCCTGGCACAAAATGTGCGAATGAAATTTATGAATAAATAAACACACACCGTCATTTCGAGCGCAACGAAGTGGTGTCGAGACCTGAGCGAATGTTTTCGTTTCGGTCGAAATGACGAATTATTTTCTTGTCATTTTAAATTTTTTTGTAATTTTGTAGCTTGAATTAATTTATATAATTATGGTTACACGTTTACAAAATTTTAAGAAAATGGCCGCTCTCACAGTGGCTTTACTGGCAATTTCATTGGGCGTCAACGCTCAGACATGGTACATCATGGGCGAATACATCTGGAGCCCGCCACATCCTCAGGGAACTTACGAAGAGACTCATTATCAGGCAGAAGACACCGAAATCAACGGGATGGAATATCATACCATCTATGTTCAGGAACAAGGTGTGCTGCTCGGAGCTTACCGCAATGAGGACAACCAGGTTTATTATTGCAAATGGAACGGCTCGACATACGAAGAGGAGAGAATGCTTTACGACTATGACCTTGAAGAAGGCGATTTCTTCGATGAAGGCGAATTCCCGATGCAAGTCACCGAAGTGTCAACAATCGTTGACAATAACGGCGTTTCAAGAAAGAAATTGACATTCCTGTTTATCGGTCATGAAAGCGAGTCGGAATATTGGATTGAAGGCATAGGCAGCAACAAAGGCTTTGTTAACTCAGGCCACTGCAGCCCTACCGACGACGGCGCCATCTTCCACCTGCTCTGCTACCACATCGGCGACGACCTCATATTCACCAATCCTTTGTACAACACCTGCGACATCGATGAGATTGATGAAAACATCGCCAACAACAGCGTCAGCATCTATCCTAATCCAGCGAAAGACATTATCAAGATATTGAACGACAATGACTTAGCCATCACCAATATCGAAATCGTCGACCTTACAGGCCGTGTCGTCCTGAGCACCGAAAAAGCTGACAACATCAACATATCTGAGCTTTCGGAAGGCCAGTATTTCGTAAAGATCTATGGCGAAACGACTGTCGTCAAAAAGCTGTTTATTGCAAAATAAATAATTACAACTATATGAGAATCAGACATTTAGCCATGACATTAGCACTCGCGACAGCTCTTGTAAGCTGCGGAGAAAAGCAGGAAAACAAATCTTGCTGCGAACAGAACTGCAAGGAAGACTACGCCGCCCTCGCCAACCAGTATGCGAAGGTGACATTGACAACCGACATTAGCCATCTTTCCCAAAATGAGGTGAAGATGCTCGACCTCCTTTTCAGGGCAGGAACATACATGGATGACATCTATTGGCATGAGAATCTCGGCGGATGCAAAAACGAGTTTTTGAATAAAATCGAAGACACCAACGCCCGTAAATACGCTGAAATCAACTATGGTCCGTGGGATCAGCTCGACAACCGCCGTGTCTTCATCCCGGGTTACGGCCCTAAACCGGAAGGCGCAGGCTTCTATCCTACCGACATGACAAAAGAAGAGTTTGAGGCATGGGATAACCCTGACAAGACCAGCCAATACACCATCGTTTACCGTGACGACAACGGTCAACTTCAGACCATGTGGTATCATGAGGCTTTCGCAAACAAAATCAACAAGACAGCCGCTTTGCTCATGGAGGCTTCAGAGCTCGCAGCTGACAAAGAGTTTGCCAACTACTTGAAACTCAGAGCCCAAGCGCTCCTCACCGATGATTATTTAGCATCCGACATGGCTTGGATGGATGTCCGCAACAACAACGTCGACTTCGTCGTGGGTCCTATCGAGAACTACACCGACGGCTTGTTCGGCTACAAAGCCGCTCACGAGTCGTTCATCCTGATAAAAGACCAGGAATGGACAAAGAAACTGTCACGTTACGTGGCATTATTGCCTGAACTTCAGACAAAATTGCCTGTCGACCCGAAATACAAACAGGAGAAACCGGGTAGCGATGCCGACCTCGCCGCATACGACGTGATTTTCTACGGCGGTGACTGTAACATGGCCTCGAAGACCATCGCCATCAACCTGCCTAACGACGAGAAGGTGCAGCTGAAGAAAGGCACACGCAAGCTCCAGCTCAAGAACGCCATGCAGGCCAAGTTCGACAAGATTGTCGTCCCGATTTCAGAGATACTGGTCGCTCCAGAAGCGCGTCAGAACATCAAATTCGACGCTTTCTTCGCCAACGTGATGTTCCACGAGGTGGCTCACGGTCTGGGCATCAAGAACACCCTCGACGGCAAAGGCACTGTGCGTCATGCACTTAAAGAGCAGTATTCAGCCCTTGAAGAGGCCAAGGCCGACATCCTCGGCTTGTTCCTCGTCACCAAGCTCAGCGAGATGGGTGAGTACAAAAACTCAACACTTGAGGAGAACTACACCACTTTCATGGCTGGCATCTTCCGCTCGGTGCGTTTCGGTGCAGCATCAGCTCATGGCAAGGCTAACATGATAGAATTCAACTACTTAGCCAACGAAGGCGCCTTCACACGCGACGCTAACGGCTTGTACAACATCGACTTCCCGAAGATGAAGCTCGCAGTCGAGAAACTCGGCGGCGCCATCCTCGTGGCACAAGGCAACGGCGACTATGAGTTCGTAAAGAACTGGATCGCCACCGACGGCGTCATCAAGCCGGAACTCCAGAAAGACCTCGACAAGATCGCCGGCAGCGGCATCCCGAAGGATATCTGGTACGAAATGGGATTGGAGTATCTTAAAAGATAACAAACACTCTCGTCATTTCGAGCGAAACGAAGTGTAGTCGAGAAATCACCACCATCTGAATGATGCGGAACAAATTGTTTGCCGGTGATTTATTCACCAGAGGTGAATGCTTTCGCTTCGCTCAGGTCTCCACTCCCTCCGGTCGGTCGAAACGACGGAGGAAATGGGATGAGATTTCTCCACTCTCTTCAGTCAATCGAAATGATTGGTGAATAATATCCGTAAAGACGCGATTCATCGCGTATCAAGAGAAACATTAACAAATTAAATATCAACAAATTAAAAAATGAAAAAATTATCAGTTTTCTTTGCCATCATCTTTGGTATGATGGGTATCGTGCGCGCTGACGAAGGCATGTGGTTGCCGATGTTCGTCGAGCGTTTGAACTACGTTGACATGCAGAAAATGGGTCTCCAGCTGACACCGGAGGAGCTCTACAGCATCAACAACAGCAGCCTGAAGGACGCAATTGTCGGTCTTTCAAACGGCGCAAAACCACGCGGTTTCTTCTGCACAGGCGAGATCGTGTCACAGAACAGCCTGCTCTTCACCAACCATCACTGCGGCTACAGCTCAATCGCAGCCCTTTCGACAGTGGAGCATGACTATCTCAACGAAGGCTTCGCAGCCAAGAATTTCAGCGAAGAGCTTCCTGCTGAAGGCGTCTCCGCATCGTTCCTCATCAGAATGGAAGACGTGACAGCCGAAATCCTCAGCGTCATCACTGACGACATGGACTACATGGCAAGACAGAAAGCCATCGGCGAAAAAATCAAAGAGTTAGAGGAAGCCGCATCGGAAGACGGCAAACTCAACCCTGTCATCAAAGGCTTCTTCGAGGGCAACGAATACTACATGTTCGTCTACAAGACCTACACCGACGTGCGTCTTGTGTTCACAGCAGCACAGTCAATCGGCAAGTTCGGCGGCGACACCGACAACTGGATGTGGCCTCGTCACACTGGCGACTTCAGCGTGTTCCGCGTCTATGCTGATGAAAACGGCGAGCCGGCAGAGTTCTCAGAGAACAACAAGCCTCTCACTCCTAAACACAGCCTCCCAATCAGCCTCGACGGCGTCAAACAGGACGACTTCACCATGATTTGGGGCTTCCCGGGCTCAACAGAGCGTTACATGTCATCATACGGCATCAACTACAACGTCGACGTGTTCTATCCTATCGTCTACGAAGTGTTCAAAGCCGAGACCGACATCATGGACGAATACATGAAGGTTGACAAAGCCATCAATATCGCTTACGCAGACAACAAAGCAGGTTTGGCAAACACCTGGAAGAACTTCGAAGGCCAGATCACTATGCTCCGCAAGAACAAAGTGGCCGAGCGCAAAGCTGCTCTCGAGGCTGAATTCACAGAATGGGTCAACGCCGACGAAGACCGCAAGGCAGAATATGGCGACGTGCTCGAGACTCTCAATATGATGTACGCCCAGCTCGCAGAAGTGGCCCCTTACCTCTTCTATCCTAACTTCACAATGCAGCTCAACCCAATGGCAACAGTCGGCGAATTCGCTGATTATTACAGCATTATGACAAGCAAAGAGGTTGCAAAAGAAGAAAAGAAAGCAGCAACCGAGGCATTGAAAGAAATCGATGTCGACGCTATGTTCAAAGATACAGACGCTCGCGTTGAGAAAGACATGCTCATCGCTGTGATGAACATCTACGGCGACAAATTCCAGAATGACGAGTATCCTGAGGCCATCCAGAAACTCTTGAAGAAATACAAAGGCGACTGGACAGCATTGGCAAACGACATCTGGGACAACTCGATGTTCAGCACTCCAGAGTCAGTGAAGACCTTCATCGAGAAGCCAAACGCAAAGAAACTCGAGAAAGACCCCGCTTTCGTGATGTACAACGCATTGCTTGAGCAGCTCTACTCAGCAGCACCGGCTTACAGAATCGCCGACATCGCCATCGCCGAGGCTGACCACGACTTCGTGAAGGGTCTCCGCGAGTTTTACGCTGCCACACAGCCTGACAAGGTCCTCTATCCTGACGCAAACTCAACATTGAGAATGAGTTATGGCTCAGTGAAAGACTACAGCCCAGCTGACGCTATCACATACGACTATGTGTGCACAGCCAACGGTATCCTCGAGAAATACATCCCTGGCGACTTCGAGTTCGACGCTCCACAGCGCCTCCTCGACCTTATCGAGCTGCGTGACTTCGGTCAGTATGCCGACGACAACGGCGAGCTCATCACCTGCTTCTTGTCGACCAACGACATCACTGGCGGTAACTCAGGCAGCCCTATCATGAACGGCAAGGGCGAACTCATCGGTCTCGCTTTCGACGGAAACTGGGAAGCCATGAGCGGCGACGTCAACTTCGAGCCTAAACTCCAGCGCACCATCAACGTCGACATCCGTTACGTGCTCTTCGTCATCGACAAGGTGTACGGAGCCACCAACCTCATCGACGAGCTCGACATCCATAAGGCAATGCCAGAGCCAGTAAGAGTTGAAGAAGAATAGCCATTAGCTATTAGCCATTAGCCATTAGGGACGTCATTTCGACTGAAACGGAATGAAATGGAGTGAAATGGAGAAATCTCCTGCAAAAAGAATTGAATGAGATTTCTCCACTCCTTTCAGTCGGTCGAAATGACGGCTTTTTTATTAAAACTTTGTTATATCAACAAAAATTTTTATTTTTGCAGTTTAAATTCATTCTTAAATGAAGAAACTAACTTAAATGAAGAAACTAACTACACTATTGTTTTTGATCCTCCTTTCGCTCAGCGCGATGGCACAGCTAGAGGTGAAATCGGGCTCGTTTAAGGAAGTCGCAGGTTTTGTCAATATAAATATGGACATCCAGACCGACGACAACGACGTGCCTTTTGCCGTTTTGAAGGTCAAGACCGAGAATATCAACGACAAACAGCGTCGTGAGCTGCTTTTCCAAGGCGATGCAGCCACCTTCATCGAATGCGAGTACAAAGTCGGCGAGGTGTGGGTGTATCTCACCTATAAAGCCACATATCTGAAGATCTCGCATCCCGACCTGAGCTCCACCGAGTTCTGGTTCCCGTTCGACATGCAGCCTAAGAAAGGCTACGAGCTCACCCTCGTCAACAACGCAAAACTCAGCGAGGAAGAGCTTCTGGAACGTATGAGGAGATTGGAAGAGGCCTTGCAGAACCAGCCAGAGCCGCAGGTTATATACGTGGAGAAGCCAGCAGAGCCCCAAGAGGCTCCACAGTCATCGAAGCCACAGGAACCACGTTACAGCTTCATCACCGCCAACGCCTCGCTCAATAGCTACACCCAGCCGGCATACGGTATCACGCTCGGCAGCACGCGCAAGGCAGGCGTGTTCATCAGCCTTATGACGAATTTCAATTTCAACCATATCGGCGAGATGGATTATATGGCATCATATTCCAGTGATGAGATACAGACACTCATCGACAACAACGGCTACAACTGCAAATCGGAATATATATCATATTCGGCCATCCTCGGCATCATTTTCAGGATTTACGGCCCGATCAACATGAAGATCGGCGGCGGTTACAGCAACAACTCGATGATAGTGACACTCACCGACAACGGCTCCCTAAACCAGAAATACTGGGTCAGAAACGTGAGTTCGTACGGTTTCGGCGGCTTGGTGGGCCTTCAGGCACATTTCGGCAAGTTCGTGCTCTCGCTCGACGGTGCCACCACCAATTTCAAAGTTTATGAAGTCAGATTAGGTATAGGTTGCGGAACACAAGGAAAACATTGATTATGAAAAAGTTAGCGATATTATTGATAGTGGCAACGGTTATTGCAACAGGTTGCAAGAAGTTGCCGGAGTTCACCTCAGGAAATGGTAGCAGTGGCGGTGGCGACACCCCGACAGTGGTAACTCCTACAGTTACAACGGTGGAAGCGACGGAAATCACCGAGACTTTTGCCATGTTGAACGGTGTTATCACAAATTATGACGCGAATTACACATACGAAACAGGCTTTTATTTTGGCACCACAGAAACATTGGACAGTTTTATTTCTGCCGATGACTTTGGCCATGGAACGTTCGGTACAAAATTCGCTGGATTAACCGCAAACACGACATATTATTACAAAGCCTACGCCATCATAAGCGGCGCAAGCCATGAGAATGCCGGGTATGGAGATGTGAAGAGCTTCACGACGGCGGGAGGAAATAACCTTACTGTTACAACGATAGCAGCATCAGAAATAACATCGACTTCTGCTGTTTTAAACGGACAGATTTCTAACTTCGGCAATGACGCCAGTGAATATTTATGTGTTTTCTCATGGGGAACAGAAACTCTTTCAAATTCCACAAACATAGTTGAGTGTTTGTCTGATGGCAAGTTTAAACTTAAATTGAGCGGATTAGACGCAAACACAACGTACAAATTTCAGGCATACGCCAAAAAGGCTTACACAAATGATGACTGGGTTTATGGTGAGATAATGGAGTTTACGACATCCTCTGGAGGTTCAGGCAGCGCCCCGGAAGGTGCGATAAATGGTATTTTCACAATTAATGAAAATGGCGACCATGTTTATTTCTCGAAAGGGAATTTGCAATACCAAGCTTCAACAAATATCTGGAGGTTTGCGGAGAACCAGTGGGATTATATTGGAAATAAAAACTCTAGCATTTCCTCAACTTATGACGGCTGGATTGATTTATTTGGTTGGGGTACTGGCAACAATCCTACAAACTCCTCGACAAGCTACAGCGATTATGGAACCTTCAACGACTGGGGCAACAACCCTATTTCAAATGGCGGAAATGCAGGAAACACATGGCATACTTTGACAAACGATGAGTGGACATATGTTTTCAATACTAGAAATAGAGATACAGATTTTAGATATGCAAAAGCGACAGTTTATAACAAAAAAGGAGTAATACTGTTGCCTGACGATTGGAGCAGCTCATATTATGATCTAATCAACCTTAACAATAGTGAAGCAGATTTCAGCGGCAACATAATCTCGTTGGATGATTGGAATACCAAGTTTGAAGCCAACGGAGCGGTCTTCCTGCCTGCTGCAGGCGCACGAAATGGGACGACAAATATCTTTTCCATTGGCGAAGATGGCTTTTACTGGTCATCGACTTGGGCTGGTGCTTATTATGCATACGACATACACTACTACGATGGTTTTTTGGGGTTGAATCCGTCGCAGTATGCTGAACGTTACATGGGGTTATCTGTCCGTCTTGTTTGCAATGCCGGGAATTAATTTATAGTAGATAATGCCGTAGAGACGGATGAATATCCGTCTCAAACCCCAAGCACAATAGCTGGGTCAATATTTAGTTTGCGGCTAATCTCGCGACCAGTCTTCAGCGAAGGCTCACCTTTGCCACTTACAATTTCGCTCATGCGAGCAGTGCTCAAACCCAGCAACTCAGCGAGTTTCACCTGTGTCAACCCCATTTCAAACATTCGAAGTTTTATGGTCTCCGCCAATGTTGGAGGTGTTATAGGATAATGCTCCTCCTCGTAATCCGCCACAAGATCTGAAAGCAAATCAAGCTCTATCATGTTCGGATCATCTTCCGAAGTTTCGTTGCTCACAATCTTCAGAAGCTCATTGATGCGCTTGCATGCGGCATCATACTGCTTTTCTGTATTAATCTTTGTCATGGCTCAAATGGTTTTAATATCTTTGATTTTACTATACTCTTCGTGTGTTCCAACAAATCTCATATAAACTTTCTTATTGATGAAAATCACAATTGCAACAATCCTATAACTATTACCTTTTATATTGAAAACATAACGGTCGTTCCCCACGTAATCCACCGAATTGAAAGTCGATTTAATATCCGCAAAACACGTCCACGATGCTCTTGTCACTTTAGTATACCAGTCCCGTAAAGGCACATCGGAGTCTGCATGTTTAGCTATAAAATCTCTGATAACAGAGAATGAAATAACCCTCATAAGCAAATTTTTTGCAAAAATAATAAAAAATTCGATATAACCAAATAAAATTCGTATTATTTTAATATTTTTTACAATTTTCTTTTTTCTCTTGCACCTCTCAAAATTTCTTCATACCTTTGCAGAATTGTTCACAATTCTCACAAAAATGAAGAAACTTCTTGCAATAATCCTGATTTTCACTGCGATTTGCGCCACAGCAAAAAACCGCGTAGGTGAAAACATCGACATGACTCATTATGAGATTCATATCAACAACATCGATTTCACTAACCATACCTTGGAAGCCGTGACTGTTGTCACGCTGACAACGACAAATGCCGTCAGCTCATTCGACTTGGAACTTAAGAGACTGAATGTGACATCTGTGACATCGACCGACGCCAACGTCAGCGGCTTTGCACAAAACGGCGACTTGCTCACGATAAACCTTGCAACGGCACTGGCAGCCAACACAAACGCCTCATTCACAATAACATACGGCGGCAACACCTTCAACGAGCAATGGGGTGGCATCATGTGGAGCGGCAACTACGTCTGCAACATGGGCGTCGGCTTCGAGTCGATACCGCATAACCTCGGAAAATGCTGGTTCCCATGCGTCGATAACTTCACCGACAAAGCCACATACGACGTCTACGTCACCGTGCCGACAGAGACGACAGCAGTCTGCGGCGGAATTCTCATTAGCGACACCGACAACGGAGACGGCACCCATAGCGTTCATTACGTTGTAAATCAAGAGATTGCGACATATCACATATCGTTTGCGGCAGGCGACTACGTAGAATGGACCGACACCTACAACGGCATCGAGCGCGATATCCCGATAACGGTTTACGTCAAGCCGAGTCAGATCAACAACGTGCCTGGCACTTTCGTGCATGTGAAAGACATCGCCAGCTTCTACGAAAACAGCTTCGGACCGTATCCTTTCAACAGAATAGGATATGTCGTGACCAGCGTGGGCTGCATGGAACATGTTGATAACATCGGCATCACAAGCGGTGTGGTGACAGGAAACACCACTCAAGAGGAATACGTCGCACATGAGCTCTCACACATGTATTTCGGCAATAAGGTGACCTGTGCCACAGCCGAACAGATGTGGCTCAACGAAGGTTTCGCCCAGTTCTGCGGAGTGTTTTACCGTTCGGATATTTACGGCGAAGACGACTTCCAGCAATCCATGAGCAGCAAAATCAACGCCATCACAACGTGGTGCAAGAACGAAAACAACTGGATCCCGCTTAACAACGTGCCGCAGACCATGACATACGACAACAATGCCGTCTACAACCGCGGTGCCGTCGTCGTAAACACCATGATGCACTACATGGGAAGAGAGACATTTTTAGAAGGGATGCGCAGCTACCTCAACACTTACAACTACAGTGCCGCCTCATCGGAGCAGCTTCGCGACGCCCTCACTGCAGCCATCGGCATCGACATGAACGGATTCTTCGACACATACGTGTTCACCGCAGGCATGCCGCATTACGGTGTCGACCTTCTGGACGTCACACCTAACGGAAACCAGTATGATGCCACAGTCAGGATGACTTACCTGCACTATGGTCCTGAACACGTCGGTCAAAACAACCGCGTGGAAGTCACATTTGTCGACAACGAGGGTCAGTTGCAGACAGAATTGGTGAACTGGGACGGCTTGGAAGAGAACAAGACCATCACTCTCGACATCAACCCTATCGCAGCGTATGCTGACTATTACAATCATTTCCTTGATGCCAAATACAGCGACAACATGACTGCCACCGCGCCTGGTAACTTGGGAATAAACCAACAGCTGTCAATCACTGTGAACAGCGTAAGCAACTCGGTGATGCTACGTGGGGAAGAGCACTATGTGGCACCCGACAACGACCCTAACATTCCTGAACTGACACTCTCCACCAAGCATTATTGGAATGTTTTGCGACTGGATTTCGGTGATTCCGATGTCTCAGGAAAATTCACCTTCTCCAACAGTGCTAACATGGACGGCGACATCATCCACAGCGAAAACGACTCAGTGGTGCTGCTGTATCGTGCCAACATCCACGAAGCTTGGCATACCATACCATACGCTCAGCACGGTAACTGGAAGGTTGGCTATTTCACGGTGAGCGACCTTCAGACCGGGCAGTATACCCTCGGTGCCATCGACAAGACACTGCTTGGCCTCGGTGAAATCAATTATGACAAGACCAAGATGATAATCAGCCCAAATCCCGCCAACGGCAAAATCAAGATAACAACAGAATCAGAAGGTTACAAAGTGCTGATTTCGAACACGTCCGGACAGACCGTGAACACATTGACCATAAGTGGAAAAGAAACAGAAATCGACGTAAGCGATTATAAATCAGGCGTTTACTATATCAATCTCCTTGACAAAAAGAAAAATGTCATTTCTACCGAAAAATTGGTCAAGAGATAAGTTTTTTTCGTAATTTTGCATCGAATTCGAATTTATTTTTAATTATTAATAACGTTATTATCAAATTATGAACCCAACTCATATTGAACACATTGGAATTGCTGTCAAAAGCTTAGACGAGACGATTCCAGTTTTCGAGAAAATGCTCGGAACGAAATGCTATGCCATCGAAGAAGTCAAGGATCAGAAGGTGAAGACCGCTTTCTTCAAGGTAGGTCAGACCAAGATAGAGCTTCTTGAGCCGACATCACCTGAGAGCACCATCGCTGCTTTCATCGAGAAGAACGGCGGCAAGGGCGGCATGCACCACATGGCTTTCGCAGTGGAAGGCATTGAGAATCAGTTAGCTGAAGCCAAAGAAGCTGGTTTCCGTCTCATCGACGAGACACCACGCGGCGGAGCTGAAGGCTTGACCATCGCTTTCCTGCACCCGAAGTCAACAGCAGGTGTCCTCACAGAACTTTGCGAAAATAAAAACAAATAATAAAAATCATAAGAAATGATCATCGAACAGAAAATTCAAGAGTTGTTGGACAAGCGCGCTCTTGCACGCCAGGGTGGCGGCGAGAAACGTATCGCTTCACAACATGAAAAAGGAAAGTACACCGCTCGCGAGCGCATCGCCATGTTGCTTGACGAGGGCAGCTTCGAGGAGTTCGACATGTTCCTCACACACCGCACCACCGACTTCGGTCTGGAGAAGCAGGTGTATCTAGGCGACGGCGTCGTGACAGGCTACGGCACCATCGACGGTCGTCTCGTTTACGTGTATTCACAGGACTTCACAGTGCTCGGCGGCTCTCTCTCAGAGACCATGTCGAAGAAGATATGCAAGGTGATGGACCAGGCCATGAAGGTCGGTGCCCCTATCATCGGCATCAACGACTCAGGCGGCGCACGTATCCAGGAAGGTTCACGCTCATTGGCAGGTTTCGCTGAGATCTTCCAGCGCAACATCAACGCATCAGGCGTGGTGCCACAGATCAGCGCCATCTTCGGTCCTTGCGCAGGCGGCGCAGTGTATTCACCGGCATTGACCGACTTCATCCTCATGACCGAGCAGAACAGCTACATGTTCCTCACTGGCCCGAAAGTCGTGAAGACAGTGACAGGTGAAGACGTCAGCACCGACCAGCTCGGCGGCGCCTTGGTGCACAACCAGAAGTCAGGCGTGAGCCAGTTCATGGCAGCCACAGAGGAAGAAGGCTTGCAGCTCATCCGCGAGCTCATCTCTTATCTTCCACAGAACAACCTCGAAGAGGCTCCGCGCATCGAATGCAACGACCCTATCGACCGTAAGGAAGACGCACTCAACGCCATCATCCCTGACAACCCGAACAAGCCATACGACATGCAGCAGATCATCCACGCCATCGTGGATAACGGCGAGTTCCTTGAGGTCGCCAAAGACTTCGCGAAGAACCTCATCGTCGGTTTCGCCCGTTTCGACGGCAAACCGGTGGGTATCGTCGCCAACAACCCGGCGTTCCTCGCTGGTGTTTTGGACATCAACTCATCACGTAAGGGTGCCCGTTTCGTCCGTTTCTGTGACGCTTTCAACATCCCTATCGTGACATTGGTCGACGTCCCTGGATTCTTGCCTGGCACAGTGCAGGAATACGGCGGTGTCATCACCCACGGCGCCAAGATGCTGTTCGCCTACGGCGAGGCTACAGTGCCGAAGGTCACCATCACCATCCGCAAGTCATACGGCGGCTCACACCTCGTCATGGGTTGCAAGCAGCTCCGCGCTGACATCAACTACGCATGGCCTACAGCTGAAATCGCTGTCATGGGTCCTTCAGGAGCTGTCGAGATCCTCAATGGCAAGGAGATCGCCGCTATCGAGAACGCCGACGAGCGCACAGCTTTCGCAGCCAAGAAAGAACAGGAATACCGCGACAAGTTCGCAAATCCTTACGACTCAGCGAAATACGGCTACATCGACGACGTCATCGAGCCACGCAACACTCGTTTCCGCGTCATCAGAGCTCTGCAGGCACTTGAGACGAAGAAAGACACAAATCCTCCAAAGAAACATTGCAATATTCCATTGTAATTTTAATTCAAAGATTCAAAATTTAAAATTTAAAGATTTAAAATTCGATAGAATATGAATAATTTAATGATAATGTTATCGGCTGTAAGGGAGCCTATTGCCACTCACGACTGGGTCGTCACCATTGGTGGTTTTCTCATCGTGATTACGGCATTGGTCGTCCTTTTCTGCATCTTCACAGGATTCTCGAAGCTCGTCAACCACGACTTCAAGAAGGCCAAGAAGGAGAAGAAAGCCAATGTGGCTCCGAACACTTCAACAGCAGCAGGTTGGAAGGTCGACGAAGACCTCGCCGTGGTCATCGGACTTGCTCTGGCATTGTCGAAAGACGTGCATGACGAGGAGTCAGGCTTTGTGACCATCAAGAGAGTCGAGCGCCGCTATTCCCCATGGAGCTCGAAGATTTACGGATTAAATGGTTTAATTAGAAAGAATTACTAAGCAATGAAGAAATTTAAATTCACAGTCAACGGGAAAGAGTACGAAGTCGAAGTGAAGAACTACGAAGGCGAGAACGCCGAGGTCATCGTCGACGGCACTCAATACAAAGTAACAGTCCAGCGTGAAGAGGAAGAGGTCCCGACCTTTGTCGCTCCTAAGCGTCAGGCTCCGAAGCCGGCAGCTGCCCCTAAACAGGAGGCCGCTCCAGCCACATCGGCACCTGCCGACGGCTACAAGTCATTGGCACCGCTTCCGGGCACCGTCATGCAGATCTACGTCAACGTGGGCGACGTCGTGAAACGCGGCGACAAGCTCATGATGTACGAGGCAATGAAGATGGAAAACAACTTCCTCGCCGAGGTCGACGGAACAATCAAAGAAATCAAAGTCAGAGTGGGCGACAACATTCTGCAAGGCGCAGTATTATTTGTAATTGGCTGATTATGAAGAAGAGACTCAACGTTAAAAAGAAAGCTCTGCTCATCGTAGCGTTGGTGGCCATCTTGCTCGTGCTCCACGGCATCATGACCTCAAGCCCGGTGATGGCTGAACACGTCTTCAGCTCGTCACAGGCAGCGACGACAGAGCTCACGATGGACACTCAAGACGCTGAGATGCAGACCATTTCGGCAGGCGAGGCCATCAGCGAAGGAATGTACTCCTTCTGGCAGTTCACCGGATTCCGTAACTGCACACGAGGCAACCTCATCATGATTCTGGTCGCCTTCGTGTTCATCTTCCTCGCAGTCAAATACGACTTCGAGCCTATGCTGCTCATCCCTATCGGAGTGGGTATCATAGTGGGTAACATCCCGTTCATCCAGGACTCGTATACCTTTGATTTACAAGGTGCTTTGGCAGCATTGTCGAAGATAGAGATACAAGGCAACTCGACTTTTGACCTCACCGAGGCTCAGAAGTTCTTCGTGGGGCTCTTTGCAGGACAAGACACGCTCAACTGCCAGCAGGCTCTCGACCATTTCCATGAGATGATCAAGACGAACCCTGACCAGCTAGCGGCGTTCCTGCCAGCCGGCATGGATCCTACAGCACCTAACACAGCCAAGTTCTTCGACAGCCTCATCAGCCAGGTGTTCAACATGAACATCCAGACCGGTGTGTATCAGAAAGGCTCAGTGTTGAACTATCTGTATTTCGGTGTTCGCCAGGGTATCTATCCTCCATTGATCTTCTTGGGCATCGGCGCTATGACCGACTTCTCGTCGTTGATTTCACAGCCACGCTTGATGATCCTCGGTGCAGCCGCTCAGCTCGGCGTGTTCATCACCTTCATCAGCGCACGTGCTTTGGGCTTCGACCCACATGAGGCAGCCGCTATCGGTATCATCGGCGGCGCTGACGGTCCTACCGCTATCTTCATCTCGACAAAGATGGCTCCACACCTCCTCGGTGCTATCGCTATCGCGGCATATTCTTACATGGCCTTGGTGCCTGTTATCCAGCCGCCTATCATGCGTTTGCTCACCACCAAGGAAGAGCGCTTGATAAAGATGAAAGAGCCTCGTATGGTCGGCAAGACAGAGAAGGTCATCTTCCCTATCGTCGGCTTGTTGCTCACCACTTTCATCAGCCCGTCGGCACTTCCACTTTTGGGTATGCTGTTCTTCGGTAACCTGTTGAAAGAGAGCGGCGTGACAAAACGTCTCGCTAACACAGCGGCCAACCCGCTCATCGACATCGTGACCATCTTGTTAGGTCTCACCGTCGGTGCATCTACACAGGCTGACGTGTTCTTGACAGTCGACTCACTCATCATCTTCGCTTTGGGTGCCTGCTCGTTCGCCGTTGCCACATTCGGCGGCGTGTGCGGTGCCAAGCTGATGAACCTCTTCTGCAAGGAAGGCAACAAGATCAACCCTCTCATCGGTAACGCAGGCGTGTCGGCAGTGCCTGACGCAGCACGTGTTTCCGAAGTCGAAGGTCAGAAATACGACCCATCGAACCACCTCCTCATGCACGCCATGGCACCTAACGTAGCAGGTGTTATCGGCTCGGCAGTGGCAGCTGGTATCTTGATGAGTTTCATTGGAATTTAATTTGAATAATACGTAGGGACGTGGCGCGCCGCGTCCCTACAATTTTTTAATAGGATTATGTTATTAATCGGTATCGCCGGCGGCTCGGGATCCGGCAAGACAACAGTGGTGAAAAAATTGATGGAGGCACTCCCGGAAGACTCCATCTCTGTGGTGTCGCAGGACGCCTATTATTGGGACAATGGCAGCCTCTCGCCAGAGGCCAAGAAAGAGATCAACTTCGACCATCCGGACGCCATCGAATGGGATCTTTTGGTGAAGCATCTCGACATGCTCAAGGAAGGCAAGACCATCCCGATGCCTATCTATACCTACGTGACATGCGCCCGCTCGCAAGAGGTCATCCCAGTGAAGCCGACTGAGGTTGTGATAGTGGAAGGCATCCTCATTATGACATGCCCAGAGCTGGTGAAACGCCTTGACATTAAGATTTTTGTGGATACCGACGGTGACGACCGTCTGATGCGTATCATCCGCCGCGACATTGAGGAACGCGGACGTACCGTGTCGGATGTTTTAAGACATTACGAAACCTTTGTGAAGCCGATGCACAACCAATTTATCGAGCCGACCAAGCGCTTGGCCGACATCATTATCCCGCAAGGCGGCAGCAACCAGGTTGCGATCGATATTGTTGCAAGCAGAATCAGGATGCAGCTGAGTCAGATGAAAAGCGGACATTAGTGAAAAGATGTTGGTGCATACTGTATTTGTTATTGGCTTTGTTTGTTGCCTGCAACAAACCGCAGCCCGAGCCTGTCGTTGCCGAGCTCGAGCCGTTGCCTTTCGAAATTGACGAGAACCTGCAAAACATCGACACATTGCTGCAACACGATGCAGCGACTGCCCTGCAAGAGCTGCTGTCATCAGACACCCTTCCCGTCATTTTCAACGAAAACTACCACCAACTGCTCCTCTCCGAAGCCCTCTACAAAACCGACAATCCACAATATTACCGCAATGAATTACAAGCCGCGATGCGGTTTTTCGACAGTCTCGCCGTCCTGTATTCCACCAACGACGACCTCACGGTCCTCTCCGCCCGCTCGCATTACATGAACGGCGTCGGTTTTTACGAAAACGACAGCATTGTTGAGGCCTGCAAGGAATACCTGCACACGCTGGAGATTATGGAAAACCATTTCAATGTGGAAACGTTGAGAGGTTATAGGGCGAAGTTCATGGGTTTGACGTATAATCGGCTTAAAGAATTGTTTACCAGCCAGTTTATGGTTGAGCCTGCCATTTATTGCGGTAAAAAATCGTTATATTATTGTAAAATTGCACCGACATCGAAATACGGAGTCTCCAACAATTTGGCCAAATTAGGCAAACTATATGATATTTCAGACCAAGCTGACAGCGCTTATTACTATTACAACGAAGGTCTGAAAGCCTTACCAGACACCAACAATTTGATTTACAGGGACTTGGTGTCAAGTTTACCTCTCCTTTCTTATAAATTAGGTTACGGATTGCAACCTTCATTAGACAAACTGTTTTTTGTCGCCAAAAGTGCAAATAGCTATGATGAGTTATTAACACGTTATTTCACAATAGGAGGTCTTTATTATGAAGAAAACATGTACGATTCGGCTGTTAAATATCTGTATCGTGTTTTTGAATATGAAGGAGATTATATGAGAAGGCAACAAGCTGCGGACTTTTTGATGAATATATATCAAAAATCAAACGATACAATTAAACTCAGCAAGTATTCAATTTTTCTGGCTCAAAACACCATATCGAAGTATGATGAGTCTCTTAATGAGTCTGTTTTAAGCGAGCTATTCCATAATTATTTAAGCAAAAAACAAACTGAATTGCAAAAAAGAAACAGAATCAAAACAATAATAGCAATATCATTATTTGTTATCTTAGTTTTGTCGTCAATGATGTTTTTAATTGCACATTCATCAAAGAAAATCAATAAACTCAACAAAGAGCACACACGAACAATCAACACCGAAAGGAAGGCTCGATACAGAGAAAAAGACAAAATGCTTGATACAATAAAACAACAAGAAACAAAAGTTAATGCATTGGAAGAAGAGCTAGGGTACAAACGTTGTGAATCAAATAAACACATGGAAGAGTTTTTGAAAGAGCCCGTATGCTGCAAGATTCAAAACTCAGTAGGATTCATCAGTATAACATCAAGAGTTTGTCCAGCAGACTATCTCTATCTCAAACTTGACGAAGCGACTATTGTAGATCTTGATAAAGCCGTGTCAAATCATTTCCCCAATTTCAAACAACGGTTGTCCTCTATTTATCCTCAATTAAAGCAAAGTGATATACTACTTTGTTATTTGTATTTGCTCAAATTGAAAGACCAGCAAATTACTGTTTTGATGCAATATAGTTATTCGACAGTTTTCAGAAAAACAAAGAAATTGGAGCAATCATTTAACATTGGCGTAACTTTATCAGAGTTTTTGCAAACAACAGCGGTGCTATAAATTGCAAAAATTGTCCTTTTGCATCTGCAACCATTAAACAAGCACTGGTTGTTATATTACAACCAAGTGAGTATCATATATTTACCTCTTCTTAAAATTGCAATCAAATTGCAATCACCAAAACAATTGAAAAAACTTCACAAGCTTTAATTTTGTCATAGAACTTTTAAAAAATTCAAGCTATGTCAAAACTAAAACTACCCATGTTATTATTAACGCTATCGTTGTCGATAGCCTCGGGGCATGCTGCCGACACTTCTGTTATTCAAACCGAAAATGTGCCTATCGTTATGACATCTGAAACACAACACAGCGGTGATGATAAAAGCGGCTCCATGAATGTTTGCATTAACGGACACACTTTGACTGTTGTTTTCACCGAGAACCTCGGACAGGTCACCATCAGAATTTTTAATGAGAATGGCGTTCCTATAGATCTTATGACAACACCGACCCCAAACGGACAAATAATCTACATACCTTTGGCCGGACAATATACGGTATTATTCACCTTGCCCAATGGCGATGAGTATTGGGGGGAGTTTGAAGTGGAAGACTAAAGAAGACAACACATCAAAATGAAAAAGATATCATTAATATTTATTGTGCTTCAGTTGGTGTTCATATTCCATATGCAAGCCCAAAACAGAGCCAACGTGGTGTACAATTACGACGCTGACGGCAACAGAATTTCCGTAAACTATATCCTAACCAAATATGATGAAGATGACATATTGAATGACTCTGTCAGTGATACTATTGATTATGTTACTGATGATTTGGATCTTAACATCGAGGTTTATCCCAACCCCACAAGCGGTTATCTTGTGCTTTCTTCCGATTTACCTGGCAATATGCCGAAAATCAATGTGCGATTGTATTCATTACAGGGCAATATAATTGAAAACATAGAATTAACTTCCAACCGCACGGAATTCAATATTTCAGACTATCCCGCAGGGGTTTATTTCCTGTCGGTAATATTTGAAAATGAAAGGCATTTATGGAAAATTGTTAAAAATTAGAACAAACATGAAAAAACTCATACTATTTTTATTATTTTTGTGCCCAATAGCTTTTTATGGAGAAGAAAACACCGGCAGCACCATTGTCGGCTCGATAGGTGGCAACATAAATGTAAGCGTTATCGGCGGTGCCGTCTATACCATCCCTTTGGAGATTCCGCAAGGCGTCAACGGCATGCAGCCAGAGATCGGTATTATATATAACAGTCAGAGCGGGAACGGTCTGCTTGGATACGGATGGAATATTAATGGCGTTTCCACAATAACGCGAACCGGATCGACGTTATATCATGACGGAAAGATGACAAGTGCCGACTTCAGTGCTGACGACAGGTTTCTGCTTGACGGACAGCGTCTCATTATGGTAGGAAACAGCGGCAACAACTATGAATACAAAAGGAAAATGATGAGTTTGCAAAAATTGTATTAATAAAAGAGAACGGTTATTTTTCAAAATGTGAAGTGCGATTGGAAAACGGCAATATCATAAAGTACGGATACACCTCAAATTCAAAGCTTATGGCAGCCGACGGCAACAATGTCATAAAATGGATGGTGAGCAGTATTGAGGACAGGAACGGCAATACTGTATCTTACGATTATACGACCTTTGGCACTAATAGCGACCTGTATATAAGCACTATATCATACACCTCAAACAGCCAGGCCGGCTTATCAGCACAATTCACTGTATCTTTCTCTTATTCTACTACAAACAGATTTGACAACTACCACTATTACATTGCAGGCAACAAGGTGTTGTGCAACAGGATTCTCACAGGCATAAGTGTTATAAAAGACAACGAAATCATTGAGTCATACAGTTTCACGTACTATACCAACACCAATAGGATGTATAACCTTTTGAAAGAGATTTCATTCTCAAAAGGCAGCGCTTCATTGAATCCGACTGTCATCCGTTGGAACACTGACGAAACAGATATTCAGAATAACAGTCTATACTCACAACAGATTAATACAGATTTGCTTAACGAGTTTTCGTTTATCGGCGATTTCAACGGCGATGGGTATTCCGATTTGTTGACGGTTCCATACGAGCCAGAGACAGGTTATAGTGGAAACATTACAGCAAAAGTGTTTTTTAATGATATGGATGGCGGGTTTGGCCTAACACCCGACCACACACTATCAGTTCCCGATTCCTTGGATTGGATACATGTATTGGACATAAACGGAGACGGCTATGACGACTTGGTGGTACAGACTTTGGTGACAACATACGACATCCACAACTATCCGTCTTACAACACCGGATTGATACTTTATGAAAACCAGCAGGGCTCCGATTTTGACAGTATAACCAGTTACGACATCGCAAGCCGCCTTCTGGTAAGGTCTGGCGATTTTTGGGGTGAAGGGCAGACAGGCATGTTACTTTGTCCTATAGATGCGGGTGACTCTGATAACAATTATTATAGTATTCAAGGAAATCCGTTCTTCTTACACTTTGATAACAATTATTCACTTGATACTATTCCTGATTACCTGTTGGAGTTGGGTGTCGCCGTTACTGGTGACTTTACCGGTAACGGAAAAACAGAAGTCTTTATGCTATCTGCTATTTCCAGGGCTTTTTCCTTTTATAAACAAAACGGACAGTATAGAATAGCACCATATTCCATTGGCTTTTATGGTGACGAAGATTATCCATATTTTACCGGTGATTTTAATGACGACGGCAAAACCGACCTCTTTTTTAGCGACCATCACAATGACAAATATGTGGTCTTGTCAACTGGTACAGGTTTTACCGACTGGATTAGTGTGACTAGCACACTTAATTCAATCTGGAACAATATGGTTCTGCCACAGATGCAGACATATCACTATTCATTGAGCAACGTTGATCAAGACCCGTCCTATGGTGTCAATTTCTCCGACATTGACGGTGACAGAAAAACTGACATCATTTATTTTAACGGAGACAACCGACCTGTGTTTTTCAGGGATTTCAACCTGACCGCAAACGGCGGAAGATTCAGGGTCGAATATCAGGCAAGCAATAGCGACATTAATTTTATGAACCAGTTTTTCACCATGGGAAACTTCTTGGGGCAGGACCATGTCTCGTTTGTCGCTGTTGATCCGTACAATCCATCAATAACCACTGATGATATTGTGAAAATCTTCAGTTTTCCATCGACATCAGAAAGGTTCTCTGTCAACTCGATAACCGATGGCATGGGCAAAAGCCTTGACATAGAATACGAATACCTGATGCCAGGTCAGCCAGATTTCTACAGCTTTGCCAACAGAGCATACGTTAACGAGATCAAACCATACCCCGTGCCCATGTTGGCTATGAAAAGCTATACAGAACATGTCGGCTCCAACTATTACAAAACGCAATTCAAATACGGCAATGTATTGGTACACAGAACCGGACGCGGATTCATCAACTTTGAAATCGTGGAGAAAAAGACATTAATAAACAACGCACCTGTCAAACTTGAAAAAAGCAAGTTCGAGGTTACTACTACAGGTGCCAACGCTTTGGCTTTGCCACAGTGCGACTCGACATTTTTGTACAACGCAGGCATCTTGGTTTTGTCAGAGACAAACTCCTACAATTTCAATAATATCAGATGCAGCAGACAGCAGACATCGAGCGGTTTCAGGCATATCACAAGACCCGCCATGACATTGAAGAAAACCAAGAGGTTTAACCCTGACAATTACGGAGAACTGATGTCGGTCGAGATTGATGAATACACATACACTACCGGCAATAACAGCTCTTACAGCGACTCATACCACTGCGCCAACATCATGACCGGTTATAACAGGAATGACTGCAACAGTTTCTATAACTGTGAATATAAAACTGGAACCAGTATACAATATATGACCAATGATTACACAAACTGGATCATCGGCAGGAAGTCGAAAGAGTCGACAATAACAGTATTTGCCAGCCAACCGTCAATAACAACTAAGAAAAGCTACACATATTCAACAACCAGCCCATATCTGGTGACGAGCCTCATAGATGCCCCCAAAGCCTCCGGCAACAACAGGCAGACTGTACGCCATGATTACCTGTATGACGCATGCGGCAATATGGTTTCCGAAACCATAAGCGCTCCGTATGGCACACACAACGAGCCGCAGATAGTGACGAGTTACACGTATAGCAACTACAGACTTATGGCAACCAAAACAACCGACCCAAACGGATTGGTTTACCAAGACCAGTACACCTACGACAAATACGATCGGGTTACAAGCCATATTGGCAGTAACGGCTTGACGACAACTTACACCTACAACAATCCTTTCGGAAGCCAGACAACAACAATCGCTCCTGGCAATGTGGTCACCACAGAGCAAATATCGTGGTCTGCAGGTGACAACTTGGCTCCTACAAATGCTTCGTATTGCAAATACAACCAAACATCGAGCGGTTCCACCACTGGCACATTCTACGATGCAAATGGTAATGCCATCCGCACAATAGAATATAATTATGAATACGAGCCTGTGATTGTTGATGTCGAATACAACGACCGCCAGCTTCCCAAACGGCAGTCGAATCCTTATCTTGAGGGCGACACACCTCGATGGACCAAGTTCCAATACGACGGACTGGGCCGACTGACAAGCACCATCCTTCCCGATGACTCAGAGACGAGCACAGTCTACAACGGTTATACCATCACAACCGCCATCTCTTCGGGTAACTCGACGCATACAGCCACTCAAACCACGAACTATCTCGGATGGGTGACCTGCAACACCGATGCCAGCAACGCCTCTGTGTCGTACACATATTATTCTGACGGTCAAGTGGCCACCATGACCACATCGGGAGGAAACGTGACCGTAAGCATGAATTACGACGATGCCAGAAACCGCACTTCGCTCAATGACATGGACTACGGACAAACAACATCGGTTTATGATGCCTATGGACGACTCATGCAGCAGACAACCCCGAAAAGCGACCAGTTCAACTACACATACGATGTATTGGGTCGCATAACACGGAAAGATGTTCAAGGCGATGCCACGACAACATTGTACCAATATAACGAAAACACACATAAAGGCACATTGGCTTCGATAACATATTCAGGACAGTCTCTCCAGTATACATACGACAGCTATGACCGTCTTTTAAGTGTCACCGAGACACGCAACGACAGTGTTTACACCACAAGCTACACTTACAACAGCAACTCTCAGATAAACTCAAAGACATATCCTTCGGGTTATGCTGTTTACTATGGTTATTTCCCTAACGGCACCAAGAGAAACGTGAAAGACGCAAGTGGCAACACTTTATGGCAGGCCAACGAGATCAACGCTTGTGGGCAGCTTGTAAGGGCTGCCACCGGCAACGGGGCGGTGACGACAAACAAATACGACGACGCCACCAACCGCCTTGCAGGTTCGGCGACATCAAACGGCATACAGAACTTCGCCTATACATTCGACGGATTCGGCAACCTCACAAGCCGCACCGACAGCATAGGGACGATTAAGACAGAGACGTTCACCTACGACAACCTCGACCGTCTGACAGGCATAACACTCAACAACGTGGGCAGTGACATCGTTTACGACAACTACGGCCGCATGACAAGCAAACAGAAAGACGGCTTGCTGGTGTTTTCTTCAGCTCAGTTCAGCCAGACAAAGCTACATGCGACGACAAATGTACGCACCGCAAGCTCCGAGTTCCCTATAGGACAGACTGCTGAATACAACTCACTGGACAAAATCAAACTATTGACACAAGGCAGCAAGATAGCAACTTTCACCTACGGCTATGATGCACAGCGCATGAAGATGACTGTTGTAGACACACTTACGGGACGCACCAAGATAAAAGAGTATGTTGACAACTGCGAGTTTGTGGACGACAACGGCACAAAAAAAGCCTACACCTATCTGATGGGGCCATACGGCGTGTTCGCCATGGTTGAACGCTCGGGAGGAACCGACAAGGTTCACTATATCTACAAAGACCATCTCGGCAGCTGGACCACCATTACCGACGAAAACGGCACCGTTGAAGAGCGCCGCAGCTTCGACGCTTGGGGCAACTTCCGCGACGCCTCCACCTGGAGCGGCAACATGGGACGCACCCCAAAGTTCGACCGCGGCTTCACAGGACATGAACATCTCCTCGATTTCGGTCTGATAAACATGAACGGGCGCATGTACGACCCGTTGCTCTCCTCATTCCTCTCGCCCGACAACTACATGCAAGACCCCACCACCCAGCAGGGCTTCAACCGCTACGCCTACTGCATGTACAACCCTCTGAAATACATAGACCCGACAGGTGAGCGGCAGATGGGATGGAGCCCTTCAACATATTATTATGAACAGATGGCGAGACTTGTTGTCTTAAAAGAACAATACAGAGTTTACGAAGTTGCAATGGCATCGCATTGGCTATTAATGGATTATATTAGCAATTGCGTGTTTTCTCAAGGACCGAACGCAATGGGCAGTAGTGGCAGCGGCAACCACGGAAGCGGTGGAGGAAGCGTTGAGGTACAATCTATAGGTGACGGCAAATACAAAGTGATTAACGGTTTATATGATGGTGGTAATACTGTATATGTTGTAGATGACCAGGGTAATAGAACCGGTGAGGTTTTAGGACGCACTCTTACTCCTTGTACCTTTTATAATGAAGATGGCCGGCTAAAAAAAGGTATTACCATTGATCTGAATGACTTTTCAGGTCAAGTTTTTTGGAATGATTTTATTACTAATACTCCTTCTTTAACAATTTATGCATTGGATATGTATGATGGATATAAGAATGATGATTACAATAGTATTTATGATTTTAAAAAACATGACAAAGATGCATATAGAGGTATGCCTATTGATTTTGGATTTGGCCGTTATATATGTACCGCTCGTGATATTGGGAATTTTGCCGCTGGTTATTTGTGTGGAATTAATGCACTAACATATAATGACACTCGTGTTGTCTTTGATTTATTCCATATGTGTACCAACAATAGTATTAGAGGCGAACCTCCTGTATCCAGATTAGCTCAAGATATTGGTTATTATTGGGGCGCTTACAATTTTTATATTAAACTTTTTAAAAAACATTAAGAAAATGAAAAAACATGTTTCAAAAGACAAACTGATTATCACCATTGTAATCATTGTAGTTACTATTATAATTACAATTGTGTTTATACCTTTCGTATTGCATTTTCGCCCTATGCAAAACAACAGCATATACACGACTTATACGGGGAAATTCATCACCATTTGGAAAGACAATTATATTGTTTTTGATAAATTTGAAAGCCGTCTACCTCCAAAAGAAAACTACATAAAACTAAATTATAACAATTCATACCGTGGTTTGGTTGATGTGGTTTTCAAAAAAAATGATTCAATTTTAATATATAGGGAGGGATTTGACAATTCAATAGAAGTTGCATTCGATAAAAATATCTATAATGTTGAGGTGTTTTACGATGCATGGGATAACATACAAGAGTTTAAGCGAAGGACATCTTATAAAGACACTCTTGTTGTATCCGAGTACTTCTTTCATGAGAACAGAGGTGTATTGTGGCCAGGGTTTATTGAATGTATAGGAGATTCCATGTACATACGGGATTATCCTGTTGATCGTGAACATTTCTTTTTCTTCAACATGGATTTATTTCATCATACAGATAGTGTATTCTCTCGTTATGATGAAGGGTTTGATAATCGTATATTTTAAATAATTATGAAAAATAATAATTCCATTAAAAAAACCATCATTCCTATTCTGTCAGTGCTAATACTTGCTATAGTTTTAAATAGCTGCAGGTATTCAGACAGAAAGTACTACAAGACTCACACTGGGAAAGTTGTCACGATATGGAATGATTATATCATCTTTGAAAAATATAAAGGAAACAAACCTCCTCAAGACAATTACATAAGAGTTTTAGGGAAATTCAAGGGTTCTTTAAAGATGTGTTTCAAGACAAATGACTCAATCC
>JAEEGK010001345.1_pt1 | contig 61746 bp, 34 predicted proteins | sample 8958771 | NCBI WGS metagenome assembly JAEEGK01 (sample SAMN16246547, study PRJNA631951) | gut metagenome | biome: gut microbiome; feature: rumen; material: SC-attached | host: Bos | place: Iran: Karaj | collected 2018-10 | reverse complement strand
ACGCCGCCGCTGTGGGCGATCTGCTCGGTCTCCAACTGTTCGGGCGTGCAGCCCCACCACAGACCGGGGACTTCGCCGGCAGCCAGGTTGGCACCATGGCCGGCGTCACCGATGTAACCGGCATTGCCCCAGGTGGAGCCATTCATCGGGTAGTAGGTCCAGGCGCGCTCGCCGTTGCCTGCCAGGGCTGCATCCGGATCGGAGGCGTTCTTGAAGCGCCACCAGGTGGCTTCGCCCCAGCTCCATGCTTCGTTGCCGTTGGCACAGACCAGCGAGAGGTTGTTGGGATCGACATAGACCACATCGAACTCGTTGGCGCGCGATCCGCTCGTATTGATGATGAACGGGAAGAGGATCGGGGCGTCGGTGGTCACGAGCGTACCGTAGCGGTAGCCGTCGGTGCAGTCCGGGTCGTAGTTGTTCAAGGAATAGGTACCCTTGGCAATCTGTGTGCCGTCGGCTTTGTAAGAGATGCATTCGCCATCTTCGTTAAAGACCATGTAGGCGTTGTCATCTCCATAGCCGTAGACCGTGCCGCCAGCGTGCTGAACCTGCTCGGTCTCCAGATCGGCAGGCATGCAGCCCCACCAAAGACCGGGGATTTCACCGGCAGCCACGTTGGCGCCGTGGCCGGAGGCACCGATGTAACCGGCATTGCCCCAGGTGGAGCCGTTGATCGGATTCCATTTCCAAGCCTTGGCACCGGATTCACCGGTAAGGACTTTCACGGCAGGATCGAGGTCAGCCGGCACATAGACGTTGACCATGCTTTCAAAAAACACGACGGAAGCATCCTGGTTGATGGTGGAAACACTAAAGGGCTGGTTCGAATCAGCACCGCGGCGGGGCGTGATGTTGAAGACGCCGGAAGCGCCGGTGGCCAGAATGTTCTTTGAACCGTCCGATTTTTGGTTGAATACCTGAACGGTCCGGGCGGGCGACGTATGGTACTTGATGTAGTTACCGTCGGACTGGGGCTGGGTGCAGGCGGCATCGGCGTACTGGCCGTCGATGTGGAAAGCGCTCTGGAGGTCACTGGACGCAATCGGGGCGGTCTCATCAGGTCCCTGAATCACCACGGGTTCGCAAGAAGCGAGCAGGATACCCGCAAGGGCGAGGATTGAGAAGTAAAATATTTTCTTCATGACGTATAATATCTAAGGTAAGATCTGCTACCAGCCCGGGAAGTCGAACTGGGAACCCCAGCCTTCGTTCTGGGTGAACTTGTACTGCTCGCCTGCACCGGCAGACAGGGAAATCTGGCTGCTCGGAATCGAAACGAAGCCCTTGGTCGCGGTATAACGGTTGCCGTAGCCGCCATTGTACTTGGAAGCATGGTTGGTTTCTTCCACGCCGTTGTTCCAAACCTTCACGCCTTCCTGTTTGTTGAGGGCGGAGACCGCATAACTCTCACCATAACGGCGTATGTCGTTGAAGCGGACGCCTTCGAAAGCGAGTTCCCAGCGACGTTCATTACGCAGGTTTTCGTCGTTCAGCGGTTTGCTGGGCAGGCCGGCGCGGGCGCGGACCCGGTCGAAGGAGGCCTGGCTGCCGTTGATTTCGGCGTCCATCAGAAGCACTTCGGCGAAGCGGATCATCACCATGTCGTTGACGCTGTTGAGCTGGAAGTTGTCTTCATTGCCGCTCGACCAGGTCAGTTCGGGGAACATCACGTTAGTGAAGCTCTTCATATATTTGCCCTGATCTTCGCTCCAAGCCATGACAGGCATGATCTTGGTCTGGTAGAAGCCACTCTCCTGGATGTTGGCGTCACCGCCGAACTTGTAGGTGCTGCTGAATTTCTCAACCGGGATGATGGAAGCGTCCAGACGGGCGTCGTTCGGCTCCAGAGCCTTCCAGTCAGAGACCAGCGAAGGGTTGACCGGGCACATGCCCCAGCCGACGCCGAACGGCATGCATTCGCCGTTGTCAAGGCTCTGGCCGCGGACGCCCAGGAACAGAGCAGTCTGGTTGGAGTAACCGATGGTGGTGCTCCAGGAAGGCTGGGTGTTGAACTTGATGATGAACATCGCCTCAGGGTTGCGGGCGCCGTCGTCCTCGACCCATTTGTAGCCTTTGCCATACCAGGGGTTCTTCACATCGTTGATGGAGCAACGGTTGGTATAGGCCCAGAGGTTGTGGTAGTCGCTCACAAGGGTGTAGCCGGAGTTCTGCACGCAGTCGGAGATGTAGGAACCAACTTCGGACTTGCTGATCTTGGTGCCTTCCGCGATGCTGATGCCGATGGCTTCGTTCTCATAGGCCGGAAGGGTAATCTCGTTCAGACCGTAGAAGCCGGAAGCGAACAGATAGGCACGGCCCATGAGGGCTTCCGCGCAGTACTTGTCCACGTGGCCGTCGCCGCTGGCCTGCTTGGCGGGCATGATGTCGGCAGCAATCTTGCAGTCTTCGATAATCTGGCCCCAGAGGGCTTCACCGCTGATCTGCGGCTGGGTAGGATCCGCCTGGGAGGTGACAGGGCAGGGGATGTTGCCGAACATCGAGGCGAGTTCGTAGTAATACCAGGCACGGAGGAAGAAAGCCTCGCCCATGTATTGGTTGAGTTCCGCGACGCCGCAGTTGGGCATGGCCTCGATGGCTGCGTTCGCCCGGGCAATGCCTTTGTAACGGTTCACGTAGAAATCATTGTACATGTCGGTACCGAAGTTGAGCAGGAGGTCTTCTGCCTGCATCGTCTGGTCGTTCTGGCCACCGCCGCCGAGTGCGTCGTCGGATGCCGCCACGGACCACAGGAAGTGGTTGACATGGACATTGGTTCCGATGGCGACATTTAGGTTGTTGTAGATGCCGGCAAGCATCTGTTCTGCGTCGGTCGCATTCACCGGGAAGTTGCTGCTGTCTTTCGACCAGTAGTTGGTGGTGTCGAGGAAGGACTCACACGAAGCGAAAGAGAGCACAAGAGCGGCCATTGCCGCGAGTTTGAATATCTTTTTCATATCCGTCATCCGAATTAGAATTTAAGATTGAGTCCGACGATCAGGCCCTTGGCCTGCGGATAGTAACCCAGATCGATGCCTTTGGCCCATCCGTCAAAGCCGGAGGAGGAACCTACCTCAGGGTCAAGACCCTTGAACTTGGTGAAGCAGAATGGATTCTGGGCCTGGACATAGAGACGGCACTGGCCGAACGGAGCATCTTTCCAAAGACGCTTGAAGTCATAGCCGAGCGTGACGGTCTGGATGCGGAAGAAGTCAGCATCTTCGATGAAGATGTCGGAGTTGTTCATGAAGTTGTAGTTGGTACCGGCAACCAGACGGGGATAGTGGTTGGAAGTACCTTCACCGTGCCAGTAGTTGTACACTTCGGTGGTGTAGTTGTTCCACTGGCTGTCGGAGTAACGGCGGTAAGCCCGGAAAACCTGCTGGCCGAACATGCCGTAACCGCTGACTGCCAAGTCGAAGCCCTTGAAGTAGATCGAGAAGTTCACACCGAGGTTGAAGTCCGGGTTCGGGTCGCCGGTCATCGTCTTGTCGGCGTCGTTGATCACGCCGTCGTTGTTCAGGTCAGCGAACTTCAAGTCACCGGGGACGATATTGTCGACAATGGTACCCTTGCCTGCCGCCTTCCAGGCGTCGATCTCATCCTGATTCTGGAAGACTCCTTCGGACTTGTAGGTCCAGAAGTAGCCAATCGGGAAGCCGACCTGGGCGCGGTACATCTCGGCGATACCCTGGACGACATTGCCCTGGCCATGGATGATACCTTCGTCGTTCGCAATCCGGGTGACGATGTTCTTGTTGTAGGCACCGTTCACACCGATATTGTAGGAGAAGTCCTGGCTGCGGGCGTCGTTCCAGTTGAGGGCGAGCTCGACACCGGTGTTGCGCACGTCACCACCGTTGATGTACGGGGCGTTGGCGCCGAAGTGACCCATGATCGGGGCGTTGACCAGCCAGTCTTTGGTATCTTTCTGGTACCAGTCGAAAGCGATGTTCAGGCGGCTGTCGAACATGCGGGCGTCGAAACCGAGGTCAAGCTGCTGGGAAGTCTCCCAGGTGATGTCGGGGTTGGCCAGCTTGTCGGCATAGGCGCCGGTACCGGAGTTCGTAGCGGTAGGGCCGGTATAGAAGGAATAACCGCCATCTGCAGCACCGACCGAAATCGTGGACAGATACTGGAAGTTGGAAATGTTGCAGTTACCGTTCTGGCCCCAGCTGCCGCGGAGTTTGAGGAAGTTGACTACGTTCCTGTTCCACCAGGACTCATTGGAGACCACCCAGCCGGCGGAGACCGAAGGGAAGGTACCCCAGCGGCGGCCGCGCATGAAGTTGGAGGAGCCGTCGTGGCGGAGGATCAGGGAGAGCATGTAGCGTTCGTCATAGTTGTAATTGATACGGCCGAAGAAGGAAACCAGGCCGCTGTCACCCCAAGTAGAACCGGAAACATCGGTCAACGAAGGATCGCCTGACGTGTTGCTCACGTAGGCGTACTTCCACTGGTTGGGCCAGAGGACGCTGCTGTTGCCAGCACCGACATCTTCGCCGAAACCGCTGTGCTCGAGGGTGTTACCAATCAGGGCGTCGAAATTGTGACGGTCGCCGAGGGTAAATACGTAGTTGACGGTGTTTTCCCAAGACCAGTTCCAGCCGGCACCTGCGCTCTGGCTGACATTGTCCACATCGGAGAACGCATAGTTGGTCAGTTTATAGGAAAGACCATACTGGCGGTAGGTGTAGGAACTCATCTTGTAGTTGAACTGGCTCTTCCAGACCAGGCCCTTGATGGGCTGGATGCGGAGGTTAGCCGACATGTTGAGGCCATAGTTGTGACTCTCGTTGTTGCCGCGGGAAGAGTAGACCATGGCGGCGATCGGGTTGCCGGTGTACGGATCGAGATCCCAGATGCCGCTTTGACTCAGCCAGTCGTATTCCGTGTAGCTGCCGTCAGGCTGGTAGACAGGAACCATCGGGTTGGCCGAGAGCATGGAGAAGATATCGTTCCAGTAGTGGTTGCCGGTACCGATACCGCTCTTCGTGCTGGTGGTGAAAGACAGATTCTCGCCGAAGGTGATGACGTCGAGGTCGCCACTGCGCCAGAGCACGTGGTCCGAGTTGATACGGGCCGTCAGACGCTTGTAGTTGGAAGCGACAGGCTTGCCGAAGATACCTTCCTGGTCGGTGTAGCTTACACCCATCGAGAACTTGGAGATGTCCGAACCACCGATGATGTTGACGGCGTGGTTCGTGTTGGGGGCATTCGAGTTGCGGATTGCTTCAAGCCAGTCCGTTCCAACGAAGGAACCGTCCTTGATGCTGTTGTAGAGGGCCGGATTCAGGGTGTTGACCCAGTCGATGGGGTCTTTGCCCATATTGAAATTGACCTGGTCCTGAATGTTCATGTACTGCCGGGCATTCAGGAGCTGGGGCATCTTCTGGACGTTCTGCACGCCGTAGAAGCCGTCATAGGTGACGGTGATCTTGCCGCTCTTGCCCTGCTTGGTGGTGATCAGGATGACACCGTTTGCACCACGTGCACCGTAGATGGCGCAGGAGGCGGCGTCCTTCAGGACGTCGATGCTTTCGATGTCGGACGGGTTGAGCGAGTTGATGTCACCGCCCGTCACACCGTCGATCACGTACAGAGGAGCATAGGAACCGGTGGTACCCATACCGCGGATGTTGACATTGTAGCCGGAACCCGGCTGTCCGTTGGAGCTCATGATGCTCACGCCAGGCGTGGACGACTGCATGGCTCCGAGGGCGCTGGTGGTGTTGAGCTTGGCCAGCTCTTCACCTTTGACCTGGACGGTGGAACCAGTCACGAGCTTCTTTTTCTGGACGCCGTAACCGACCACCACGGTTTCTTCGAGAAACTCAGCGTCTTCCTCCAGGAACACGTCGAAAACCGTGCGGTCTCCAATCGGGATCACCTGGGTCTTGTAGCCGATGGATGAGATTTCGATCGTCGCGCCCGGTTTGACGTTCAGTACGAAAGTACCATCCATGTCGGTCGAGGCACCATTTTGGGTGCCGCTTTCAATGACGCTTGCTCCGATAACGGGGCCGTAGGTGTCGGTGACCGTACCGGTAATCCGGACGGTCTGCGCCAAGGCGGCCACGCCGAAGAGCAGGAGCGTCAAGGTAGCAAAAAATTTGCTTTTCATGGGTTGGAAGGTTGGTTAATAATAAGTTGTGGTTAAATAATATAGTTTCTTGCCTTCGCGCGTTAACATGTGCGCGCAATTAAACGCATAAAGGTAAAAATTATTCATCAAACATCCTAAGATGGCTCGGTAGGATGTCTGAAAAGTATCGGTAATTGGATGGATTGTATTATTTTACCTGTCGGCGTTGCTGTCCCGGTTCCGGGATTTACGGGCTATAGGGTTGCAGGATGGCGTCTTTGGTCCGGGGCATCGTCCACCGCGGGAGGGAGCGGTCTTTTCCGTCGGACAGCCCCATCCAATAAAACGCCGCTACGCCGCTGGCTTTGGCTTTGGTGGAGAAATAGTTGGTAAAGCGGACGTTGGCCTCGCTGTCTTCGGATGTGCCGCCGCCCCACTCCCCGATGATGACCGGCACGCCAAGCCGTTTCTGCAAGTGGGTGCTGACGTTGGTAAACAGTCGGTCGATGTCTGTTTTCTGTTCCTCGAACTTGACCGCCTCCCAGTAGCTGTGCACCTCCACGGCAAGATGTCCCGGCGCTTCCGGAATCTGGAGTTGCGCCAGCGGTTCCTTCAGATGGGAGTTCCATGTTCCGTCGCCGCTGCAGGCGCCGTAGGTGTTGATGACGAGGTTCCGCATGGCGTTGTTGCCTCCCGTTGCACGGACGGTCTCGACAAAGAGGCGGGCGTATTGGTTGATGCCGCGGTAGGCCGATGCCGCTATGCCGGCGTCATAACGGGTGGGCGACGCGAAAGAAGCGAAGCACCAGGAGTCCAGCGGGTCCAGCATTTCATTGTAGGACTCGAAGAGCAGTTTCTCGCCATAATCGCGGAAGGTCGTTGCAATCTGCTGCCAAAGGGATTGGTATCGGATTTTGGCAGCGGCAAAACCTTCGTCGGAAGCCACCAGCCAGGCCGTATCATCGGCACCGGTGTCGTGGTGGACGTTCAGGATACAGTACATCCCTTCCTCGATAACATAATCGACCACCTCCTTGACCCGGGCCATCCAGGCTGCATCCACCTCAGTCCCGACCCAGGTGGTAGGATCCCATTTTTCGTTGTCGTGAAGGATGATCGTGCCCATGTGCGGATACCAGGTTACCGGTATCCGGATTGCCCCGAATCCCGTGACCTTGAACATGTGGATCAGTTCCCGGGTGGTCAGGGGCTGCCCCCAGGCAGTTTCGTAGTCTTTGGGCGTACGTCCGGACCAGGCTTCGATCCACATGTGGTCGAGGCTTCCGCTGTGGCTGTCGAGGGTGTTGCCCAGATTCCATCCGGCCCCCATGTGCAGCACGGCATCCGCTGCGGATTCGAAGGCGGTTCCGACAGGTTCCGGATCCGGTTTGGGCGCAGGCGGTACGCTCCCTTCATCATCCGGGATACAACCGGCCAGAAAGAGATATGCCAGCAGGAAATACAGCCAGGCGTGGGGGCGCATTGTTACTGATTCTCGGTTTGCTCAGCAAAAGTACGGAAATAATCGAGACAAACATCCCGCCAGCGGGCAGCATCTTGTTCGTTCTGTTCCAGCAGTGCACTGACCTGGGCATGTCGTCGCGCGTTCACGTAGGGTTTCATTCCGGCCCAGACTGCCCGATATTGCCGCACCTGTTCCACGCCCCGGCTATAATGCTGTTGCAATTCCTCCCAGAGCGTGAGGCCGGAGTGCATCCGATAGTCCCAGGGAACATGGTGGAACCAGAGCAGCAATTCTTCGGGACACTCTTCCAGCGAGTTGAAGCGGTCGGCGAGCGGTGGGTTATACTGATCGACGGCGCCGGATCCCGTTTCCCGGGTGCGGTCGAATCCGATACCGTCCGGTCCGGCCCGGTGGTAATAGGCGGGCAACCAGTCTTCCCGGGCGCCAGGCACGCGGCAGGCCGGATCGGGGCCGAAATGGTGCTCCCAGGCAAACAAGTGGTGCAGCCCCAGCGGCATCATGTAATCGACGCAGGCTTCGCGTGAAGAGAGCATGACGGCTTTCATCGGCTCGATGAAATGCCGGGTGAAACGCTTGTTTGAGATCAGCAGCGGTTTGGGGAAAGTGATCCGCAGCCACTCTTCGGCAATCTGTTCGCTGGACAGCGCGGGATTCCAGGCCAGACGCCCGAACGCATACCAGTTGGCTTGGTTGAACAGGTTTCCGCACCAGTCGGGACTCTGTCCCACGTTGGCCACGCCTGCGATGGCCGAAACCGGCGCCGAAGACGTGAGGGCCGCCACGGTGGAACCGGGTCCGTCCCGGTACGTATCGGACTGCAGGCATTCTTCCCACAGGGGAGCCAGAAAAACCAGGGAAGAGGCCTGGCCCAGGTATTCCATGGTAATTTGGAGTTCCGGAGAAACCGAGGTCGCCAGCATGCCGCCGAACAGTGGGCTGAACGGTTCCCGGGGCTGGAAATCCACGGGACCGTTTTTAACCTGGATGCTTACGTTGGAACGGAATTGGCCATCCAGCGGCACGAATTCGTCGTAGGCCTGGCGGGCCCTGTCCAGGCTGTTCGGGGCATAGACGAACGCCCGCCAGAGGAGGATGCCGCCGTGCGCGTCAAGCGCGTCGGCCAGCATGTTGGCGCCCTCCGCATGGGAGCGGCCGTAGTCTTGTGGACCGGGTTGTCCTTCACTGGAGGCTTTCACCAGGAAGCCTCCAAAATCGGGAACCAGGGCGTAGATCTCGTCTACTTTCCCGGCCCACCAGGCTATGACACAGGGATCCAGCGGATCGGCCGTAGATAGTCCGCCCAAAGTGGCGGGGGAGGCGAAGTTGACCGACAGGTAAACCCGGATTCCATAAGGGCGGAGGATGTCGGCAATGCCGGCTACCCGTCGCAGATGCCATTCATCGAGGATGGCGGGGGCGGCGTTGACGTTGTTGAGGACGATGCCGTTGATGCCCAGTTTCTGGTTCAGCCGGCCGTACCGGTCGATCCGGGACACGGGAATCTCTTCCTCGGTCCAGCCCCAGATGGAGGGACCTGCATAACCGCGTTCCACGGAGTCGTCCAGATTGTCCCAATGGTCCAGGATGCGGTAGGCATAAGTCGGGCTGCCCTCCAGCGGAACCGTAGCGTCCAACCAGAGAAGGTCGCTTCTCCCTGAGCAGGAATGCAGAGGGAGAAGCAGACACAAACAACCCAATAAACTTAATTTAATCCAAACCATCCATCACGCTGATCGTTCCATCCTGGTTATAGTTCAATTCGCAGACTTTCAGGCTGCGGAGCCATGTCTTACCGCCTGAAGGGACACTGTCGTGGTGGAATAGCCACCACTTGCCGCCGTATTCCACAATACTGTGGTGCGTGGTCCATCCCACTACCGGCGTCAAAATGACGCCCTGATAGACGAATGGGCCGTAGGGGTTGTCGCCGATGGCGTAGCAAAGGCGGTGTGTATCCCCGGTAGAGTAGCTGAAGTAATATTTTCCGTTGTATTTGTGTACCCAGCTTGCTTCGAAGAATCGACGTTCATTGTCGCCGGCCTTGAGCGGCTGTCCGTCCCGGTCGAGAATCACCACCGGGCGGGGCGCTTCGGCGAATTCCAGCATGTCGTCCCGGAGCAGGGCTACGCGCGGCGGAATGGCAGGTTCGTCATCGGCCGGGAAAGTGGATCCCGTATCCAAGGCCTTGTTGTCGCGGTAACGTTGCAGTTGGCCTCCCCAGATGCCGCCGAAGTAGAAGTAATGCTTTCCGTTGTCCTCAAACACGCACACGTCGATGGAGTAACTGCCGATCATGGGCGCCGGCTGCGGGATGAACGGCCCCTCCGGCCTGTCTGCGACAGCCACGCCGAAGCGGAAAATGTCCGTCTTGTCCTTGGCCGGGAAATAGAGATAGTACTTGCCGTTTTTCCGGGCTACGTCGCAGTCCCAGAGCTGACGTCCCGCCCAGGGAATATCTTCCAGCCGGAGAATCACACCGTGGTCCTTGACGGGAGATGTCATGGGATCCGGACCTTCCAGGGAGAGCACGTGATAATCATTCATATCGAAGTGGCTTCCGAAATCATCTTCCGGAACGCCGGACTCCCAGTCGTGGGAAGGGTAGATGTATAGCTTGCCGTCGAAGATGTGGACGGAAGGGTCGGCCATATAGTCGGCCGGGAACAGGTATCGCTTACTCATGGAGATAGGTGTTGAGGAAAGGTTTCAGTTCATAATCGCGGTCCACCCAGAGCGGAGCATCCTTCCTTCCGGGGATGGGCCAGCCGTTTTTCCAACTGTCTGAATCGCAGACGCCCCAGAGATTGATGCGTCGGATGACGTCGGCGTTCCGGAGGAACATGTCCAGGAAAGCGGACATGCGGGTGTTCCAGGCCGTAAAGACTTCTTCCGGGTAGTTGCCCCGATACGGGTCAACCTTCTCCAGAAACGCTTCCCGGGTCTCCGGATTCCGCATCGCCTCGAAGAAGCTGACTCCTCCGATGTCGGCGCTTTGAGTGACGGAAGGGAGGATGCTCATGTCCAGTTCCGTGATACAGACGTCCAGGCCGGTTTCTTCCTTTACCCTGCGGATATGGCGTTCGTAGAGATTCAAATTGGGATAGTCCATGCCGACGTGGCCTTGAAAGCCGACCGCATCGATCCGGATGCCCTGCTCCTGAAGCTTTTTGACCATCTCGATGACCGTGTCCAGTTTCTTGGGTTCGTGCATGGAGTAGTCATTGTAGTACAGCTCGCAGGAAGGATCGGCCTCCTGGGCGCACTGGAAGGCCCAAGGGATGAAATCCTCTCCCAGAATCTCCCAGAACGGGCTTTGGCGGTAGGAACCGTCTTCCAGGATGGCCTCATTCACGACATCCCAGCCTTTGATACGGCCTTTGTAGCGCGTAACGACCGTCGTGATGTGCTGTTTCATCCGTTCTTTGAGCAGTTCCGGGGAAATCAGTTTCCCTTCTTTGTCATAGCAGAAGTCGGGCGTGCACTGGGAATGCCAGATCAGGCAGTGCCCATAGACAGCCAGTCCGTTTTTCTCGCCGAAATCCACGTAGCGGTCGGCCAGGGTCCAGTCGTACTGGCCGAAAACGGGCATGATCTCGGCGCTTTTCAGGCAGTTTTCCGGCTCAATGGCGGAAAAGTGCCTGACCAGGACGGAGTCGCCCCGGGAATCTGTTCCCAGGATCTGTGCCTGGTTCACCGCGGCGCCGAGGATGAATTTCCCTTCAAAAACTGTTTTCAGGGTCTGCTCTGCGGGCGCGCAGGATGCCGCAAGCAGGACCGATACGATCAGTAAGAAACGTTTCATAAGGCTCTTGATTCTATTTCACGGTTGATCTGGTCCATGCGCTCGTCAGAAAGCTCATACTTGGAGATAATCCAGATGGCGAGGAGCAGGAGAATGGCGGGAATGACACAGACCAGCCACAGGATACCCTGCAGGGCCAGCGGGGTCTGTTGGGATGCCTCGGCATTGAATCCTACCCAGGCCAGTACCAGACCGGGCACCACGCCGCCAAGCGCCATGCCGGCCTTGAAGAAGATACCTGTCAGGGCGTTCACGATGCCCGCGATGCGTTTGCCGGTGGTGTATTCGCCATAAGCGATCACTTCCGGCACCAGGGCCCACATGTAGCCGGTAGCTACGATGATGCCCGTGGATTTGACGAACTGGGCGATGCACAGCAGCACGAAGTTGCTCTTCGTGGCCGGGATGGATACGAAGGTGTACATCATGGCCATGCCCAGGATTGCGATGCCCAGGAAAAGATAGAACATGCCTTTTTTGCCGATCTTCCGTTTGATGGCGGGTACCAGCGGCATGAAGATGAAGGCCGGAATAGTTCCCAGCCACATGAACAGGGTGGTGAGCAGGGGCGTCGCTCCTACATTGTAGCTCATGAAATAGGCGTCCGCCGCATTGCCCACACTCATCATGGCGAAGGCGGTTACGAAGAAGAATGCGAGCACGCGGAGCGGCTTGTTGCGCACGAACTCCATCCAAAGGTCGCTCACCTTGACCTTGGAAGCCTCTTTCTGGTCCATCACGACGCGCTCCTTGCATTGGGAGAAGCAGAAGAACAGCAAGACCAACCCCGCGAGCGCAAAGAGGGTCATGGTAACGAACCAGGCGGGAGCGGCCTCCGGGTTGTTGTAAACGGCGACGCCGTCGACCTTGGGGGCGAAAATAGCGATGATCAGGGGGAGTGATTTCACGCAGAGAGCCCCCAGGTTGGCCATGAACATGCGGGTGCTGGTAAGAATCGTGATCTCATTGGTGTCGCGTGTGAGCGACGCGTTCAGGGCGCCGTAGGGGACATTCACCAGCGTGTAGCACATGGACATTCCCACGTAAGTAATATAGGCATAGAGCAGGGAGCCACTGAAGCCGTTCCAGAAGCAAAGAATGGCCAGTCCGACCAGCGGAATGCCTCCCAGGATGAGCCAGGAGCGGTATTTGCCCCACTTGGGATTGCCCTTGTCCACCAGGGTGCCCACCACCGGGTCCCAAAGCACGTCCACCAGACGGACGATCAGGAACATCACGGCGGCCACGTCCGGATTGAGACCGAACACGTTGGTATAGTAGAAAAGGAGCCAGATACTGATGGTCTGATAGATCAGGTTCTGGGCCATGTCTCCGGCCCCGAAACCGATCCGCTGCAACCAGCTCAGCTTGTAAAAGCCTTTTGCCTGCGAAGTCTGTGTATTCATGGTCTAGATGATAAGATTACATTCGTGGTTCTGTGGCCGACCGTGGCCTTGTCCTGCGGGTGGATGTCGTTCCATTCGCCCAGGTCGGCGTTGGGGACGAGATATACGCCGGCAACTTTTTCGGCCGTGCGCCGCTGCTCTTTCTGGACACGGTTCCATCCCCAATCATAATCGGTGAGTTCCGAGTGTTCGAATGCGGCCAGCTCAATAATGTAAAAAGGAAGATCCGGCGTGGATAGTTCCTCCCTTCGGGTTTGGACGAGCGTCTCGAGCAGTGTGCCGTAATGCGCGGCGTTGCCGCAGTTGCTTTCGCCCTGATACCAGATGAAACCGGCAAAGGCGAAATCCTTGAGCGGCGCCTCCATGGCGTTGTACAGGCCCGCAGGTTTGTACTGGAGAAACACTTGGGATGGGCGGGGCGGCATCCTTCGTCCGGCCTTGTGCTCCCATCCCTTGAGCAGGGACACTGTCCCGCCGGGCGTCTCCAGGCTATACTGTTTGTCCGGAACGAAACCGGCAGGATTTCCGCCACAGGCATAGAGGTGGATCTCCACCGTATTGGTTCCTACCTTGAGCACCCCTTCCGGGACCGGATACTTGCGGGGCGGATACATATAAGTGGTATTGCCCACGTACTGCCCATTGACGAAGGTGGAATCCGCATCGATCATCGCACCCAGGTGCAGGATGGACGCGCCCGTCCACCCATCGGGAAGGGTGAAGCTGCGGCGGAGGAGATGGCTTCCGTAAATATTCTCTCCCCGGGCATCCTTCGCCCAGGACTGGGAGAAGATGTCCACGCTTTTCCACTTCGCATTCCTGTTCTCCGGCAGTGCGTTGTGCGCGTTCTGCCAGTCGGAATACAGGGTGGCGTTGAAGTGATTGATACTGTCTAGTTTTCCGGGCTCGCGCAATTGATTCAGTTCCTGCAAGGCGTAGTCTTCCAGCACATCTTCGCGCAGCCAGGCCTCGATGGGCGAACCGCCGACCGATACGTTGACCATTCCTACGGGGATGCCGGTTTCTTCCGTCAGATAGCGGGCCGTGAAATAGCAGATGGCACTCCAGGACAGACCGGTGCGTTCGCTGTCCAGCACCTGCCAGGTACAAGCCGGCAGGTCTTCACGGGGACCGTCAAAGTCGTAGGCCAGCGGGACACCCAGGTAGCGGACGTTCGGATTGGCATAGTCCTTAATCTCCTCAGCGACGGCATCGAGACAGCGCTCTACCGGAAGCTCCATATTGGATTGCCCGGAGCAGAGGAATACGTCGCCCACCAGAATATCTTCCAGCGCGGTGTCGTTGATGGTCAGGACGTAGGGTCCGCCTGCCGGCGTGGCAGGGAGTAATGCCCGCCAGAAACCTTCCGCGTCAGCCTTTACGCGTACTTTCTTACCCTGCCATAAGACTGTTACCTTCGCACCGGGCTGCGCCGTGCCCCAGACCGGAACCGGGCGGTCTCGCTGAAGCACCATATGGTCGGAAAACACATGGGGGAGGGTAACGGGACTCCGGCTGCAGGATGCCAGGAGTACGAAAAGGGCTGCAAAGAGGATTTTCTTCATAGTACAAAATTATCAAAAAGGCCCCTCGGAAGGGGCCAGGATTGTTTCAGCGGTTTTCAAAAATGTATCAAGACTGTCGGTCTCGTTACAAATTGTTTCAAAATGGGAACAATCATGCGTCAGACGCCGCTGAAGCTGGAAAAACCGCCGTCCACGGGGAGGACGACACCGGTGATGAAGGAGGCTGCCGGGGAGCAGAGGAACTGGGCCGCGCCGTTGAGTTCGGTAATGTCTCCGAAGCGTTTCATGGGCGTTTTAGCCAGCACTTTCACAGATCGTTCCGTCAGGGTACCGTCAGGATTCAGCAATGCGGCCCGGTTCTGCTTCCCGATGAAGAAGCCGGGCGCCAGGGCATTGACACGGATCTTTTCTCCGTATTTGGTGGCCATCTCCGCCGCCAGCCACCGGGTGAAGTTCGAAACGGCACTTTTGGCGGCGCCATATCCGGCAACGCGGGACAGAGCGTCATACGCAGCCATGGAAGAGATGTTTAGAATACAGCCTTCCTGTTGGGCGGCGAAAAACCGGGCAAAGACCCGTGTAGGGAAAACGGTGCCGTTGAGGTTCAAGTCCAGGACTTTCTGCCAGTCTTCCGTTTTCATCTCGTAGAAATGCTGGTTGGGCATGATGGTGGCGCCGGGTACGTTGCCGCCGGCCACGTTCACGAGGATGTCCACACGGCCCAGCCGGGCGACGATTTCGGCAGCAATTGTTTCAAGGCTGTCCGTGTCGAGCACGTTGCAAGCGTAGGCGACCGCATTCGGCCCCAGGGAGGCCAATACTTCAGAAACTTGTTCTTCCCGGTGGACCAGGGCCGCGACGATGGCTCCTTCGGCAGCAAAATGGCGGGCGATAGAGCCGCCCAGGACGCCGGCTGCGCCCGTGATTACCGCGACTTTTCCTTCGATGGAATAAAGGGTATTCATATCAGTTCGTTTTCAATTTCGTTCCGGACGGCGGCCATCATTCCCTCTACCTGTCCCAATGCCAGCATACGGCCATGGAAACTGTATCCGGCATTGTATCCGCGGTCTCCCAGCATATTCTTTCCATGGTCCACACGCATGGGAAGGGCCGGGTTGGCCTTTTCAAAGATGCGGATGAGTTCCACCAAGTGCGCCCTTCCACGCGTATGGGGCGCTTCGATGAAGTTTCCGCCAGGCAGTACGTCACAACTTCTCAGGTGGACGAAGTGCGTACGTGCGGCAAACTGTCGAGCCATGGGTACCAGATCGTTGTGTGCGCCGGCCGAAAGGCTGCCGGCACAGAAGGTGAGCCCGTTGTGCGGATTGTCCACCGCTTTCAGGAACCACGCGATATCTTCGGCCGATGTCACGATTCTGGGCAGCCCCAACACCGGCATGGGCGGATCATCCGGATGGACGCACAGGTTCACGCCGTACTGCTCGCACACGGGCATGACGGCGGAGAGGAAATAACGCATGTTTTCCCGCAAGTCATCCCGGGTCATCCCGCGGTATTTTTCCAGCAGTCCGCGGAAGATGCCCACGGGGTCCGTATCTTTTTCGGAAATGTTCCCGTTCACGAAACCTTGTGTCTTGACAATGATGTTCTCGACCAGCCTCCTGCGGTCTTCCGGCGAGGCGGCGCTGTCCAGTTCATGCACCCGTTTGCGCACTTGCGGTGAATAATCTGCTTCGGCGTGCTCCCTTTGCAGGATACAGATGTCGAACCAGGCGAATTCAGCCATGTCGAAGTACAGGCTGGTGGTGCCGTCCGGCCAGGGATGCTCCAGGTCCGTGCGGATCCAATCGATGACCGGCATGAAGTTGTAGCAGACCGTCCGGATTCCGCATTTTCCCAGATTCTCCAGACTCTGGATATAGTTCTGGATCAGGCCGTCACGCTCGGGACCCGCATATTTGATGGCTTCGCTCACGGGCAGGCTTTCCACGACGCTCCATCGGAGGCCGGCAGCCTCGATGAAATCCCGCAGTTCCTCAATGGCAGCTGCAGGCCAGACCGCTCCGTTGGGAATGTCGTGCAGTGCCGTCACGATGCCTTCCACACCGATCTGCCGGAGCATGGACAGCGTAATGCGGTCTTTTCGTCCGAACCAACGCCAAGTCTTGATCATACTTCAAACAATTTGTCCAGGGTTTCCCGGTCCGTGACATCCGAATACTTGGCAACGAACTCTTTGGGTGCCATGCCGAAATAACTCCGGAAGGAATTGGAAAAATAAGAGGGAGTGGAGAAGCCGACCCGGTAGGCAACTTCGGAGATGTTTACCTTGTCGTGGACAAGCAGGTACGCTGCCTGTTTCATGCGGGTCGATTTGATGAAGCTCGAAGGGGAGATGCCCAGTGTCTCCTTGAGTTTGCGGTTCAGGTGGACGCGGCTCATGCCGACTTCCCGGCTCAGGTCGTCCACCCCGAATTCCGGATTGTCGAGGTTGCGTTTGACGACCTCCATCACCCGGTCTTTTAGGCTGGTTCCTGCCGAGGCGACCTTGACTTCGTCGTAGTCGTATTTCGCACCGCCGGAGTACTTCCCACGCAGGGTGTCTCGGGAACTGATTACCTGGGCGATGGAACTTCGGAGCAGATCGATGGACAAGGGTTTGGAGAGGAAGCGGTCGGCACCGCTGTCGATGCTCTCCAGATGGCTCGATTCATCGGTGGAGGAGGTAAGGATGATCACGGGGATGTGGTTCGTAACGGGATTGTGCCGGATCTTGCGGCACAGTTCCATGCCGTCCATGCCGCTCATGACCAGGTCTGTGACGACGACGTCAGGCTGTGTGGCCGAGATATCCGCCCAGGCCTCCTGGGCGCCCGGGAACGTTTTCACGTTGTACAGGGAACGGAGTTCTGCCAGCAGGTAGTCGCGGATTTCAGAGTCGTCGTCCACGATAACGACGTTCCGTCTGGATTTGACGATCTTGTCCGATGCCTCGGCTGTGGGGGAGAAGGCGATGTCCTCCGTGCTGCGCACAAGGTCTTCCGGCGTCGTCCGCTTGGTATAGAGGTCTTTGTGGTGCGACGTGGCAGACATTTCCTCCGCGGTCAGGTGGGCGTTGCCTACGGGCATTACCACTGTGAAGCACACGCCGTCCTCCGTATTGGCCGCAGTGATCACGCCATGGTGAAGTTCCACCAGCATCTTGGTCAGGCTCAATCCCACGCCACTGCCCATCTTGGCATCCAGCACGTCACTTTGGAAGAAACGCTCGAAGACTTTTTCCAGGTCGGGCGTATCGATGTGCGAGCCGCTGTTGGTAATGGTCATCTTGACCAGCGAAGCGACTTCCGGCATCAGGGTTTCGCGGTTGTCTTCCGGTGCCGATATGCCGATTTCGATGTGGCCGCCATCGGGCGTATGCTTGAAGGCGTTGGACAAGAGGTTGAAAACGATCTTGTCGAAGTTCCCCTGGTCGATCCACAGGTTCATCACCTCGGCAGCCGGATTCAGGCTCAGGTTGATGTTGCGCGTCACCGCCATATTGTCGAACGACTGCATGATGTCCCGGATGAAATAAACGATGTCGGTTTCCAGGAAATGCAGTCGCATCTTCCCTTCGTCCACCTTGCGCATGTCCATGATCTGATTGACCAGACGCAGGATTCGGAGGGAGTTGCGGTACATCAGGTTGTACAGGTCTTTCTGGTGCGGGTCCTGCTCGGCTTCGCGCATCTGCTTGAGCGGAGACATCAGGAGGGTGAGCGGTGTGCGGATCTCGTGTGAGATGTTGGTGAACATCTTGAGTTTGAGCTCCTTGATTTCAGACATCTCTTTCTCCTGGAGATGCTCGCGATGGCGTTTCAGGTAATACAGGATGAGCGCCAACAGCGCCAGCAGCGCCAGGAAATAGGATGCGATGGCCCCCGTGGTGAGATACCACGGCGGCAGGATGCGGATGGCGATCGACGTAGCGGAAAACTCCTCGGGAGTGCCGTCGAAATAGGCTTTCACCTGCAGGTTGTAACGTCCGGCCGGAAGATTGGTGTACGAGGCTGTATGGGTGGGCGCAGGCAGGTTAAGCCAGTTCTTGTCGAAGTGGTCCATCTTGCAGGCATACCGGATTCGCTGGGGGTTGGTGTATTCCAGCACGGCGAACTCCAGTGAGAAGGTGTTGGACTTGTAGGGCAGGGTAATGGTGCTGGCTTCCGTGATCGGCTTGTCAAGGATATTGTCCTCCCTGTCCGCATCGAATTCCACCTCTTCATTCAGGACAGTAAGACGGCTGAAGTACAGCGGCGGAACCGGGTGAGTTTTCTGGTTGACCACTTGGGGATAGAAACTGGTGATGCCATTGGTCCCGCCGAAAAACAGCCGGCCGTCGGTGTCCTTGAATGCGGCCCCGAGACTGAATTCATTGCCTTGGAGGCCATCGTAAGCATAGTAGTTGGAAAAGGCCCCGGTATTCGGATCCAGCCGGTTGAGCCCGTCGGAGGTCGAGATCCAGAGCTTTCCGTCCCCCGATTCCAGGATCGCGTCGATGACATTGCTGGAGAGACCGTCAGCTTCAGAATAGACAGTCACCGAGCCCGTAATCCGGTCACAGGCGGAGAGACCTTCGCCGGTCCCGATCCAGATCCTGCCGTCCGACGCTTCGTGGAAACCATACACCCGGGCCTTGACCGCTGCATCCCCGACGTTATAGGAAAGCATTTTTCCCAGCGAAGGGTTGTAGCACATCGGGCCGTTGTAGGTTCCCATCCAGACCATGCCGGAACGGTCGATATACAAGGTGCTGACCCATTTGTTGATGTCTTCCGAAACCTGCCGGATGACTTTCTCTCCGGGGACGGAAATCGTACTCATGCCGGCACCGTATGTACCCGCATAGAGCAGGTCATGTGCCGGATCATAGGCCAGACACGACACATTGGGCGATCCCAGCGCCTGCGAATCCGCAAAATGCCGGAATCCTCCGGATGCGGTATAGGAGAAGATTCCGTCAAGATAGGTCGCGATCCACAGTGTCCCGTGCTTGTCGAAACAGAGTGCCAGGACGGAATCGTTGGTGAGACCGGAGTTTGACGCGTTGAACACCCTTCTCGTGCCGTCCGGCGCGATTCTCATGAGGCCGCCGCCGTCAGTCCCGACCCAGAGCGAACCGTCCCCGGGATTGCGGGCAATGGATGAGACGCTGCCGTATTGCACGCGGGTGTACTCGAATCCGTACATCGAGCGCGGAACGACCAGTACGCCCGTCTGGAATGCGCCGATCCAGATATTGCCTTGGTTGTCCTCCATGAGGGAGTGCACTTTCCATCGGGAAATGTCCTGCGACACCGACGGAATATCGGCTCGTCTGAGTTTGTCCTTTTCCAAGTCGTAAACGCTGAGGCCATTGGCTTCCGTTCCCACTAGGAATGCCTTTTCACCGACTCTTTGCAGGGTTTTGCTGAAGAGAAGCGAGTAGGCCTGGCATTCCCGGGCTTCCGGATCCCTGGACAGGGCCAGGGTATGGGTTGCGGCCCGGTAGATGTACAGGCCGCTCATAGTGGCGACCAGCAAATTGCCGGTGGCGGGGTCTTCTTCAAAGTCTCGGATGAAAGTTTGCGGATCCAGTGTGATTCCCTGGCTCTGCATGGTCTGGCTGTCCACCACCGAAAGGCCGCCGGTCTCGCCGGCAAGCCATACCCAGCCGCGGGAATCCTGAAAAAGCGTATAGACGAAAGGGGAGGGCAGATTCCGGTTCAGGAGTGCTCTGCGCGCCCCTTTCAGACTGTGGGTCAGCGGATCGATGATATAAATGCCATGCTGGGATGTCGCCACCCAGAGTTCCGAGGTTCCGGTACCGGTTTTAACTTCGATGATCGAAGAGATATGCTGCGTGGAACCGGGATAGGCCGGATCCTGGAGATCGACACGCTGAAAGGAACGACTGTCGGGGTCGAAGACCTGCAGGCCCATGGAGGTGCCCGTCCAAAGCGTTCCCCGGCTGTCTTCGAATACAGTCAGGACCAAGTCGCTTGCGAGGGCGTCGGCTTTGTCCCGCCGAAAACGGAAGGTCAGGAAGTCCCGTCCGTCAAAGCGGGCCAGTCCGTTCTCGGTCGAGATCCAGACAAAGCCCCGGCTGTCCTGATAGATCTGATTCACCCGACTGTTGGGGAGGCTGTTTTCCGTCGTATAAAAGCGGGCCAGCTGGGCATTTGCCGTTAAAAACGGTAACATGCACAGCCAGATAGACAAGAGAAGATGTTTCAAAAAGGATAGTTTCGGCAACATGTTACAAATCTATATAAAAAAATTGAAACATCTTACAAGAAAAGAGGCTGGTCGTTCCGGCCAGCCTCCTTACTAGAAAGGGTTTAGGTCTATTTGTAATAGAAGAGTTTCAGTGGCGTGTATCCACTGCCGGTGAAGAGCAGGTGCTGGGCATCCAGCAGGTCGAGAATCGGGTCGCCCTCGAAATTGAGTTCGATGGTGAACGTTCCGTCGCCGTTGTCGCCGATCCGGTCGTTGCCGGTGGAGATGTCCTCGCCGGTCCAGGTGGTGCTCCACCAGCCGGTGGTGATGCGCATCTGCACCCAGTCGCTGCCTTTGGCCGTGAGGTAGAAGGTGCCGTTCTTGATGACCTCCCAGACATCTGCCGGGAACGTGGCGAGGCACTCGTTGTTGGTGTCGTTGCCGTCGAGGCCGAAGCGGTAAACGCCGTTCCAGTTCACTTCGCCAGCCGATCCGTCGCCTTGCCAGAAGACCACTTCCTTAGCGCCGCCACCCTCTTCGACCCAGACCTCTTCTTCGAAGTAGAGTTCCAGCGGGGTATACCGGTCACCGGTGAAGAGTAGATGCTGCTGGTCCAGGAGATCGAGAAGCGCCTGGTCTTCGCTCAGGTTGACCGTGAGGGTAAAGGTACCGTCACCATTGTCCTTCAGGCGTTCATTTCCGGCAAAGATGTCTTCGCCCGTCCAGGTGGTGCTCCACCAGCCGGTGGTGACGCGGATCTGCGGATCCGTGGATTCAAGCAGCAGATAGAAGGTTTCGCTCTTGAGTTTGTCCCAGATATCCTGGGCGAACGTGGCGATACATTCGTTGTTGGAGTCGTTGCCGTCGAGGCCGAAGCGGTACTGTCCGGACCAGCTCACGGCTCCGGCTGAACCGTCGCCCTTCCAGAGGGATGTCTTGACGGTCTCCCAGTGTCCTCCGCCATCGACCCATTCTTGTTCCTCGAAGTAGAGTTCCAGCGGGGTGTATCCGCTGCCGGTCAGGAGCAGATGCTGGTCATCCAGCATGTCGAGAATCGGATCACCTTCGAAGTTGATGGCGATGTAGTAGGTTCCGTCACCGTTGTCAATGATCCGTTCGTTGCCGGTCATGATGTCCTCACCTGTCCAGGTCGTGCTCCACCAGCCGGTAGTGATGCGCATCTGCACCCAGTCGCTACCCTGTGCCAGCATGTAGAACGTGCCGGTCTTGATCTTGTCCCAGACGTCTGCCGGGAATGTGGCGAGGCACTCGTTGTTGCCGTCATGGCCGTCAAGGCCGAAGCGGTAGACACCGTCCCAGTTGGCTGCACCGTGCGAACCGTCATTCTTCCAGATAGTCGTCTTGACAGTCTCCCAATGTCCGCCTTCCGACGCCGGTGTGTAAGACAGTTCCGGCATCTCGAACACTTTTCCGTCGAAGGTAAATACTTTCCCGACAAAGGTCCCTTCATAGACTTTCTTCGGGATGTAGATGATTACGGAGCTGGTGCCCTTGCGGTAGAAACTGGCGTCAGTGATGAGACTCGGATTGCCGTCGGCATCCAGCAGTTCAACGCCGCTGATGAACTCCAGGTCCTTGCCGTAGATGGTCAGCTGTTCGCCGCCCTGGATGCTTTCGCCTGCCTGTTTGGAATAGCCCGAAATCTCGGTTTTGCCCAATGTCATCGGAAGCCTGGACTCCGCCTGGTCATCGGCTGTGCGGAGGATCAGCTTGCCGCCTCCGGCCGAGAAGCCGGCGGGAGCCGTGACCCGGATCATGTCGTCGCTGACCAGCTTGAAACTGGTGACCGTGACGTTGTCGGGAAAGACAATCTCCTTGACATTTGAGAAACCGGAACCATTGATGGTCATCTGGACCCCGGGGACCACCTTGGTCGGGAAAAACACCTTGATGTTCAGCCCGAGGTCTTCCGGAGCATCTATGTTTTCAATACATGCCGATACGCTGCCCAACAGGGCGAAGGTCAGCAATACGCAGAAATAGTTAAAGAGCTTCTTCATGATTACCATCCTTGATTTTGCGTGAGGTTGGGGTTCTTCTTCAATTCAGTCTGCGGGATGGGGTAGAAGTAGTACTTGTCATCCCACTGGCGGTTGACGGTGGTCCGGGTGAGCAGCAGGGCGCTGTTGATGGTCGCCACCTGGACCGTCTTGAAATATTGCGGACCTTTCTTCCAGCGGCGGACATCCCAGAAGCGATGGTTCTCGAAGGCGAGCTCCACCAGGCGCTCCCGCTCGTAGCGTTCAATCCAGGCTTCACCGTCTTCGGTAAACTTCGGCATCTGGATGTCGGCACGGTTGCGCAGTTTGTTGATGGCTTCGTTCGCGGTCATGCCATAGGTGGCGTCGTTGGCGCTGCCCGTGGCGTGGAACACGGCCTCGGCGTAGTCCAGGTAGAATTCGCCCAGCCGGAAGATGATCCAGGTATGCCGGCGTCGGGTCTGGTTGTCAGCCGTGGTGACGCAGGAGCCGTCCACATATTTGCGGAGATAATAACCGGTCGGCGTGGCACCGTATTTCGGGGCAGCGTTGAAGCCCCCGACGAAAGTCTCCATGGCTTTCTGTTGGGCACCGTTGCTGGGCCACAGGTCGCCATTCTTGACCACGGTGAGAGCAAAACGCGGATCCAGGCCCTCATAAGGGTCCACCTCATAGAGGTTGATGTTACCCGGGTAGCGCTGGGCGAAGGTCTGGCCGTTGTCCTGATATTCGTACTGGTCCACGAAACTTTGGGTAGGACAGTTGCCGGAGGAACCGTTCTCGACGCCGACCGGGTAGTTTGCCATCTCGAAGGAGTTGCTTTCGCCCCGTCCGAGACCGAAGATCAGTTCCGGATTGAAGAAGGCATCGTGGCCCCAGAGGGAACCGTAAGCACTGAGTTTCAGTCCCCAGATGTCGGCATTGTCGAGGATGAATTTGCAGGCCTCGGCAGCCTTTTCCCATTTGGTCCTGTCGTTGGAGGGATTGAACAGCGGAGAAGCCGCATAGAGCAGGGTGCGTGCCTTCAGCGCATAAGCCGCGATACGCGTGGCCCGGCCGATTTCAGCCCCCACTTCCGTGACATAGGACACCGGCAGATAAGGTGCCACGGCGTCAAGTTCGTCCACGATGAATTGCACGATTTCATCGGCAGGCGTACGCTTGATGTTGTTGGCCTGCGCATTGGTGAGGGTGGTCGTTACGAGCGGGACGTCGCCGTATGTCCGCAACAGTTCAAAGTAGAAATAGGCCCGCAGGAAACGAAGTTCATACGGGAACAGTTCCATCTGTTGGATCCAGTTCTGATAACTGGAGTTGTACTGCCAGTCCGAGATGTCTGCCTGGTCGATTTTCTCCAGATACATGCAGACCTCGGCGATGGCCGTGTACGACTTGTTCCAGGTACTGGCATAGGGGTTGGCCGCACTCCAGCCACCGTTGATATAGTTGTTTACCGCGCCGGTCTCGAGCGCATACTGGGCCTCGTCGGTCGCCCCGGCCAGGAAGTAGGCGCTGTTGGACTCGAACTCATTGTTGTAGAGCTGCGCGTAAACGTCAAATACCATGTTCTTGATACCGTTCTCAAAGTATTCATAAGTCCATGCCTCGTCACGCGTGTTTACCTCCGTATAGTTGAGGTCGGCACACGAGGCCGGAATGACACAGGCGAGAAGGAATAAGCAGATTTTATCGAGTCGTTTCATAATTCTATCTTTTGGGAATCAGAATACAAAGGAAAGGCCCATCGTCACGGCTTTCATGACTGGATAGCCGGTGTTGAGGTTCTCTGCGTCCATAGCCGGAATATTGCTGAAGGACAGCAGATTCTGACCCTGGACAAAGACCTTGGCATCGTTGAGCTTGATGTGACGGAGCAGCGAGGCGGGAAGCCGGTAGTAAAGCTCACAGTCACGCAGCTTGAACCAGTTGATGTTGCGGTACCAGATGGTGGAGTTCTGGGCATTGTTGGCCACGTTGGTGGTGGACAGGCGCGGATACAGGGCGTTGGCGCCCATGGCATCGAAGCAGTGGGTGTAGTACTCCTGAGACAGGTTGCGGTTGTCCGAGAGCGCGCCCCAGACACCGTCGACATACAGAAGGTTCTTGATCTGGCCCGCTGCCCCCTGGAAGGTGGCATTGATGCCGAATCCTTTGTATTCCATGCCCAGGCTGAATCCGTAGTTCAGGGCCGGGAAGGCACTGCCATAGTCCATCGCCACGTAGTCATTCTCGTTGATGACGCCGTCGTCATTGATATCCTGATACTTGATGTCACCCACTTTCACCTGGCCGAATTCCTGGAGCGGACTGTTGGCAATCTCGTCCTGCGTCTGGAAGAAGCCGATGGCGCGGAGTCCGCGCTCGGCATCGGCCGGACCTCCGATGACGGAGAGGTTCGGGTAGGCAGGGCTTTCAATCCATTCCAGGATCTGGCTCTTCACAGCCGAAGCATTGGCGGCGAAGTTCAGGTTGAATCCGCCGGCGAACGTCTTCGCGAAACGAAGACCTGCTTCCACGCCGTAGCTTGCCACGCAGCCCTTGTCATCGTAGGATGACTGGATACCCACCACGGCCGAATTCAGCGAGGCCGCGCTGACCAGGATGTTGCGTCGCTGCTGATAGAAAGCGTCGACTGTGAAGTCCAGGCAGTCGCCAAACCGGAGGTCGGTTCCGAAATTGGCCTTGTAGGCAGCTTCCTGCCGGAAATCGGAAGTCGGGAACTGGCTGAGGAAGGCTCCCCAGGTACCGTTGAAGCTGGATCCGTACCAGAACTGTCCGTGAGACGCGTCCCAGGCGGGCAGCCACAAGCCGGCTTCGGGAACATAATCGGTATGCTGGATACCGCCTGACAGGCGGACTTTGCCGTACGTCAACGCGCTGCCCGGATTGTTGGCGAAGATCCATCCGAGACCCAGCGTAGGCGAGAAGGCCCACTTGGCCGGGTAGGAACGGTTGGAACCGTTGGCAGCCAGGACCAGGTCGGCCACGAACTGGTCAGCGTGGTCGTAATGCAGGGCCAGATTCCAGTTGGCGCGGTGCCAGGTGTTGTTCCGGCCGTCGCGGATTTCACTTTTCATATTGTAATTGGCATTCGCGGCGAAGTGGTCGCCATTGCCGAACTGGGTGGCATACTTGAAACCGGCGTTGACGGTTCCGATACGCCACTGGAAGTCGACCCAGTTGTTGAAAACCAACTTGTCTTCCACTGTACCCATGACCACTTCCGAGATGTTGTTGCCCGTGTAGTAGTTCCAGCCGTACTGGTAACCCTTCGTCCGGTTCTCGATGGTGTTGGAAGCGTTGTCATAGGAACCGCCGACATAAAACTTCAGGCCTTCGAGCAAGAAGTCCAGATCTTGTTCCAGGGTCATATCGGCCCAGATCTGGCGCTGGTGGCTCTTGGTGAAGCCCGTGCCCGTTGCCTTGGCGATCAGGTTGAAGTCGCCATACGTCTGACTGCCGCCCCAGACGCCGCCCAGGGTCTTGATGGGGAACGCCAGTGCTGGTACCTTGTAGAGATGCCACCAGGCGTCATTGGAGTTCACGTTGGGGACCCCGTTGGTCTCCATGAAGATAGCCAGGATGTTCGTCTTGACCCGGGTGGTCTTGGTGACTTGGAAATCCACGTTGGTGCGGATGTTCGCCTTGGAATATTTCAGCTGCGAATTCCAGGCACCCTGGTTGGGATTCTTGTAGAGTCCGCGGGCGTCTGTGTAGTCCAGCAGGGTGTAGTATTCTACTTTGTCGCCGCCACCGTACATGGAGACGAATGCGTTCGTCTCGTTGGCGGTATTCTTGAATACTTCATCCTTCCAGTTGACGTTGGGATAGACGAAGGGATCGCTGCCGTCCTTGAATTTCTGCAGTTCGGCTTCGGTGTAGGCGGGGCTGATGCCGTCATTCATCCGGGCGATGTTCAGTGCCTGGGCATAGTCATAGGCACTCACCATATCGGCCATCCGGGGATCGAACTGGATCTTGCGCGAGGCGCCGGCTTTGAAATGGAACCCGCTGTCGGCCTGGCCGCGTTTGGTTTTGACAAGGAGTACACCATTGACACCTTCGTGTCCGTACAGGGCCACGGCGGCGGCGTCGCGGAGGACGGTCACACTTTCCACCTCTTCGACCGGAATCCGGTCAATGGGGCGTTCAATGCCGTCGACGAGGATGAGGATGTCGGTCTCACCGGTCGTTTGGACGCCACGGATATTGAACGTCGCGCCCCGGTTCTCTTCGCCCTTGAAGCCGGTGTTCTGCAAAGCGGTCAGGCCAGGCAGTTTTCCGTAGAGGGCATCGGCAAGACTGATCGCTGAGGTACGGCTGAGTTCTTCGGCGGTAATGGTGTAGGCAGCCGCCGTAGTCAGAAACTCCGAGTTCTCGACGCCATAGCCCAAATCCACCTTCTGTGACTTCTTGTCACTGAGCTGCACTTGCGCATTGGAGGCCATCGGAAGAGCACAGAACCCCAACAAGCTGCATATAAGTATATTGCGTAATTTCATAATCGTGCTGTTTCTTTTGATTACCAACCAGGATTCTGAGTAAGTCCGTACTTTTTCTGAACTTCAATACGGGAAACCGGGTCCAGATACCACTTGTTCGTCCAAAAGTTCGGTTCCCACCAGCGGCGGGCACCGTTGACGATGGCCGGCTTCTCATATTCGAACTTGGGCCAAGGGGTGGAAGGATCCCAGCGCTGGTCGCCGTCGGTCAGGCGGTTGCCGTTCGCATCGAGGCGGTAAACCCGAATCTCGTGAAGCGTTTTGGTAAAGAGGTCCTGACGCTTGCGACGCACCATGTCATAGAGACGGTCGCCACATTCGGCACCGATCTCACAGTTGCGTTCGCGGAGGATTTCATTGATGAGGTTTTCCTTGTTGCTCGTCAGGCGCAACTGCGGGTTCATCGTTTCCAGACGGCCCAACCCCACGCGGCTGCGTACCACATGGAGATCTTCCAGCGCGCCGGCGAAGTTGCCGGTCTCAGCGAGGGCTTCCGCCCGGATGAGATACATCTCGGCCAGGCGGATATAGGAAACGCCGATGAACTGGTCGTTCATCCGGTCGTTCGTATAATCGAGCATCCATTTGAATTTACGGTAGCCCGAGGCGGCATCGTCCGAAGCGGCATCGCCGAAATTGTTCTGGTCGTAATACATGGCACCGCCTACCCAGGTGTCGGCGTAGGCATAGCCGGCATAATCCATTCCGGCGGGCAGCGACTGCCTGGGAACCAGCATGGTCTCATACAGACGCGGGTCACGGTTGGCGAAGATGTCGATGCCATCGGGGTTGTTGCCGGGGCCATAGATGTCTTCGTACGGGAAGACGCGGCCGTCCTGCATGCCGAAGCATTCCATCAGTTCGTTGGTCGGGACAGCGCCGCCCTGCCGATAGCAGTCGAGGGCGAAACCAGGCCAGCCCCAGCCCCAACGGTTGTCGCGGACACCGTCGGTGACAGCGTCGGACAAATACTGGGTGGGGTGCACGTCGAAGATTTTCTCGTGGCGGGATTCGTTATTGCGATAGCGGTACGCGTTGCGGTATGCCTGTCGGTATCCCGCTTCATCCTGCGTCGCCGGCTGGATCAGCTGATAATAGTTGCCGTTCTGCTCATTGTCCCGGAAGAAGTCGTTGCAGTATTCCAGGCAGCGGTTCCACAAGGAAGGATCTTCCCCGCCGAACCACACATGCTCAATGTTGGTGAATTCGGTGATCTTGTCTGCCGTGTACTCCATGTAAGGCTGGGAGCTGTTGAACAGCGGCGAAGCGGCGAACATCCAGACTTTTGCCCGGAGCGCCCTGGCGGAAGCCCGGGTCAGGCGACCCGACCACTGGCCGATGTCAGCATTGTCGATGTTCCAGATGAAACCGGGCTCGTTGATGGCGCATACGATCAAGGAGTCGATAAACTCCACCGTCTCTTTGGCTGTTGCACGGCCACTCTCGAAGTTTTCGCCCACGCCATAGGCTTTCCGGGCCAGGCAGAGTCCGCCGAAATTGCGGAAGGCATCGAAATAGCGGCTGGCCATGATGGTATAGGCTTCTCCGCGGATCCGGCTCTTTTCGAGGTCCGGCATGTCCGGCACCCGGTCGATATTCTCGATCAGCTGCCAGCATTTACGTACAGTTTCATAGATGGAAACGCGGCCGCCGGCATCGGAGTCGAGGCCTCCCTTGGTCGAGTAGGAGAACTTGCCCTGGAAGTTGCCGTCTTCTGTATCCTGTGCGTTTTCTGTCAGCAGGCCGGGGTAGTAGCTCTGCTTGGGGCCGCCCCAGGAAACGTAGCAGTGATAAGAATCGGAGAGCACGTCGATTGGCGCGCCGTTCATCATATTTCCGGAAGTGTAGGTGCAGTAAAGCTGTCCGTAAGCGCTCCAGAGGAAGTTACGGGTGTATTCTGCGTGCGTGAATACCGTGTCGATATTGACGTCCACGCCCGGCGCCTTCTCGAGGAAATCGTCGCCTACGGCAAAGGGATCGACGCAGGCCGAAATGGCGAAGAAGGAGCAGAATCCAACAATCAGTATTTTGATCAATGTCTGTTTCATAGTCATGCTGCATTAGAAGTTAAGCTGTGCACCAATATTGAAGACACGCGTCATCGGGTAGCGGACGCCGAAGTCAAGGCCGGTTCCCGGAGCTTCGGGGTCATTTCCGTCAAACCGCGAGAACGTAAGCAGGTTCTGTCCGGAGAGATAGAAGCGGATGTAATTGAAGAACTGCATGTTCTTGGGCTGTTTGATGGTGTAGCCGATTTCCACGTTCTTCAGGCGGACATACCGGGAATTGATCATCCAGGCCTGGGAATCGTGGTTGTTGTGCACCCGGTTCGTGAAAGAGATGCGAGGCAGGATGGCGTTGGGGTTGTCGGTCGTCCAGGAATTGTCGGCTACCCATTGCGTAAGGGCCGAGGTATTGGTCGAACCGAACTGGTCCCGGAAGTAGCCGTTCAGGGTGCGGCTGACATGGTCGGCGCCCGTCCACAGCATGGAGAAATCCAGGCCTTTCCAGTGGAAGGAAGTATTGAGGGAATAGGTGATCTCCGGGTTCTCGGTGAAGCCCAGCGGCTTCTGGTCGTTCGCGTCGATTACGCCGTCGTTGTTGAGGTCCACATATACACAGTCGCCGTACTTGAGGGCAATGCCCTGATCCGGCATCTCTGCGCCGTATTGGGCTTTATAGCGGGCTTCTGTGCCTTCCTGATAGAATTCAAACAGGTCGTAGCCGAAGCGCTGTCCGACCGGAAGGCCGGTGCGTTTCAGATAATCATACAGGGGCTCCACTTCCAGCATCTCCACGACTTTGTTTCTGGCGAAGGAGAAGCTGGGAGAAATGGAATAGTAAAAATCGCCGTGCTTATCTTCCCAGTTCAGGGAGATTTCGTAGCCGTGGTTCTTGACGCGGCCTTCATTCACATAGCTGGCGGGGAGGGAAGTGACGGCCGACAGCGTAGAAGCGTTCGACACCAGAATGTGCTGGCGGTCTTCCCAGAAAACGTCCACATAGGAGTGGAGACGGCCCTTGAAGAAGGCGGCGTCGATACCGAGGTTGATCTTGCTGGCCGTTTCCCAGGTGACATTCGGGTTGCCGGAGGTGAGCTCCTTGACGCCCTGCAGCCAGTTTCCGCTGGTGCCGAAGTTGGCGCCGCGGTTCTGCGGATTGCCGGTCATGGAGCCGGTGAAGAACTGCCAGGCGCCGGGAAGATAGAGGAAGCGTGCGCCGTTGGTGTTGTCATTACCGACCAGACCCCAGGAGCCGCGGAGTTTCAGGTAGCTGATGACACCGCTGATCGGCTGCCACCATTTCTCGCTGGAGGGGATCCAGCCCACGGAGATGGACGGGAAAACACCGTAGCGTTTGCCGGGGGCGAAATTTTCCGAGCCGTTGTAGCCGATGTTGAAGTCGAGCATGTAGCGGGTGGCATAGTCGTACGTGACACGGCCCACCAGGCCGACATAGCCTTTCGGAATCGACCGGTACAGGCTGCCGTCCGAATCCCAGGGATAATAGGTCTTGCTCTGGTTGTAAAGCAGCAGGGCTCCCACATTGTGTTCGCCGAATTTGCGGTTATAGTTGAAGCTGGCTTCTGCGTACCAGTTTCGGTTGCCCCAGCGGCCTTCATTATAAGGAATAGGCCAGGTGATGTTCTCCTTGCGGAGGACCTCTTTCCCTTCAGGGGTCAGGGTCGCTACGTAGGTGACACCCGTACCAAAACCGTTCTGGCGGTTCTTCTGGGCGGTATAATCGGAGTTATAAGAGGCTTTCACCTTGAAATCCAGTCCTTTGGTAAGGAAACTCATGTCGAGTTTGTACTGGATGTCGAAATTCAGGACGTTGGTGCTCTCGTTCACGTAACCGAGGTCGAAGTAGTTGGAGAGCGCGTCGCGGTCGTAGGTGCCGACGAGGTTTTCATCGGCAATGATATGACGTCCTTCGGCGTCGATGCCGCTGCCGGCATACGGCGTAGCGCCCTGGAGGTAGCGGAAGAGGAAGCCCTCACCGCCGCCCATCGTGTTGCGGTTCTGCATGCGGCCGCCCAGGGTGATGGAGATCTGGCTGTAGCGAGAGACGTCGATATCGAGGTTGGCTCGGTAGTTCAGACGTTTGAAACTGAAATTCTCGTGCTTGTCGTTCGAAAAGGTCTTGAACAAGGAATCCTGGTTCAGGAAACCGGCCGAAACGAAGTAGCGGACCTTTTCCGTACCGCCGTTGACGTTCACATTGGCCTGTTCCTGCCAAGCCGTGTCGTTCATGATGTATTTGATCCAGTCCATGCTCGGGAACGTGACAGGCATGTCACCCGTGCGGAAATGCTCCATGACACTCTGGCTGAACTTGATGCCGCTGTTCTCATAAGGCGTGTAGTCATCGATGGTCACGGACTTGGGCCACTGGCTCATCGGAAGCGCATCGGTGATGGCGGTATAGTTCCACATCTGGCCGTAGGTGTAGGAGTCTGCGAAATCGATGAACTTGGAGATGGTCTGGATCGAAGCGTTGGCCGTCGCGGTGACCGAAGCTTTGCCCACGGAACCGCGTTTGGTGGTGACCAGGATGACGCCGTTGGCGCCGCGCACACCGAACACGGCCGTGGCCGAAGCATCTTTGAGGACGGAGATGCTCTCGATTTCATTGGCATCCAGTTGTGAGAAAGACCGTTCCACACCGTCAACCAGGACAAGCGGCTCTGCGCTGTTCAGAGATCCGACGCCACGGATACGGATGACCGGATCATCGGCACCGGGCATGCCGGAAGGCTGCACGGCCGATACGCCGGGGAGATTGCCCTGCAGGGCGTTTGCCACGTTGGCCACGGGGGCTTTCGCCAGGCCTTCACCGCTGACTGCGGATACGGCACCGGTGATGGTCACCTTCTTCTGCTGGCCGTACGCAATGACGACAGACTCCTCCAGCGTCTTGGAGTCCAGTTCCATGGCGACGGTCAGGGTCGGTCCGGTGACCTGGATCACTTGCGTGACGTACCCGATACAGGAAATCTCGAGCGTGGCGCCCCGGGGAACGGAGGTGAGTACGAATTTACCGTTCATGTCGGTAACCGTACCGGTCCGGGTCCCCTGTATGAGAACACCCGCACCGATCAACCCTTCTCCCAATTCATCGAGGACTGTTCCCTCCACGCGCAGATTCTGGGCGAAAATTTGTCCGGGCATCAGGAGCAGAAGCACCCATAGTCCGAGCAAATGAAGTAGTTTTCCGCGTTTCATCATTTTGGAATTTAGATTGTTTTGATTATTGTTTGATTTATGGATATTCCGGGCCTAATTAACTAACACAAAGGTAGCAAGGCTTCACGTGGATTCAGGCCCGCGCGGAAACAACTCTTATAAACATTGAAACATGCGGTAAAATTTTGATACAAATCGTTTCGATTTTGAAAAACCATCGTCCGATGTAACGGTTTCGACACGAAATGTTGCGAAAATGGCCGATGTGTTACAAAACAAAAAACAATTGGGCCATCCTCGTACGCGTGCGCGTTCTTTATTATGTACTTTTGCAATACTGAAAAACCGCCTGATTGCGACTTATGAAGAAGATTCCCTCCTTGTTCCTGCTGGCTGCCTGCCTGGCCGCTGTCCTTTCCTGTCAACCTGTTGAACCGGAGGAGAAAACCGATGACAAGCCTGACGTGGTGATTCCGCCTCCGCCCGTCGTGAAGGAGATTGATTATTCCAAAACCAATCTGGGCGAACTGGCCTGGAAGCAAGGTGTCAGGCTGGGAGCTGCGTTTACGTACCAGGAATACACAAAGAATCCCCAGATAGCTGAAATCCTGACCCGGGAATTCCGGACGGTGACCTTCGGCAATGAGATGAAGCACGATGCTATCGTCCAGCCCGGCGGCGCCCTGCGATTCGATACGGCAGACAAGATGGCGGAGTGGGCGCGGAGTGCCGGTACGGAACTTTTCGGACATGTCCTGGGCTGGCACAGCCAGCAGCAGAAAGCCTATCTGAACCATCTCATCGACCAGGCGAATGCCGGTGCGGAAACAGCCTTTATCAATCCCGCAGCCATAGCCGGCGGAATCGATTTCGAAAGATACACAGCAGGTGCGTCCTCGCCGCTCCTGGCGTCCGGGGAATTTGTGTTGATCAACGGACAGAACTATGTGAGCCTTACCGACGATTCGCCGCATAGCGGTTCCTTGTGCCTGAAAATGGATAATTCCGACGGCCATGCCACCCAGAGTTGGGACGTCCAGGCTGTTACCCGGGCCTTTCCTGTCGAATCGGGCAAGACCTACCGCATCGCGTGGTATGGTCGTACCTCCCGGGCGGCCGACATCCAGCTGGATATCCGCGGAGACGGCGACACGCAGTACCGGAATTCCGCTTGGGGACAGTTCGCCAAGATGTCTTCGTCGTGGACCTATCAGTTTCTGGATTATACGGTCCAGTCCGGCCAGGAACTCTCTTTGGGCTTTTATGGGGCAACGGAAACGGTGACCTATTATCTCGATGATATCCAGATCTTTCCGGTCGAAGCGGCTTCCGCCGGAGAACCGGCCCGGAAAGCCATCGATGAGGCCTTCAGGACTTTTGTTTACGGCATGGTGGAACACTTCGACGTCTATGCCTGGGACGTGGTCAACGAAACCTTCACCGAGTCGGGGGAATTCCGCACCCAGGGGAACACACCGGAGGGATTTGTCTGGGGCACGTATTATGAAAGCACCCGGCACTGGGTGGATACGGCCTTTGCTTATGCCGCCGCTGCGGCTGCAAAGTTCGGCAAGAACCCCGTTTTGTATATCAATGATTTCAACCTCGAGACTTCTCCCGCCAAGCGCAAGGCATTCTGCGACTATGCCCGGAACAATCCCAGGGTGACCGGCGTAGCAAGCCAGATGCACCTCGACCTGGCTACGACGGACCTCAAGGCCAAGGTCGAAGCGTCTCTCAAGGACCTGGTCGCTACGGGCAAGATGGTCCGTATCTCGGAACTTGACCTGAAGAACAACAATGAAACCGCCCAGGCGGAAATGATCCAGTATATCTTCCAGAAGTATCTGGAAATCGTCCCGTTGGCCCAGCGGGGCGGCATCACATTCTGGGGCATCAATGACAAGGATTCGTGGGTGGGGGAGCAGAACCACCCGCTCCTGTGGAAAGGCAGCCAGTATGAGAAGAAAGAAGCTTACAAGGTGCTGTATCTGTATCTATGCGAATTGAACGGAATCAATCCTTACAAGGAATGAAACGATTGCTCATCCTCTGGGCGGCCCTGCATCTGTCAGCCGTCCTGTCCGCCCAGAACCCGATTATCCGGGACCAGTACACGGCCGATCCCACCGCCCGCGTTTTTGGCGGAAAGGTCTGGCTCTATGCGTCGCACGACATCCTCAGCCCTGTGGAACCGGAGAAAAAGTGGTTCAGCATGGCCGATTATCATGTCTTTTCCTCGGAAAACCTCGTTGACTGGACAGATCACGGCGTCATCCTCCGCCAGGAGAATGTTCCCTGGGGTAAGCCGGACGGCTATTCCATGTGGGCACCGGACTGTGTGGAGAAGAATGGAAAATACTACTTCGTGTTTCCTGACGCGCCCCGGAATGGGCGCGGGTTCGCCATCGGTGTCGCCGTGGCTGATGCACCGGACGGACCGTTCCGGGCGTATGAGAAGCCGATTCCCGGCGTCTGGGGCATCGATCCCTGCGTCCTTCAGGCTTCCGACGGCAAAACCTACCTGTACTGGTCCGGCATGGGCCTGATGGGTGCGCAGGCCAAAGACGATCTCACGGAACTGGCCGGCACGCCCGTACGCCTGGATGAAAACCTTCCTCAGGGATTCAAGGAAGGGCCTTTCATTTTCGAGCGGGAAGGGCACTTCTACCTGACTTATCCCTGGGTGCAGGACAAGACCGAGACGTTGGCTTATGCCATGAGCGACAATCCGCTCGGGCCCTATGAATTCAAGGGACTTATCATGGCGCAGTCGCCCAATGAATGTTGGACCAACCATCATTCGTTGGTCCAGTACCAGGGCGAATGGTACCTTTTCTACCATCACAATGACTATTCGCCGGCTTTCGACAAGAATCGTTCGGTGCGGATTGACAAAGTGTTGTTCAATCCGGACGGAACAATCCTTCCGGTGACGCCCACCTTCCGTGGGGTCGGGATTACATCGGCCCGTGATCAGATTCAGATCGACCGGTACAGTGCCCTCTGCCACCAGAACGCATTCCTTGCATTCCTGGATGACCAGCGTCCTTTTGAAGGCTGGTTCATCAGCCTTGTCCGCCCCGGAAGCTGGGTACGGTATGACCGCGTGGATTTCGGGGAAAAAGCGCCCGGAACACTCTCTGTCCGCTATCGTGCTGCGAAAGACTGTGCGGTCTCCGTTTCGGCGGGAGAGGCGGCCTGCCGGTTCGACCTGCCGGCGTCCGTCTCCTGGAAAACCCTCAGCCTGCCCGCCGACTTCCCTGCAACTGGAATCCAAGACCTGAAAGTCAGCCTGGAAGAAGGGGAGACCCTGCAGCTGGACTGGCTGTCCTTTACCGATACGTCTTGGGAATCCTTTTCCGATTCCTCCACTGCACTGGAAAAATACCTGGTTCCAGCCAGCGGCAAGAATGCCTCGCCCGATGCAGACGGCTTTGTCCGCCGCTGGTTGCTGCTGGAGCCCATCAGCAAACCCCACCGCAGCAACAATGTCTTTACGGAAACGTATCTCCGTGAACTGTTCAAGGAACCGTATTTCCCGGGTCAGCTGGGTGAAATCCTGCCCAAAGACGGTTCCCGGGTCGGAAACCTGTGCTGGCACGCATTCGACAGCCGGCTGTTCAACGTGAAGCTTTTCCGTTTTGCTTCCAACCTGTCCGAAGATCGTTATGGAAAGTTGTACTGGATGGCTACCGTGGTTCATTGTGACCGCGAGATTCCCGATGTCCGCCTGTCCGTGGGCTCCAACGGCGCCTCCATGTGGTGGGTCAATGGGGAAGAGGCTTTGCTCATGGACGGCGACCGTCGCATGGTGGTGGATGACTGTGCTTCGGAGCGCCTTACCCTGAAAAAGGGCCGTAACGTCATTTGGGGTGCCGTCATCAACGGTCCGGGCCTGAGCGATTTCTGCGTCCGTTTCCTGGATGGAAACGGAAATCCCGTCACGCATTTTACCGTCAGTACGAAATAGGCTATGAAAAAGATACTCTTTTTTGCCGGTCTCATCATCCTTAACTGGATCTCCTGCAGCGCCCAAGTGGGCACGCCCTTCATCCATGACCCTTCCACCATCGCGGAGTGCGACGGCAAGTACTATACGTTCGGAACCGGCGGAGGCGGCCTTATCTCGGCCGACGGCTGGGTATGGCAAGGCGGCGCAGTGCGTCCCGGCCGGGGTGCTGCGCCGGACGTCATCAAGATTGGAGACCGCTATCTGGTGGGTTACAGTTCTACGGGCGGCGGCTTTTATGGCCCTCATGCCGGAAGCATCCTCACGATGTGGAACAAGACCTTGGACCCGGAGTCCCCGGACTTTGCTTTCACCGAACCCATCGAGGTGGCGCGGACAGTGGAGGACGAGGACTGTGACGCCATCGACGTCAGTTTCCTGATGGGGCCTGACGGCCGGCTTTTCTGTACCTATGGCACATACTTCGGTTTCATCCGTCTGGTGGAACTCGATCCGGTCACGGGCGGTCGTCTTCCCGGCAACCGGGCTGTTGACATAGCCATCGACTGCGAAGCTACGGCGCTGATCTATCGGGAGGGCTGGTATTACCTGCTGGCCACGCACGGCACTTGCTGCGACGGTGTCAATTCCACGTACAATATCGTGGTAGGCCGTTCCCGTCAGGTGACAGGACCCTATCTTGACAATGTAGGACGCGATATGCTCCGTGGCGGCGGAAAGATGGTGATCGCAGCGCAGGAACGTCAGTTCGGTGCAGGCCACTTCGGCCGTTTCGTCGTCGAGGACGGTGTCGAGAAAATGTCCCTCCATTTTGAGGCGGATCTGGACCGGAGCGGGCTCAGTGTCCTGGCGATCCGTCCACTTCTCTGGAAAGATGGCTGGCCGGAGGCCGGCGAACTTATTGAAGACGGCAACTACAAGATTCTCTCCCGTCGCCGTGGCTACTCCCTGGAACTCTCCGTGGACTTTGTACGTGCCCAGGGTGGAAAACCCTTCTGGCAGATCCAGGCGGACGAACCGATGACTGTGCTGGAAGGACAGAAGTTGGCCGATGTGGCCAATGGCTGGCCCCAGGGCACCATTCCTGTCCGGATGGCCGACTATATGGCCCGTCCTCACCAGAAATGGACTATCCAGGCCGTTCCCGATGCGGGAGGTTATCTGGGCGGTCCGTATTATCGGATTATCATCGAAGGTACCGACCGTGCCCTCGCAGCCGCGGAAGGTGCGCGCCTGGAAACCGTGCCGGCTTTTACCGGCGCGGACCGGGAACTTTGGCGCATCGACCAGTTGACTGACGGTACGTATCGCATCATGCCCAAAGTGATTCCCGGACAAGCCGTGAATGAGGCTGGAGCCGGGTCGCTGTGTCTGGTTTCCGTCGCCGACTGTACGCCTGCACTCGGGCGCTTCGATTTCAACAGTGACAATTGCAAATGGGACTTGAAACGTCATTGACTATGAAAAAGGCACTGATCATTCTTTCTTTTCTGGTGGCGGCCTGCGGGCCTGAAGCCGGGACATTTGTCTATGAAGGCAATCCCCTGGTAAGGACATGTTATACGGCCGATCCGGCGCCGATGGTGGCCTCCGACGGACGTTTGTACTTGTTCTGCGGCCATGATGAGCAGTTTGACAACAAGCCCGGTTATGAAGGCAAGTACGGATTCAACATCACGGAATGGCTCTGCTTCTCGACCGGCGACATGAAGACCTGGACAGATCACGGCGTGGTGATGAAGCCCACCGATTTCAGTTGGGCGGTGGGCGAAGCCTGGGCTTCGCAGTGCATCGAGGCCAATGGCAAGTTCTATTTCTACGTCTCCTGCCAGAGTGGTGATCCGGACTGCAAGGCCATCGGTGTCGCCGTGGCGGACAGCCCGACAGGCCCTTATCACGACGCGATCGGCCGGGCGCTCATCCTTGACGACATGACGCCCAATGGCCCTCGCGGCTGGTGGAACGATTTCGATCCCACGGTCATGATCGATGATGACGGTACGCCCTGGTTGTGCTGGGGAAATGGAACCTGTTTTCTGGCTCCCCTGAAGCAGAACATGGTGGAACTGGCCGGAGAGATCCGGACCCTGCCCATGGAAAACTATGTGGAAGGCCCCTGGCTTTATAAACGCGGCGATGTTTACTACAACGTTTACGCCTCCATGGGCCCGGGCGCTGAGACGATCTCTTATGCCATGGCTCCTTCGCTTGACGGTCCCTGGACATTCCAGGGAGAACTGACCGGTATCGCAAAGGACAGTTTTACCATCCATCCCGGCGTCATCGACTATCAGGGACGGAGCTATCTGTTCTATCACAATGCCTCCCTTTCCCTCGATGGCTACGGCCCGGCTACGGGTCGGCGAAGTGTCTGCATCGACGAACTCCATTACAACGCGGACGGGACGATGCAGAACGTGACGCAAACCCGGGAAGGAATACGGCGGGGTGTTTGAAAAGTATCATTCGTGCGCTGAATTGTAGTCTTCTTTTGCTATCTTTGTAGATATGGCAAATGTACTTCGGGAGATTACTCCCATCACGGACAAGGACTGCTTCTATATCGTGGAGCGGCACAAAAGCGAGTTTACCTGGCCCATCCATTCCCACGCGGAGTATGAGCTGAATTTCATCGAGCGCGGGCGGGGTGTGCGTCGCGTGGTGGGCGACAGCATCGAAGAGATCGGAGACTATGAGTTGACGCTCATCACGGGCGACGGGCTGGAGCATGCCTGGGAGCAGGGAAACTGCACCGAACGGGACATCCGCGAGGTGACCATACAGTTCTCACCCGGTCTCCTGGATTCTAACCTGTTATCCCGCAATCAGTTTGCTTCTATCCGGAAAATGTTCGAACAAGCCCGGATGGGACTGACTTTCTCACTGCCGGCGATCATCCGGGTTTACAATCTGATTGACTCGCTCGCTTCCAAAGAGGAGCGCATGGACCAGTTCCTGGACATGATCAAGATTCTTCATGATCTTTCACTCGACACAGGGGCGCGGACCCTGGCCTCCCATGCTTTCGCCAAGACCGGGTACGATGGGGAGAGCCGTCGCGTCAACCGGGTGAAGGAATACATCGCCCGCCATTACAAGGAGGAAATCAAGCTGGATACGCTGGCGGCACTGGTCGCGATGGCGCCGTCGGCATTCAGCCGCTTCTTCAAGCAGCGCACCGGACGCGGCCCCCTGGACTACCTCATCGATGTCCGTGTCGGCGTGGCTGCCCGCATGTTGGTGGATACGAGCACCTCCGTGAGCGAAATCTGCTATGCCTGCGGTTTCAACAACCTCTCCAATTTCAACCGCACCTTCAAGGCCCGCCGCGGCTACACGCCCCGGGATTTCAGGGCACTGTTTACCAAAAATCGCATCTATGTATGATGGGTTATCAAAAAAGTATCATTTTTCGATAATTATATATAGGTACTGAAGGGACAAAAAAGAGTAAATTTGCAAGATGAAGAAACCGATATCCTATCTCCTGATCTGGGCCGTCCTGGCCCTTGCTGCAGTGGGTTGTTCGAAGGGCAACTCGCCTTTTGTGACCGTTGATCATGGGCATTTCGTCCGCGACGGTAAGCCTTATGCTTTTGTGGGGACTAATTTCTGGTACGGTCCTATCCTGGCCTCCGACGGCCGTGGCGGGGATCTCCCGCGCCTGCAGCGTGAACTTGACGCCCTGAAACAACTGGGCATTGAAAACCTCAGGGTCCTGGTGGGCGGCGACGGCGCTGACGGCGTCTATTCCCGGGTGGAGCCTACTTTGCAGACTGCTCCCGGCGTGTACAACGACACGCTCCTGGTCGGTCTCGACCGCTTCCTGGTGGAACTGGGCAAGCGCGATATGCAGGCTGTCCTTTATGTCAACAACTCCTGGGAGTGGAGCGGTGGCTACGGACAGTATCTGGAGTGGGCGACCGGAGAGAAAACCCTGATTCCCCTGGTGGACGGATACTGGCCTTTCATGCAGCAGATGCGGAAGTTCCAGACCTCAGCGGAGGCACAGCAACTCTATTTCAACCATCTTCGGAATATCGTTTCCCGCGTGAATTCCCTGACCGGCAAGCCGTACAAAGACGATCCGGCCATTTTCGCCTGGCAGTTGGGCAACGAGCCCCGCTGTTTCTCCGACGATCCTGAAATCCGTGCCGGCTTCATAGGCTGGATGACCGAAGCGGCCCGCATCGTCAAGGAAATCGATCCGAACCACCTGCTCTCTACGGGTAACGAGGGGCTGATGGGCTGCGAAGAAGACCCAGCCTTGCTGCGTGCCGTGAATGAAATACCGGGCATCGATTATATGACCATCCACATCTGGCCCTACAACTGGAGCTGGGTCCGCCCCGACCAATTGGAGGAGGACATCGATACCGCCATTGAAAAGACGGCCGAGTACCTGGCGTTCCATCAGAGAATGGCTGAAGAACTGGGCTTACCCGTGGTAGCGGAGGAATTCGGCTACCCGCGCGACGGTTTCCAAGCCTCGATGGATGCGACCACGCATGCCCGTGACCAGTATTATGCGTATGTTTTCTCCCGCATCGGCGAGGACCTTGACGGGGCGAACTTCTGGGGATGGAGCGGCTTCGCCGTGCCGCCGCACGAGCAGTGGGAGAGTGGCGATCCCTACACGGGCGATCCCTCTCAAGAAGCGCAGGGCCTGAACGGTGTCTATATTTCGGACTCGACGGTCGATATCATTGCGCTGGCGAATGGCCGTAAATGGGCTGAAAAACCCGGCAAGATCTTGTACGGGCATCAGGACGATCTGGTCTACGGCCACAACTGGGTGGTGACCGACGTGGAGAATGATGCGCTTGAGCGTTCGGACGTCCGTGACGTAGCGGGGAAGTATCCCGCTATTGTGGGCTTCGACCTGGGCGGCATTGAACTGGGCAACGCCTGCAACCTCGACGGTGTTCCGTTCGACCTGATGCGGCGGGCTGCGTTGAAACACGTGGAGCGTGGCGGTACGGTGACTTTTTCCTGGCATCCGCGCAATCCTTATACGGGCGGCGACGCGTGGGACATTTCTTCGTCGGAAGTTGTGCGCTCTGTCCTGCCTGGCGGCTCGAAACACGATGAATTCATGGGCTGGCTGCAACGTGCCGGCGATTTCCTGGTGAGCCTGGACGGTGCGCCGGCCATCTTCCGTCCCTGGCACGAGAATATCGGCAGTTGGTTCTGGTGGGGCGGAAGGCTCTGTACGGCCGATGAGTACGTTGCCCTGTTCCAGATGACGCACGATTATCTCGTGAAGGAGCGCGGGCTGACGAATCTGCAGTGGTGTTATTCGCCCAACGGGCCGATCAGTGCGTCGGATTACATGTTACGCTATCCCGGAGATGACTATGTGGATTATCTGGGTACGGACATCTACGAATACATCGGCCTGGACGGCCAGAAAGCGGCCAATCGCCGCTTTATCCGCCAGGTGCGCGAGATGCTCTTTGTGCTTCGTGGCCTTGCTGCAGAACACGGCAAGCAGTTCTGTCTCTCCGAGACCGGTCTGGAAAGCCTGAAGGATCCGCAGTGGTGGTGCGAGGTGCTCTATCCCGCCATTTCGGGATCCGGCATCAGCTATGTGCTTACCTGGCGCAATGCCCACGACCGGCCGGAGCATTTCTACGCCCCGTGGAAGGGGTTTGAAAATTCCGGTGATTTCAAACAGTTCAGCGAAAAAGAAGATATCGTACTCCTATGATTTTCGAAGAAAGACTGGCCCGGCTCGCCGAGGCCTACGATGAGCTCTGCGCCCGGCCGAATGTGGCCCGGGAGGGAAATGGCGTCTATGAGCGCTATGCGTTCCCCGTCCTGACTGCGGAGCATGCGCCGCTGGAATGGCGCTATGACCTGTGCAAGGACACCAATCCCTACTTGCTGGAGCGCTTCGGCATCCACGCCGTTTTCAATGCGGGCGCCATCAAGTGGAACGGAAAATACGTGGTCGTCGCCCGTGTGGAAGGAGCCGACCGCAAATCGTTCTTCGCCGTGGCGGAGAGCCCCAACGGGGTTGACAATTTCCGTTTCTGGCCGCGTCCCGTGACGATGCCGGAATACGGAGAACCCGCCACCAACATCTACGATATGCGCCTGACCGCCCACGAGGACGGCTGGATCTACGGTATCTTCTGCGTGGAACGCAAAGACCCGACAGCGCCGGCCGGTGACCTTTCGTCCGCCGTGGCCGCCGCCGGCATCGCCCGTACCCACGACCTGGTGACCTGGGAGCGCCTGCCCGACCTGGTGTCGAAGAGCCAGCAGCGCAATGTCGTGCTGCATCCCGAATTCGTGGACGGCAAATATGCCTTCTACACCCGCCCGCAGGACGGCTTCATCGACGCTGGCAGCGGCGGTGGCATCGGCTGGGCTCTGGTTGACTCGATGGAGCATGCCGAGGTGAAAGATGAAAAGATCATCAACCTGCGCCACTACCATACGATCAAGGAAGTCAAGAACGGGGAGGGACCGCATCCCCTCAAGACTCCGCAAGGCTGGTTGCACCTGGCCCACGGTGTGCGCGGTTGTGCCTCCGGCCTGCGCTATGTATTGTATATGTATATGACCGCGCTCGACGATCCGACCCGCGTCATCGCCGAGCCCGCCGGCTTTTTCATGGCGCCGGAGGGCGGTGAGTATATCGGCGACGTGATGAACGTCCTCTTCTCCAACGGCTGGATCTGCGATCCCGACGGGAAGGTGTTCATCTACTACGCCTCGTCTGACACCCGGCTCCACGTGGCCACCTCGACCGTCGACCGGCTGGTCGATTACTGCCTGCACACGGCCCCCGACGGCCTGCGCACGGGCCTGTCCGTGGAAACGCTCAACAAACTCATCGACAAGAATCTGAAAGCGATATGAAACGACTGACCCTGACCGGCCTGCTGCTCTTTGCCGCGCTGCTGCTTTCCGCGCAGCCCCTGCAGCTGGCCCACGTTTTTTCCGATCACGCGGTGCTCCAACGTGAGACCGCGGCCCCGGTCTGGGGCTGGGGTGAACCCGGCAAGACCGTGACCGTCACCGCCTCCTGGACGCAGGAAGCCGTCAAGGCCAAGGTGGCCGCCGACGGCTCCTGGCGCGTGACTCTCCCGACCGGCGCCGCCGGCGGCCCGTATACGCTGACGGTCAAGTCGGGCAAGGAAAGCCTGACCGTCTCCGACGTCATGCTCGGCGAGGTCTGGGTGTGCAGCGGCCAGTCGAATATGGAAATGCCCATGCGGGGCTTCGGCTTCCAGCAGATCGACGGTTTCCGGGAGAATCTGCTCGAGGCGGCGGAATACGCTTCCCGCATCCGCGTGCTGAACCTCAAGGCCGACACGACCCACGTCGTGCAGCGCGACATGGATTTCACCTGGCAGCATACCGATCCCGCGGTGTATGCCGAAACCTCCGCCGTGGCCTACCTGTTCGCCAAGCGGCTCACCCGCAATCTGGGCGTTCCCGTGGGCATCATCGTGAATGCCTGGGGCGGCAGCCGCATCGAGCCGTGGATGACGATGGAAGCCGTGGAAAGCGCCGGCGTTTCGGCCGAAGACCTGGCCTTCATCAAGGAATTGCACGAGACGGCCGGCACCTGGCCCAACTGTGTGGCGACCTGCTGGAACGGCCGCGTGGCTCCGATCGCCGGTTATGCCGCCAAAGGCTTCCTCTGGTACCAGGGTTGCTCCAACCTCGGCCAGGGCTGCTACGACAAGCTGCAGGCCGCGATGGTCAAGCTCTGGCGCGAAGCCTGGGGCAGGGGCGATATGCCGTTCATCTATGCGCTGCTGGCGCCGCACGACTACGGCCAGCCCGATGCCCGGACGCGTCCCGCTTTCGTGGAAACCCAGATGCACATGCAGCAACTCGTGCCGGATTGCTACGCCGTTTGCCTGGAGACGCTGGGCGCCCAGCACACCATCCATCCTTCGCGCAAGCAGGAAGTGGCCGATATGATGGTCCTCCGGGCCTTGAGTTCCTGCTACGGCGTCCCCGTGTATATGCCCGTCGATTACCCGACGCCGCGCTCCATCGAATACCTCGCTGACGGCCGCGTGAAGATTCTCTTCAACAACGTCTGGTCGAACCTCCAGTCGATCGAGGACCGCGTCATCAAGGGCTTCGAGCTGGCCGGTGAAGACCGCGTGTTCCATCTCGCCGACGCCGAAGTGGACTGGGACGGACAGACCGTCTATGTCCGCTGCGACCAGGTGCCCAAGCCGGCGGCGGTCCGCTACAGCTACCGCAACCTGATGGACACCAACCTGAAAACATCCTTTGGCATTCCCGTTCCTCCGTTCCGCTCGGACGACTGGCCCCTTTAACCGAATGATTATGAAAAAGATTCTTATTGTTCTCTTGTTACCGCTCCTGCTGGTGTCCTGCCAGAAAGCCTATACCGTGAAAGGCAATTTGGTGCTCATTCCCTGCCAGGACCGGACGGTACGTCTACAGGTGATTTCGCCGGAAATCGTCCGGGTATCTGTTTCTCCAGACGGAAAATTCAACGACCGGCAGAGCCTGGTCGTTGTGCCGCAGGAGGCGTTTACGGATTTCAAGGTAGAATTGCTGAAGGATGTGGAGGAGGACGGCTCTTTTCGGAAGATACGCGTAACGACAGATTCTCTGCAAGTATTCGTCGCCCTTGATCCGGATTTCATCCATGATTCCGGTGATATCTGGTTCTTGGATTGGGGTGGCGGATTTATGATTCCCGGGGTTCAAAAAAGTCGTTTTGAGCCTATTACAGTGGAAGGAAAGCAGGCCTGGTCTGTTCAGACACTGTTCGAAACCGGGTATAGGAATACGGAGTCCTTCTATGGTCTGGGTCAGCACCAGGCGGGTGAGTTCGACCATACCGATCGGAACGAGGAACTTTTCCAATACAACACGAAGGTTAGCGTTCCTTTTGTGGTTTCTAACCAGGGTTACGGCCTGCTCTTCGATGCCTATTCGCTCAGCCGCTGGGGTAATCCGAAACCATATCAGCAATTGGGCGAATCGTTCATACTCTACGACAAAGACGGCGTGAAAGGTGCGCTGACCGGCACCTACATTCCCGCTAAAGGCGAGCCGCTGGTGCAGCGGGAAGATTCGCTCTATTACGAGAACGAATTCGTGATCCAGAACCTGCCGAAGATTCCGCTCAATGGTGCGAAGGTAATTTATGAGGGCTGGATCGAAGCGCCGGAGACGGGCGATTACGATTTCATCCAATATTACGCCGGCTTCCAGCAGACGACGATCGGCGGGCAGGAAGTGATGTCGCGCCGCTGGCGTCCGGCCTGGAATCCGAACAGCTACAAGTTTACGGTGCACCTGGAACAAGGTGTCAGGACGCCCGTCCGGATCGAATGGGAGCCCGACGGCGACGTGTCGTATATCGGTCTTCGTGTAGCACCGCTGGAGGACCCTGAACTGCAGGATCATATCAGTTTCTGGAGTGAATTCGAGCCCTATGCGGACTATTATCTGATTTGGGGTGGCGACTATGACGGTGTGATCCGCGGCTACCGAAAGCTGACCGGTAAGGCCCCTGTGATGCCGAAATGGGTACTGGGCTTCTGGCAGAGCCGCGAGCGCTACTCCACGCAGCAGGAGCTGGTTTCCACCTTGGCTGAATTCCGCCGCCGCCACATCCCGATCGACAACATCGTGCAGGACTGGCAGTACTGGAAAGACGACCAGTGGGGGAGCCACGAGTTCGACGAGACGCGCTATCCCGATCCGGAGAAGATGATGGACGACGTCCACGCGATGCACGGCCGGCTGATGATCAGCGTCTGGCCTAAGTTCTACACCAATACCGACAATTATCAGGAACTCAAAGCGGCGGGCTACGCCTACACCCACGCCGAAGACACCGGCCTGGTAGACTGGCTGGGACACAAGCAGACCTTCTATGACGCTTATGCAGAAGGCGGCCGCAAGATGTTCTGGCGGCAGATCGACGAGGATCTCTACAGCAAGTACGGCCGCAAGATTGACGCCTGGTGGATGGATGCCAGTGAACCGAACCTGCGCGACTGCCTGCCGATGGATTATTTCAAGTGGCTCATCTCGCCCACGGCATTGGGTCCCTCGACCGAGTACCTGAACGCCTATTCATTGGTCAATGCGGATGCGATCTATAACGGACAGCGCGGGGTGGAACCCGACCGGCGCGTGTTCCTGCTCACCCGCAGCGGCTTTGCCGGCCTGCAGCGCTATTCCACGGCCACCTGGAGCGGCGACATCGGCACTTCCTGGACTGATATGCGCATGCAGATGGCCGCCGGCCTGAACTATTCGATGAGCGGCATTCCGTTCTGGGGCATGGATATCGGCGGTTTCTCGGTGATGAGCAAATTCTACGACCCGAAAAACCTTACCGAATGGCGGGAACTCCAGACGCGTTGGCACCAGTTCGGGACCTTCGTTCCGCTTTTCCGTGCCCACGGCCAGTGGCCGCAGCGCGAACTCTGGAACATCGCCCCGGAAGGCTCGGCAACCTATGAGAGTATCCTTTGGTACATGCAACTGCGCTACCGGCTGATGCCGTATCTCTATTCGCTGGCTGGCGCCGTCTATCTCAACGATTATACGATCCTGCGCGGTCTGCCGATGGATTTCCCCGACGATCCGGCCGTCCGTGACCTCTCCGACCAGTGGATGTTCGGTCCGGCGCTGATGGCGTGCCCGGTGAGCGAGTACAAGGCCCGCAGCCGTCACGTCTATTTCCCGGAAGGTGGATGGTATGATTTCTATTCCGGCGATTATTATGAAGGAGGTCGCAGCCGCTCGATACCCGCTCCGTACGAGCGTATGCCGCTCTTCGTCCGGGCCGGCTCCATCATTCCATTCGGCCCCGAGATCGAGTGGACGGGCCAGAAGCCGGACGATGACATCTGCCTCTATATCTATGCCGGCGCCGACGCCGATTTCGATTTATACGAAGACGACGGCGAGTCGTATGCCTATGAGCGGGGTGCTTATTCCATCATCTCCATCTACTGGAACGATGCGGACCGGGAGTTGACCTTCTCTCCGCGCCAGGGCAGTTTCCCCGGCATGCCGGAGAACCGGCGCTTCCGCATCGTGGTCGTGGATCCCAATAAGCCGCACGGCTATGATCCTGATGCAGAAGATGATTACACGAACTATAACGGGGAACTGTTCTTTACGACGATCCGGTAAGTATGCGCAGATTCCTCTCCCTTCTTTTGTGCCTGTCGCTTCCCTTGTGGCTTTCCGCCCAGGAGATGCTGTTCGATGACGGCTGGAAGTTTGCCTTCGGCAACGCTTCCTCACCTGAGAAGGACTTCGGGCGCGGCACGGAGTATTTCAACTATTTTACCAAGGCGGCTTCTATCCACAACAAAGGCCCTTATGCGATGGACTTCGACGACTCGGCCTGGAAGGAAGTCCAACTGCCCCACGACTGGGTGGTGGATCTGCCCTTTGCCGCGGAGGCCAGCCATAGCCACGGTTACAAGACCGTGGGCTGGCAGTGGCCTGAAACCAGCGTGGGCTGGTATCGCAAGCATTTCACCGTGCCGGCAGATGCGCTCGGCAAGCCGGTTTCGATCCGCTTCGACGGCATCTTCCGCGATTCCGACATCTGGGTGAACGGTTTCTGGCTGGGCGGAGAAAAAAGCGGCTATGCGACCGCAACCTACAACATCGCCGAATACCTGAATTACGGGGAGGATAACATCGTGACGGTCCGTGTCGATGCCACTTTTGAGGAAGGCTGGTTCTATGAAGGAGCCGGCATCTACCGGCATGTCTGGCTGACGATAGGCGATGCGCCTGCCCGCCCTGTGCTTCCACTCCCGAAGATTGAGATCGATCCGGACCGCGGCATCCTGCTCGACGGAAAGGTGATCCGTCTTCACGGAGCAAACATTCACCAGGATGCGGCCGGCGTGGGTGTCGCCGTCCCCGATGCGCTGTGGGTCTGGCGCATCAAGCAACTCAAGAAATATGGCTTCAACGCCATCCGGACTTCGCACAATCCCGTGTCGCCCGCGCTGCTCGACATTTGCGACAGTCTGGGCATGTACGTACTGGAGGAAACACGCCTGATGGGTACCAACGAGGCGCAACTGGAACCCCTTCGCAAGATGATCGAGCGGGACAAACATCATCCCTGCATCATCCTTTGGGGCATCGGTAATGAAGAGTGGGGGATTGAGTGGAAAGACAAGGGCGAGCGCATCGCCCGCACCATGACCGAATTCTGCCACCGCATCGATCCCACGCGCCCCGTGGTTGTGGCTTCGAGCAGCGGCCCGGAAATCCTCAAGGGAACCGACGTGGCCGGTTACAACTATATCCTGCAGAATCCGGTGGACAAGCACCGGGCCGACTATCCCGCCCGCGTGGCCATCGGTACAGAAGAAACCTCCGGATGCGGCACGCGCGGCGTCTATTATGACAACGTGGAGAACGGACACATGGCTGCCCTCAACCGGAGCCCGCAGGGCCCTGACAGCCTCTACAACTGCATCGAACGGGGCTGGCAGTTCTACGACGCGCGTCCCTGGCTGGGCGGACTCTTCTACTGGACCGGATTTGATTACCGCGGCGAGCCCAATCCGCTGAAATATCCGGCCACGGGTTCGGAATTCGGCATCCTGGACTATTGCGGTTTCCCGAAGGACGAAGCGTATTATCTGCAGTCCTGGTGGACCGATGAGCCAGTGCTGCATATCCTGCCGCATTGGAATCTTGAGGGTCATGAAGGAGAAACGGTCTCCGTTTGGGTGTACAGCAACTGCGATGAGGTAGCCCTTTTCGTCAATGGGAAAAACCTCGGAAAGAAAAAGATGCCCCGCAACGGGCATTTGGAATGGACGGCCGTCTATCGCCCGGGCAAGGTGAAAGCAGTCGGCTATCGCAACGGCAAGAAGATTTGCGAAGAAACGGTCCATACGGCCGGCGCGCCGGCTGTCCTGCAGGCCGTGGCAGACCGGTCCGAGATCCACGCGGACGGTCAGGACCTGGCCGTCGTGGAGCTTTCTGTGCTCGATGCCCACGAGCATTTCGCGCCGACTGCTTGCGTACCTGTGACGCTCAGCCTCGAAGGTCCTGCCCGGATCCTCGGCGCCGGGAACGGCGATCCCGCCTTCCGGGGCCGTGAACGGCCGGAGGATCCGGCCGCCCGCACCTTTACGATCGATACTTTCAACGGACTGGCCCAAGTGCTCATCCAGGGTACCGGCGAGTCCGGCGACATACATTTAACCCTTCAGTCATTATCATGTACTTACTCGGTTACGATATCGGCAGTTCGTCCGTAAAGGCTTCTTTGGTCGAGGCCGAAAACGGGAAATGTGTCGCTTCCGCGTTTTATCCGAAAACGGAAGCGCCCATCCTTTCCGTACGGGCTGGATGGGCGGAGCAGGATCCGTCCCAGTGGATGGACTATTTGAAACAGGCCACACAGGCAGTTCTGGCACAGGCAGGATTTGTGAACAAACAAGACATCCGTGCCATCGGCATCTCCTACCAGATGCACGGGCTTGTGTGCGTAGACAAGGACAAGCAGGTCCTTCGTCCTTCCATCATCTGGTGTGATTCCCGCGCCGTTCCCTATGGGGAAAAGGCATTTGAGCGCCTGGGCGCTGACTGGTGCCTGCAGCATCTGCTCAATTCGCCCGGCAATTTTACCGCTGCCAAACTGGCTTGGGTGAAGGAGAACGAACCCGATTTGTTCGACCGCATCTGGAAAGTGATGCTGCCCGGTGATTATGTCGCCATGCGACTCACGGGCGAAGCCTGCACCACGGTGAGCGGTCTGTCGGAAGGCATTTTTTGGGATTTTGCCGAGAACCGCCCTTCGGAAAGGCTGCTTGATTATTTCGGTTTTGACACCTCGATCCTGCCGCCCATCCGGCCGACCTTCGGCACGCAGGGCCTCCTGAATCGGGAGGCTGCGGAGAAGCTTGGCCTGCAGGAGGGGACGCCGGTTTGCTACCGGGCGGGCGACCAGCCCAACAACGCCCTCAGCCTGGGTGTGCTGCAGCCCGGCGAAATCGCTTCTACGGCCGGTACTTCCGGCGTCGTTTACGGCGTTATCGGCTCCGTGGCCCATGATCCGCTGTCCCGCGTCAATCCGTTCGCCCATGTCAACCATACGGCCGAGAACCCGCGTTTGGGCGTACTGCTCTGCATCAACGGAACGGGCATCCTGAACGCCTGGATGCGGCGCAGCGTGACGCCCGATCTCGGCTACGATGCCATGAATGACCTGGCCTCGGAAGCGCCGATCGGCTGTGAAGGCATCTCCGTGCTTCCTTTCGGAAACGGGGCGGAGCGGATGCTCGGCAACCGCGAAGCCGGTTGCAGCTTCCACGGTGTGAACTTCAACCGCCACGGCCGCGCCCATCTGCTGCGCGCCGCCCAGGAAGGCATCGTTTTCTCATTCTGCTATGGGATTGGAATCATGGAACAAATGGGTATGCAGGTCGACCGCATCCATGCCGGGCTGGCCAACATGTTCCTCTCGCCGATCTTCCGCGACACGCTCGCCGGCACTTCCGGTGCCGTCATTGAACTTTACGACACCGATGGCGCGGCCGGCGCAGCCCGTGGCGCGGGCATCGGTGCGGGTATCTACCGGAATGCCGCCGAGGCTTTCTCCACGCTGGAACGCCTCGCCGTGGTTGAACCGGCCCGGCAGACGGAATACCGTGCTGCCTTTGAACGTTGGAAATCAATTTTATAATTTTTAAAATATCAACACCATGACAAAAGCGTATTTCCCCACCATCGGAAAGATCCCGTTCGAGGGACCCGAGAGCAAGAACCCCCTGGCTTTCCACTATTATGAACCCGACCGTCTCGTACTGGGCAAGAAAATGAAAGATTGGCTCCGTTTCGCCATGGCCTGGTGGCATACCCTGGGCCAGGCATCCGGCGACCAGTTTGGCGGACAGACCCGCCACTACGCCTGGGATGAGGGCGAATGCCCCTACGAGCGCGCCAAGGCCAAGGTGGACGCCGGCTTTGAGATCATGCAGAAACTGGGCATCGAGTTTTTCTGCTTCCATGACATCGACCTGGTCGAGGATACCGACGACATCGCTGAGTACGAGGCCCGCATGAAGGACATCACCGACTATCTGCAGGTCAAAATGAAGGAGACAGGCATCAAGAACCTCTGGGGCACCGCCAACGTATTCGGCCATAAACGCTACATGAACGGCGCTGCCACCAACCCTGATTTCAACGTGGTGGCCCGAGCCGCCGTCCAGATCAAGAACGCCATCGATGCCACCATCAAACTGGGCGGTGAGAACTATGTGTTCTGGGGCGGCCGTGAAGGCTACATGAGCCTGCTCAACACGCAGATGCAGCGCGAGAAGAACCACCTGGCCAATATGCTCAAGGCGGCCCGTGATTATGCCCGTGCAAATGGATTCAAGGGTACCTTCCTCATCGAACCCAAACCGATGGAACCGACCAAGCATCAGTATGACGTGGATACCGAGACCGTAATCGGCTTCCTCCGTGCCAACGGTCTGGACAAAGACTTTAAGGTGAACATCGAGGTGAACCATGCCACCCTGGCTGGCCATACCTTCGAGCACGAACTGGCCGTAGCTGTGGACAACGGTCTTCTCGGCAGCATCGACGCCAACCGCGGCGACGCCCAGAACGGCTGGGATACCGACCAGTTCCCGATCGACAATTATGAATTGACCCTGGCTATGCTGCAGATCATCCGCAATGGCGGTCTGGCCCCCGGCGGATCCAACTTCGACGCCAAACTGCGCCGCAACTCCACCGATCCGGAAGACATCTTCATCGCGCACATCAGCGCCATGGACGCCATGGCCCGCGCCCTGGTCAATGCCGCCGCGATCTGTGAAGAGTCTCCCATCCCGCAGATGAAGAAAGAGCGCTATGCCTCGTTCGACAGCGGCAAGGGCAAGGAATTTGAGGAAGGCAAGCTCGGTCTCGAAGACCTCGTGGCCTATGCCAAGGCAAACGGCGAACCCAAGCAGATCTCCGGCAAACAGGAACTCTACGAAACCATCGTCGCCCTGTATTGCAAATAGCCGCCGCCCATGAGCAAGTCCAGTCAGCAAGGCAGTCCCTGGTACCTCATCAGCATCGTGCTGGTGGCGGTACTGGGCGGCCTGCTTTTCGGGTATGACACGGCTGTCATCTCCGGCGCGGAAAAGGGTCTGCAGTCCTTTTTCCAAAGCGCCCGGAATTTTACCTATACCGACGGCCTTCACGGTTTTACCACTTCAAGCGCTCTGATCGGCTGTGTGATCGGCGCCCTGCTTTCCGGTCTCCTGACCTCGCGGATAGGGCGTAGGAAATCCCTCCTGATCGCAGGTATCCTTTTCTTCCTGAGCGCTTTGGGCTCGTATGACCCGGAGTTCATCTTCTTCCGCCATGGTGTTGCCACCAAGGGCGTCCTTGTGGCATTCATCCTCTATCGTATTCTGGGCGGCATCGGTGTCGGCCTGGCCTCTGCCATCTGCCCGATGTACATTGCGGAGGTGGCGCCGGCCAACCAGCGCGGCAAACTCGTGTCATGGAACCAGTTCGCCATCATCTTCGGCCAGCTGGTGGTGTATTTCGTGAATTTCCTCATCATTCAGTCGCACAAGAACGATCCGCAGATCGTGGAGTGGACCAATACCGTGGGCTGGCGGAACATGTTCGTTTCGGAAGCCTTCCCGGCCGCTCTCTTCTCTCTGCTGATCTTGTTGGTTCCTGAGTCGCCCCGTCATCTGGTGATGCGCGGCCTCGACAATGATGCCTTCCGCATCCTCGCCCGCATCAACGGGGAGGAGAAGGCCCATACCATCCTGCAGGAGATTCGGGAGACCGTGGTCGAAAAGCGCGAGAAGCTGTTTGCTTACGGTTTCATCGTGATCTTCATCGGCTGCATGCTGTCGGTGTTCCAACAGGTCATCGGCATCAACGCGGTGCTCTATTTCGCCCCGCGCATCTTTGAGTCGATGGGCGTGAGCAACAACATGCTTTTTACGGTAATCATGGGCATCATCAACATCAGCTTCACGCTGGTGGCCGTCTTCACCGTGGAGAAACTGGGCCGGAAGCCACTGCTGATTTCAGGCTCGCTGGGTATGGCGATCGGCGCGCTGGGTGTCGCCCTGTCGAACGTTGTCACCCTGCCCGCCTGGGTGCCCGTCATCAGCATCATGGTTTACAGCGCGAGCTTCATGTTCAGCTGGGGTCCGATCTGCTGGGTGTATATCTCCGAGATCTTCCCCAATACCATCCGCAGCCAGGCGACGGCCTGGGCCGTGGCGTTCCAGTGGATCTTCAACTTCATCGTGAGTTCGACCTTCGTCCCGATGTACAACATGAAGCTCGGTACGATGGGCGACAGCTTCGGCCACTTCTTCGCCTATGCACTCTATGGACTGATCTGCCTCATTGCTGCGGTCTTTGTGTGGCGTCTCGTCCCCGAGACCAAAGGAAAGACCCTCGAGGAAATGACTGCCCTGTGGCGCAACCGCTCCAAAAAGAACAAGAAATGATTTAGCCTTATGAGTATGAGAAGATTTATACAGCTTGCTATTGTTTCGATCCTGTTTGTCGCCGTTAGCGCGTGCTCGTCGAAGCCGGCCGTTGCGCCTGCCATTCCGCACGACAAGGACGTCGAGGCCAAGGTGGAAAAGGTCCTGAAGGGCATGACCCTCAAGGAAAAAGCCGGACAGATGGTCCAGCTTTCCATCATGGTGCTGGAAGACGATACCCACGAGGCCATCGATCCGGCCAAGCTCGACCGGATCATCGGCGAATACAAAGTCGGTTCGATCCTGAATGTAATGCACGACGCGGCCCATTCCCGCGCCCATACCGCCGCGATGGTCAAGCAGATCCAGGACAAGTCAATGGAAGTCCTCGGCATTCCCTGCATCTACGGCCTCGATATGATCCACGGGGCGTCCTACCTGATCGAAGGTTCGCTCTATCCGCAGGAGATCAACCTCGGCGCCACCTTCAACCGCGAATATGCCCGGATGATGGGTGAGGCGATGGCCTACGAAACCCGCGCCGCCCAGGTACCGTGGGTTTTCTCTCCCGTGATGGACCTGGGCCGCGATCCGCGTTGGCCGCGCCTGTGGGAAAGCTGGGGAGAAGATCCGTATCTGCAGGCCGAGATGTCGCGCATCGAGACGGTTGCCTTGCAGGGGAGCGATCCCAACCACATCGACCTGGACCATGTCGCCGTGAGCCTCAAGCACTATATGGGCTATGGTGTGCCGCATACCGGAAAGGACCGCACGCCGGCCTATATCGCAGAGAACGACCTGCGCGAGAAGTACTTCCGCCCGTTCAAGGAGTGCTTCCAGGCCGGTGCGCTGACCGCGATGGTCAATTCCGCCTCGATCAACGGCATTCCGACCCACGCCAATGCACTGCTGCTCACCGGCTGGGCGAAAGAGCAGCTGAATTGGGACGGTATGTTGGTCACCGACTGGGCCGACATTGACAACCTCTTTACCCGCGACCACGTGGCCGCCGATAAGCGTGCGGCTGTTGCGCTGGGCATCAACGCCGGCATTGACATGATCATGGATCCCTACGATCCCGAATGTGTCAACGTGATTGTCGATCTGGCCGAGAAAGGGGAGATCCCGATGTCGCGCATCGACGACGCCGTGCGCCGTGTCCTGCGCCTGAAGGTCCGCCTGGGCCTTTTCGAGAATCCGACCTGGGAAAAAGAATATCCCGATTTCGCCTGCGAGCGCTATGCGAAGGAATCGTATGCCGCCGCCGTGGAGTCGGAGGTACTGCTTAAGAACGAAGGCATCCTGCCGCTCAAGGGTACGGAACGTATTCTGGTCACGGGCCCGAACGCCAACTCGCTGCGCGCACTCAACGGCGGCTGGTCGTATCGCTGGCAGGGCTCGGCCGACGAGTTCGTGCCTCAGTACAATACCATCCTGGAAGCCATGCAGAAACGCTTTTCCCGCGTGAACTATGTGCCGGGTGTGGAGTATGTCGAGATTCCGATGGCCTGGCAGTATGAGAAGGCGACGGGGATCCAGCAGGCCGTGAATGCGGCCCGTGCCGCTGACGTAATCGTCTGCTGCGTGGGTGAGAACTCCTATTGCGAAACGCCCGGCAACATGGACGACCTGAACCTGTCGGCCAACCAGAAGAACCTTGTGAAGGCGCTTGCCGCTACCGGCAAGCCGATCGTGCTCGTGCTCAACGAAGGCCGGCCGCGCATCATCGGCGATATCGAGCCGCTGGCCAAAGCCGTGGTCGATGTGATGCTGCCGTCGAACTACGGCGGCGACGCCCTGGCGGCGCTGCTCGCCGGTGACGAGAACTTCTCCGGCAAGTTGCCGTTCACCTATTCGAAGCATATCAACGCGCTCCACACCTACGACTATAAGGTTTCCGAGCACCGCGAAGTGATGGAGGGTTCCTACAACTATGACGCTGTCATGGACGTCCAGTGGCCTTTCGGTCACGGTCTCAGCTACACGACCTTCGCCTACAGTGATCTCCAGGTCGTCATTCCCGGCTCCGACCAGGTCGTCATTCCCGGCTCCGACCGGGAATCTTCCTCTTTCAAGGCAGGCGACGTCCTGAAGGTTTCCATCGAGGTAACCAACACCGGCGATCGCGCCGGCAAGGAGGCCGTCCTGCTCTACAGCTCCGACCTCGTGGCCTCGCTGATTCCCGACGTGAAGCGGCTCCGCGGTTTCGAGAAGATCGAACTGCAACCGGGCGAATCTAAGGTTGTCTCCTTCGAGTTGCCGGCCTCCGAACTCGCTTTCGTTGGGGCTGACGGCAAATGGCGTCTCGAAAAAGGTGATTTCCGTCTGGCCTGCGGCGGTCTTGGCGTGATGGTCAATTGCACCGAGACGAAAGTCTGGGATACACCGAATATCTAGACCGATGAAGGTGCTTGACCGCCTGTTTTAATCGTCATTCCCGGCTTGACCGGGAATCTTGAAACGAATGGAGACACGAACGGATAGATTCCTTTTGGAGACAGCCGAAGCCTTGGATCAGATTTTGGGCTATTGGCTGAAATTGCGTGATCCGCGTGGAGGATTCTACGGCGAGGTAACCTCGGCGGGTGAAGTCCTGCAGGATGCCCCGCGCGGCGTCATCCTGAATGCCCGGATCATCTGGGCTTTTTCCGCCGCGTATGGCGCTTTTCCTGAGCCGGAATATCTGGAAGCGGCCCGTTGTGCCCGCGACTGGTTTCTGGACCATTTCATCGATGCGGAGAACGGCGGGGTGTATTGGAGCGTAACAGCGGCAGGGGAGCCGCTCGACGACAAGAAGCAACTCTACGCCCAGGGATTCGCCATCTATGGACTCAGCGAGTATTATCGCGTGACCGGTGACCCGAAAGCACTCGCCGCCGCGGCCGCGTTGTTCCAGCTCGTGGAAGACCGCTACGCTGACACGGAACATGGCGGTTACATCGAGGCGCTGTCCCGCGACTTCTCTCCTTTGGCCGACATGTCGCTCTCGGCGCATGATATCAACGCTGACAAGACGATGAACTCGCACCTGCATCTGCTGGAAGGCTACGCCAACCTCTACCGGGTCTGGCCCGACGCCACGCTTCGCGAAGCCCTGATTCGCCTGATCGATCTCGTCTGTACCCGTGTGATGGCCCCGGACGGCCATCTGCAGCTCTATTTCCGCCGGGACTGGTCGGTACTTCCGGGCGGCATCTCCTATGGCCACGACATTGAAACCTCCTGGCTGCTGCTGGAATGTGCCTTCGCAACCGCCGACATCGACGTAGTCTCCCGTATCCGGCCTTTTGCCCGGGTAATGGGCATTGCCGGCAACGAGGGCTTGCTGCCCGATGGGTCCATGCGCTACGAGAAACTTAACGACGGTTCGTTCGACGATTCACGCCAGTGGTGGGTGCAGGCCGAAACCGTCGTCGGGAATCTCTGGCTGTGGAAATACCATGGCGACGTATCGGCCGCCGACCGGGCGCTTGCCGCCTGGGCGTATATCCGCGACCATCTGGTCGATCGGCAGGGCGGGGAATGGTACTGGGCCATCCAGCCCGACGGCACTCCCGATTTGGCCCAGCCCAAGGCAGGCTTCTGGAAATGCCCGTACCACAACTCCCGCATGTGTCTGGAGATTCTAAAAATATTTGAGTAATACCACTGGTTTTAAAATAGTCTATGGCAAAACTATCTGAAAAACTGGGCTATGCACTCGGGGATGCCGCAGCCGGCGGCATTACCTGGAAGGTGATGTCCATTGCATTCCCGCTGTTCTTTACCAATATTTTCGGCCTGACCGTGGCCGACACGGCCGCCCTGATGCTGGTGGCACGTCTGTTCGACGTCATTACCGATCCCATGATGGGCGCCATCGCCGACCGCACACAGTCGCGTTGGGGCACGTACCGCCCCTGGCTCATCTTCGGCGCCATCCCGCTGGGCGTGATCTTCGCCCTGCTGCTTTACACGCCTGACCTCGGGCCTGTGGGCAAACGCATCTACGCTTACACGATGTACCTGCTGATGATGGTCGTCTATACCGCCGTGAACGTGCCCTACGGATCGCTGCTAGGCGTGATGACGGACGATGACAACGAGAAGAACCAGTTCTCCTCGTACCGCATGGTCGGCGCCTACGCGATGGGCTTCGTGACCCTGCTCTCATTCCCGTATCTGCAGAAAATGGTGGGTGGCTCCGACGCGCATCAGTATGCCGTGCTGGGCGTGATCCTGGGCGGTCTGGCTGCATTGGGAACCCTGGCCTGCGGCCTGCTCACGAAAGAGCGCATCAAACCTGTCCGGGCCGAGAAGTTCTCGTTCAAACCCTTCGCCGACCTGTTCCGCAACAAGCCCTGGATCTACCTGACGCTGGTGGGCATCTGCACCAACTTCTTCAACGGATTCCGCTATGCGGTGGCCGGCTACCTGTTGGAATACTGCCTCCATGGCGATGTCACCGTGTCGGGCCTGATCATCAACTACACGGTGTTCATGACCTTCGGCGAAGTAACCTGCATGATCTTCGGCGGTCTCTCGCCGCGCTTTACCAAATGGGTGGGCTCCAAGAAGAAAGCCTTCATGTGGGCGGCCGTCATCTGCGCCGTCACGTCGATCGCGTTCTTCTTCATTCCGATGGATCCGAAATACATCTGGGTGATGGTGGCTACCGTTATCCTCACCTCCATCGGCATCGGGCTCTATTCGCCGCTGCTTTGGTCGATGTATGCCGACGTGGCCGATTATGCCACGGAAAAGAACGGGACGTCCTCGACGGGCCTGATCTTCTCTTCCGGTACGATGGCCCAGAAGTTCGGTTCCGCCATTTCCGGCGCGCTGGTTGCCTTGTTCCTCGGCATGGCCGGTTTTATTTCGGGCACCGATCCGGCAACGGGCCAGACCGTCGTCACCATCACCAATGAGCCGGCCGTCCAGCGGATGATCTGGGCGATCTTCTCGCTCTTCCCGGCCGCCATCGCCCTGCTGATCCTGCTTCTGCTGCGCCTGTACCCCATCAAAAAGTGATTCTAAGTTCTTGTTATCGCGATGAATTCCTACGGACATTTTGACGACGCTTCGCGCGAATATGTCATTACCCGGCCCGATACACCCTGGCCTTGGATCAATTATATGGGTACGGGAGATTTCTTCTCCCTGATATCCAATACGGCCGGCGGCTACTGTTTCTGCAAGGACGCCAAGTTCCGGCGGATCCTGCGCTATCGCTACAACGGCGTGCCGATGGATGCGGGTGGCCGCTATTTCTACATCAAAGACGGAGATACCCTCTGGAATCCGGGTTGGAAGCCTTGCAAAACACCGCTGGACTTCTATGAGTGCCGTCACGGCATGGGCTATACCCGCATTTGCGGGGAGAAAGACGGGCTGCGTGCCGAGTCGCTGTTCTTCGTACCGCTGGAACACCGGTGTGAGGTACACAGGATGAAGCTCGTCAATCGCTCCGACCGGCCGAAGCAGATCCAGTTGTACGCCTTCGTCGAGTGGTGCCTCTGGAATGCCTCCACCGATATGGAGAATTTCCAGCGCAACCTTTCGACCGGCGAAGTAGAGGTCTGTAAGGATGCCATTTACCACAAGACGGAATACCGTGAGCGGCGGAATCACTATGCCTTCTACGGCGTGAACCGTCCCTTCGACGGTTTCGATACCGACCGGGAGACTTTCCTGGGGATGTACAACGGATTCGATGCGCCGTCTCAGGCGCTTGCCGGCACTTCCGGGAACTCGGTCGCCCACGGCTGGAGCCCGGTCGCGGCCGAGCGTTTCGACCTGACGCTTGCCCCCGGAGCCATGGAAGAGTTGATCTTTGTCCTGGGATATGTCGAGAATCCTGCCGATGCCAAATTCTGCGCCCCCGGCGTCATCAACAAGGCTCCGGCTCGCACGATGATGGATGCGTTTGCCACCGGAGTGCAGGCCGATGCCGCTTTCGCGGCCCTGCGTGCCTATTGGGACGACCTGCTCGGCCGGTTTACCGTCGCTTCTGCCGTTCCGGAACTGGACCGGACGGTCAATGTCTGGAACCAGTACCAGTGCATGATCACCTTCTTCATGAGCCGCAGCGCCAGTTATTTTGAAAGTGGCATCGGGCGGGGGATGGGCTTCCGCGACAGCAATCAGGATCTCGCGGGTATCGTGCACTTGATTCCCGACCGCGCCCGCCAGCGCATTCTCGATATCGCTGCCACTCAGTTCCCCGACGGCGGATGCTATCATCAGTACCAGCCGCTTACCAAACGTGGAAACAACGACATCGGCGGCGGCTTCGGCGACGATCCGCTCTGGCTCCTGTTCGGGACGGTCGCTTATCTCAGGGAGACGGGCGATTTCACCATCCTCGATGAACCCGTGCCGTTTGACAATGTGCCGGGCAGTGAAGTGACGTTGTTGGAGCACCTCAAGATTTCTTTCCGGCGGGTTGCCACCCACCTGGGCCCCCACGGACTTCCGCTCATCGGCCGCGCCGACTGGAATGACTGCCTGAACCTGAACTGTTTCTCGCTCGATCCGGACGAATCCTTCCAAACTACCGAAAACGTGGCGGGCGGGCAGGCGGAATCGCTGATGATCGCCGGGCTTTTTGTGGCCGAAGGGAAGGACTTTGCGGAGCTGCTGGACCGGCTTGGTGACGCTGATGCGGCAGAAGTACGGACAGCCGTGCGTACCATGGAAGACGCTGTCAAGAAGCATGGTTGGGACGGCGAATGGTTCCTGCGCGCCTACGATTTCCATGGTGGGAAAATCGGCTCCCGGGAATGTGACGAAGGCAAGATTTTCATCGAGAGCCAGGGCTGGTGCGCCATGGCCCGCATCGGAGCCGATGAAGGACTTTGCGACAAGGCGCTGGATTCGGCCGTGAAGCATCTGGAATGCGAACACGGCCTTGTGCTGAATGCTCCGGCCTATTCATCCTATCTGTATCAATACGGGGAGATCAGTTCCTATCCGCAGGGATACAAGGAAAACGGTGGTATCTTCTGCCACAACAATCCCTGGGTCATCATTGCCGAGGCCATGGCAGGCCATGTAGAAGACGCATGGCGGCATTATACCAAGATTACTCCTGCGTTCGGGCAACAAAGCCATGACTTGCGCAAAGTGGAGCCCTACGTTTTCTGCCAGATGGTGGCTGGCGCCGAAGCTGCCCGTCCCGGTGAAGGCAAAAACAGCTGGCTGACCGGCACCGCAGCCTGGACCTGGAAGTGCGTGAGCGAGTTCATTCTGGGCGTGAAGCCCCAGTACGACGGCCTGCTCATCGAGCCGTGCATCCCGCTCCGGTATGGAACCTACCGGATACACCGGCGTTTCCGCGATGCTACGTACGACATCACCGTCCATAGCACGGAGGATGGTCCCGGCAAAGTGTTCATCCCGTATGCTCCGGGTCACCAGACCATCGAGGTAATCGTTTAGAGGAACTTACTGGTCCCGATGGAGCTCCTCGATTTGGTCGAGGAGCTCGTCGGCGGCGTTGAGTTGGTCGCGGCGCGTCTTGAAGCCGATGATGCCGCCGAGGACGACACCGGTAACGATGCCGGCGAGGAAGCTGTATTGAAGCATCGGGTCGTCGATGTTTTCGTTTCGGAAGAGGTCCCAACAGAGGAGGCCGACCCAGACGATAATCATCGGGATGGCGAACTTGATCCATTCGGCGTGGATTTTCTTGAAACGGGTGAGTTCTTGCGTGGCGGTCACCAGGTCGCGGTCCATCTGCGGGATGTGGCGGTTGGTCAACACGGTGGCGACGATGCAAACCAGCATCAAGGCCCAGGTGCAGATGATGAACCACATCGAGATGCCTAAGGTGTGGAGGGACGGCGCGAGCAGTATGGCGGCGACACCGAAAAGAATGGGCAGGTTGGCCTTGAACCGGAGGCGGCTGGCGGTCTGGCTGCAGGATTTCTTGAGAATTCGTTCGTTGACGATCTTCTGGTTGTCAAGTTTATCGCGGAGCTGCTGCATCTGCTCCTGCATTTCGCGGAGGGTGTTATCGTTGTTTTCCATGATTACTGCATCTTTTTGAGTTGTTCCTTGATTCGTACAAGCCGTACGGAGACATTCTTGGGCGTGATGCCGACAATCTGTCCGATTTCCTC
>JAEEGK010001340.1_pt1 | contig 61807 bp, 66 predicted proteins | sample 8958771 | NCBI WGS metagenome assembly JAEEGK01 (sample SAMN16246547, study PRJNA631951) | gut metagenome | biome: gut microbiome; feature: rumen; material: SC-attached | host: Bos | place: Iran: Karaj | collected 2018-10 | reverse complement strand
GAAGAATGAGGAAAAGGACACGAAAAAACGGAAGCCGTGAGATGACTTCCGTTTTCCATTTTATTCTTTTAAAAAAGTGGATCATCTAGATTGCGTAGCCACACTCTGACCTCAGTCAGAGATTGCAGCGCCACACTCTCGAAGAGAGAACCGACCCGATTTTTTTGTCTTGTTTCAAATTTTCGACAAAGATATGAAAAATATCTCAATTCACAATGCTTTAAGCAAAAAGATTTGTATCGTAGTCGAAAAAACTTGTTTTAATTTGCTTTTTTCTTTTTATTTGTCTATTTTTGCACCGATAATAGCAATAAAAGAAGAATAATATGAAAAAGAGTCTATTGTGTATGATTGCGGTAGTCTTCTGCATGGCTGCCAGAGCTGTGGCTCCACAGAGAAAGATGTTGGAGCAGGGCAAGACGTGGGCTTATGTGTATCACCATATCGACGACACACCTGAGGGTTCCCAGTGGATGGTTTATTATACTTTGGAAGGTGACACCATCATAAACGAACTCCAGTATATGAAAATGTACAGGTATGACGAAAATGACGGGAAAAAGATATACTATGGTGCCTTCCGCGAGGATGAAGAAGGTCGTGTGTGGGTTTATGAGCGTCACTACAAAGCCGAAGACAAAGCGGAGTATTTGATCATTGACTTCAACATAGAAAATCTATGGTTAAACTACAATAAACACTTTGGAGACCTCTATGGAGAAAACCCATTAGACATAGATGCCACCATTGTAGAGAATATCAAGGAGAATGGTCATTATTTCCGTCGCTACCGTTATGCAAGGAGTTTTTCTAACAACATCACCGATAACTGGTTTTATGTTGGAGTAGAGGGTGTAGGATTCCAAGGGAATGGGATTCAGCACCATATTTTCGAGCCCATCCCTACCTGTATCTGCGATAGCGAGTCTCTTGCATATGTCATTGGCAGTGACTTTTGGTTTAATGCCTCTGCTTTCAATGCCCCGAAGGAAATCGAACTGACGGATGGCGAGAGGCAACTGATAGCCAGCAACAACGACTTCGCCTTCAACTTGTTCCGCAAGGCTCGTGGTGAAGTAAGCAAGGTGCTCTCACCACTGAGCATCACTTATGCTCTGGGGCTATTGAACAATGGAGCCGCAGGACAGACTCAGCAGGAGATCAGCCAGACACTCGGCTTTGGCGAGGCTGGTGCCGATGCCATCAACGCCTTCTGCCAAAAGATGTTGAAAGAGGCTGAGACGCTTGATAAAAAGACCAAATCGCTTATTGCCAATACCATCTTTGTCAACGAGGGCTTGGGCTTTCGGCTGCAAGATGATTTTGTCAAGAAAGCCAACGATTATTATGATGCCCAGCCGCAGAACCGCGACTTCGGTGACGGAGAGACGATGGATGTCATCAACCAGTGGGCCAGTGACCATACGGAAGGAATGATTCCCAAAGTGCTCAATGAAATCACGTTCAATCCTTTAGCTGTGAGTTACCTGCTGAATGCGCTTTACTTCAAGAGCACGTGGAGCAAACCCTTTGATAAGGCAGAGACAAAAGATGAACCCTTTGGAGGTGGTGAGGCTGTGCCTATGATGCACAAACTTTATACAGAAGCGTTTGAATATGCCGAGAATGATCTCTATCAGGCCGTCAACTTGCCTTACGGCAATGGTGCCTACCGCATGAGTGTCTTCCTGCCTCGCGAAGACAAGACTGTCGGCGATGTGCTTGATGCCCTCAACGGCAGCAACTGGCAGGTTAAAGGCCGTTATCTTGATGTAGATCTGAAACTGCCCCGCTTTGAGACAGATACGAAGCAGAATCTGGTTGAGATCATGTCTGCCTTAGGTATGCCTACTGCCTTTACGAGTGGTGCCTACTTCCCCTATTTCTGTAATGCACCTGTCTTTATCAGTAATATGTTTCAGGCTGCCAAGATCAAACTCGACGAGCAAGGTACAGAGGCTGCTGCCGTCACCGTCATAGAGACGGGGGAGACTAGCTATACTCCTACCGCAAAATTCTACGCAAATCGCCCCTTCCTCTATGTCATCAGCGAACAATCCACGGGTGCCATCTTTTTCATCGGCCAGTATATGGGAAAGATTACTACGGGCATAGCCTCGCCTCGCATACAGGAGTTAACAGAGGATGATGCCATCTACAACCTCTCCGGACAGAAGGTGAATGGTTCCTATAAAGGTCTTGTCATCCAAAACGGCAAGAAGAAACTGGTGAAGTAATTGTGTACTCGTTGGCATAGGAACTATTGACAAACATTAACAGAATCTTTTCCCCGCTTGTTGCTGAAATGAGCGGGATTTTTTGTAATTTTGCAAGCCATATTAAAAGAGAAAAATGGCAGAATAGGAGAGATAGGGATTGACAATCATTAATAAAAAGTTTTTTGTATGTACCAAAGTAACACTATACGACAGTGCCTGTGGCTGATAACGACCATCAGGCAGAATGGGCGGATTACGCTGAAGAAATTGCAGGAGAAATGGACCGACGACAGGATGGGCGACGTGCTCTACCGCTCCACGTTCAACCGCTATCGTGACAAGATTTTCGAGTTGTTCGGCTTGGTGATGGAGTGCGACGAGAAGTACCGGTATTATATTGCGAACCCGAACGAACTGGCCGACCATTCAATTGAGAGTTGGCTGCTATCGACGATGACGGTGAGCGTGGCGCTTGCCGACAGTACGACCGTAAAGGACCGCATCGTGCTGGAGAACGTGCCCGAGGGCGAGCAGTACCTGCCGGTAATCATCAAGGCCATCCGCCTGAACCGCCGCCTGCACATGCGCTACCAGCGCTTTGGCTGCGAGGTAAGCGAGAAGACGGTAGAGCCCTACGTGCTGAAGCTGTCAGGGCGCCGCTGGTATCTGCTTGTGTTCACGGGCCACCACATGGCCACCTACTCGTTGGACCGCATGCTTTCGATGGAGATGACCGACGAGCCGTTCGTGATGCCCGCCGATTTCTCGCCCGAGCAGTTTTTCAGCGAGTACTACGGTGTGCTGACCGACGAGACGACGCCGCTGGAGCACGTCGTGGTGCGTGCCTATGGCAAGACGGCCGACTACCTGCGCACGCTGCCGCTGCACCACTCGCAGCAGGTGGTAGGCACGACCGATGACTACACCGACTTTGCGCTCGACATTAGACCCACGCCCGACTTCATCGGCGAGCTGCTGAGATACGATCAGGGCGTGGAAGTGCTGAATCCACCCGATTTTCGGCTTAAAATGCGTAAAACCTTAGAGGAAATGGTTAATAGATATTAAATCTTGAGAGGGTGTCCCTGTTTTCTGGGACACCCTATTATTTATCTTTGCACCTGAAAACTTTATTGTTAATCTAAAATAAATAGAATAAGTTATGGAAGGTGCATTTTTTCTTTTTGTAATTCTGGCCGCCGTTGGCAGCCTGCTGAGTGAGTATGTAAAAGCCGTAAATTTGAAGGAGTCTAAGTGATGAAGAGGAACATATTCGCGGCTCAAATAATGAGTGCTGAGGAGGCTATGACGTGGCTTGACAGCAAGGGTATCAGCTACAAGGTGTGTGACGTGCCCATCCCTATTATGTCGGGCAAGATAAACTGTGGTGCGCCGCTGGGTATAGGCGAGGAGATGATAGAAGGCTACTACTACCTGCCAAAGTCGGCAGTGGGGCTGCACCCGCAGGTGGAATTGCAAGCCCAGGGTGAGTCGATGATTGATGCCGACATTCACGATGGCGATCTGATGAGACTGGAGATTGGTGCCCTGCCTCACGATGGCGACATCGTGGTGGCCGAGATTGACGGTGAGTACACGGCGAAGGTCTACTTTACCGACGAAAAAGGGCAGCAGTGGCTGTGTCCGATGAACAAGCGCTTCCGGCCCATTCTGCTGACGGAGTCGATGAACGTACGCATATCGGGAGTGGTGCGCACCATCGTGAAAAATGTGGTGCGTCGGTCGTATAGCGAGTGTCAGTCTATTGTCAAGCGGATGGAGGAGCAGCGCCAGCAGCAGGGTGACGTGATGCAGCGGCTGGCCAAGGCGGTGGCTGACGGCAGTTGCCTGTTCTGGGCAGCCTCGGCGTGGGCGGTGGCATATGGTGTAGTGCGCGACTGCCACAGCTATGAGGGTAGCGTCAGCGACTTCGAGCGCAAGGCCCTAGCCCTGGATTTACCCAAGACTTTCGAGTATTGCTGTTCTGTGGGCAAGGTGCAGCGTACCATCAGCTATCATCCCTATATGCGTCTGCACGTTGATAAGTGGAAAGGAAATGGTGCCTCTATCCGCGAAATTGTTTTGATGGAGTTCCTGAGGAAAAACATATAGACTTAACGAAGTAGTTACCGAAGTCCGGTAAGTCTGACGACCACTTTTACCGAAATTGGCGGCACTTACCGAAATGACTTACCGAATGCGTTTCAAGAGATTGGAACGCATTTTTTTTGTGTGTACTTTTGCATCGTCAACAAACGACAAGCGATCTTTAACTTACTGCGACAAACAACCGAACGGGAAGGCCCGGGCGAGAAACATTAACAATTAACAACGATGAAAACAACAGAAAGACTATTGACACAACTGATGAGGATGGAGGGTCTGCGGCTGACGGCTTACCGCGATGCTGCAGGGGTGCCCACCATCGGGTACGGACACACCCGGGGCGTCCGCATGGGCGACCGGATTAGTGAGGATTGGGCACGCCGACTGCTACAGCAGGACGTGGCCGAAGTGGAACGGCAGGTGAAGGCCATGAAGGTGGCCCATACGGAGGGACAGCTGGATGCGCTGGTGAGCTTTGCTTACAACGTGGGCATCGGACGACTGTGCCAGTCGACCCTGCTGAGACGGATCCGCGAGGGCGGTACGAAGCTGCAGATTCAGCGTGAGTTCAAGCGCTGGGTGTATGCTGGCGGACGACGCCTGCGAGGTCTGGAACTACGCCGCGAATGGGAGGCTAACCGCTACTTTGAAAGCGAACCGCTGACAGACGCGGAGATTATCGATAGCATTTAATTATTCACCCTGAGTTGAAGCGGAGGAGGATATTCTCGAGTAAATGGCCAAAGAATCTGAATGCTTCTTCTCGCTAGAATCAACTCAAAAAAATGAAAACAGAAATACAGATTTTTACAAGTGAAGTTTTCGGCGAGATTCGTACTTGCCAAGTTAATAACCAAATCATGTTTGTGGGCAAGGATGTTGCCACGGCACTGGGGTATGCCAAACCACAAAATGCGCTGGCAACCCACGTAGATAGGGAAGACAAGAGCACTGCCCCGATTCAGGGCACTGCCTACGAAACCCGTGTAACACTCATCAACGAGTCGGGACTCTACTCGCTGATTCTCTCTTCCAAACTGCCACAGGCCAAAGCCTTTAAGCGATGGGTGACCAGTGAGGTGTTGCCACAGATTCGCCAGACGGGCGGCTATATCCCCACGAAGGATGCACAAGGCCGACAGCTCTCCAACGAAGAGATTATCGACCGTGCCGACGTCATCATAGGTCGCACGCTGCGCATGCTGAACGAGGATGCCGAGGACACGCTGACGGCGACCCAAGTGGCCAAGACGTTCAACATGAATGTGCGTAACTTCAACGCCGTGCTGCGCGACCTGGGCATCCAGTACCGCCGCTACGGTCGATGGAACATCAGCGACGACCTGGCTGACCGCGGATTGACATCCCTTCGGGCACACTTGAGCTACTCGCTGAAGGGGAAGAAGAAGTTGAAGATCTACATGACGTGGACACTCGACGGCCTGCGATACCTGAACTCGAAACTCGGTTATCCAAATTTCTAATTCTAACTAAACACGAAGGAACGAAGAAACGAAGGAAATGAGTGTACATGTGATTTATAAGCAGAACGGGGTGAAGATGATGCGCCCCGTCCACAATAGAGCGGAGTATCTGAAGTTGCGCAACGGCGGGTTTCAGAAGGAGAACGTAGCCAGAATACGTCAAGGCGACGGGGCCTTGAAGGCGAGTCTGGTGCAGATGAACTATTCGTGCTTGCCGAACGACGACGGAAGTCTGAAGGGCTCGAAGCGGATGAGCACGACGGTGGGCATGGACATCGACCATTTGACCGCTGAAGAAATGCCCGTGGTCCGCGAAAGAATTCTCAGCAAGAAGGACGAGCTGGGACTGCGGATGCTGGAAGAGAGTGCCCGTGGCGCGGGCTACCACCTGGTGTTTCAACGGCGCGCGGACTTAGATCAAGTAGGTAATCTGAAGTGGGCTTCTGAACTATTGAATGTCGCCTACGATGCTCAGGCCAAGGACATCACCCGCGTGTTCTTTACCACGACGGAGCAGGAACTCATCTACCTCGACGACAGTCTGTTCACAATCGAGGAGTTTAAAGGCACGGATTCCACGGCCTTTTTAGAAAAGGACACGGCTGTTGGCACGAAAGAAGAAAGCAGCGTCTCTCAAAGAGAGCCGTGTAATCCGTGCCAAAAAGAATACCCGAAGGACTACAATGGCATCCCGTATGCGGACATCATCCGGAAGTATTGGGAGTTGTTTAATGACGGGAAAGAACCCTCTGAGGGCGACCGTAACGTACTAACCTTTGAATTGGCAGTGACCATTCGTAGTATCTGCGGCTATTCGCTAGAGCAGCTGATGGCAGTTATTCCGAACTATTGGAGCCTCACCCCCGACCCCTCTCCGAAGGGCGAGGGGAGTAAACGGAGAGTGTGTACTCCCGAAGAGATGGATGAGTATCGTATGACGCTGGAGAATGCGCTGAAAGAGCCTCGCAAGGGTATGCCCTACAGGTTGAAGCAGGTGCTGCAGGCGTTGAAGTCGCAGCAGGCGGTGAAGGCTTGTGGTGGTACGCTGACATCGCCGCCGCCAATGCCCAAGAAGTTGCCGCCACTGATCAGACTGCTCACCAAGAATGTTCCCTGGTTCTACAAGCCAGCTGTGGCCAATGCGGTGTTCCCTGGGCTGGGTGCTCATCTGCACGGGGTGAAGTTCCGCTACTGGGACAATGTGGAGCACGAGGCCACTTTTATGAACATCTTAATTGGTCGCCAGAGTATCGGTAAGGGTACCATCAAAAAGCCGATCGAGTACATCATGGAGGACATCAAGCAGCGCGACCAGCCCAACCGTCAGCGCGAGGCCGAATGGAAACAGAAGAACCCCGGCGCGAAGCAGAAGAAAGACCCGAGACCAACCGACATTTGTATCCAGATGTTGATTGATAATCTGACAGACGCCGTCTTTAACCAGCGCATCGTAGATGCCAACAATAACGGTCAGCGATTTATCTATACCATCGTGGACGAGATAGAAGGATTGAAGAAGGTGACGTCGAAGGGTACGGTAGATGAAGTGGGCCTGCTCATCAGAAAGGCTTTCGACAATTCTGATGCTGGTCAGGAGCGCGTGGGTGCCGATTCGGTATCTGGTATAGCCCCATTAAGGTGGAACTTCAACGCTTCGACCACACCGCCCAATGCAAAGAAATTCTTCTTGCGAATGGTGAATGACGGTACTGTGAGCCGACTGGATGTATCGACCATTATCAGGACTGATGAGGACGATGATGCGGAGCCTATTCTGGGCATCTACGACCACACGTTTGCCGCAGAACTGAAGCCCTACATCGACCGCCTGGAGGCAGCCAACGGACTGATAGAGTGCCCTCAATCAAAGAAGTTGTCGCTTGAGATGAAGCAGGAGAACAAGGATGCTGCAAAGCTCTATGAGAGCGAAGCCTACCGCGTGTTCAGTTATCGTGCCAACGTGATAGCCTGGCTGAAAGGAATGGTGCTCTATGTGGCTCACGGCTACAAGTGGTCGAAGGAGATTGCGGATTTCGTGCGCTGGACGCAGCAGTATAATTTGTGGTGCAAAATGTTATATTTTGGGCAACAATTGGAGCGCGAGCTTCGTGAAGAGGTGGAGATTCAGCGTCAGTCAGGGCCACAGAATCTCTTAGAACTGCTCAGCGACGAGTTCACCAAAGAACAGTACTACCAGATGCGTCAACAACAGGGCAAGTCAGGTAGCGGTGACGGTACATTGCGCAGTTGGCAGAGTCGCGGCTATATCGTCTATGACGAGGTCTCAGGACGATACGTGAAGACGGAATCATATAAGCAAAAGTTTTCTTCTAATTGATAATTGACAATTGATAATTGATAATTATGATTACAATTGAAAACAACAAGGAATGCTTCGTGATGCTCTGGCGCAAGCTGGAGCGCACGAGGCAGCTCCTCCGGGGGCAATGCAAGCGGTTCTGCATCCGTCGCATATTGAAGTCGTGGTTCCCTACAGAAGCCAACGATGACTTTATTTGGGAGGTGTGCCACTTGTGCGATCAAGAAGGCTGGAATGAGTTGCAAGCACCTTCGCTTTATCCTCGTAAGCATCGTGAATTACTCCGTGCTATCGTGTCTCTCAAGACGGGCATCAGCTTCTACAAAGTTGACCTGAAAGCCCTCGATAAGGCTTATAGCATCGCTTTCCCTGAAAGCACGCCAATCAACGTAAACAAAAAGAAGAAAAGACAATAATATCTAGTTAGTCACTGTGACGGCACAGACGCCCTTAACGCCACTGCCATTGTTGGCCGTAGCACTGATGGTAGCAGTACCAACGGCAACAGCGGTCACCTTACCGTTAGCATCGACGGTGGCAACGTCTGTGCTGTTGCTTGACCATGTATAGTCCTTGTCTACAGCATCACTTGGAGATATAGTGGCAGTCAGCGTTTCCGACTGGCCGACCGTTAGAGTCAGCGTAGCCTTGTTCAACGTAATGCTGGTCAGCTTAGCATCATCGTTCGAACACGACACGAACGTACTTGTACTGCAAACAAGGATGGCGGCCATCACCCCATAAAACATTTTCTTCATAATACCTACAGGTTGAATAGTTCTGCAAAAATACTGTCTTTTATCGTAATCTCCAAATTTTCCACTCATTTTTTGGTTAATTCACGGAAATGTAGTAATTTTGCATCATTCTATTCATTAACTAAATTATATTATGGCAAAAATCAACAATCATCTGGTCATCATGGCCGGCGGCGTGGGAAGCCGTTTCTGGCCTATGAGCACGGCTGAGAAACCGAAGCAGTTTATCGACGTGATGGGCATCGGCAAGTCGCTGCTACAACTGACAGTGGAACGTTTTCAGGGTATCGTCGATGCGAAGAATATATGGGTGGTAACGAATAAAAACTATGCCGACACGGTGGCTGAACAGTTGCCCGACATGCCGCAAGACCACATCCTTTGTGAGCCGTGCCGCAGGAATACAGCCCCATGTATTGCCTACGTGTCGTGGCGCATCAAGTCGAAAGACCCGAAGGCCAACATCGTTGTGACCCCCAGCGACCATATCGTGATGAATGTTCAGGAGTTTCAGCGCGTGGTCAGCGCATGTCTGAAGTTCTCAAGCGAGAGCGATGCTATCATCACGCTGGGTATGAAGCCCAACCGTCCTGAGACGGGCTACGGCTATATTGAGGCCAACCTCTCGGCACAGTCGCTGAGAAACAAGGAGATATTCCGCGTGGACTCGTTCCGTGAAAAGCCCGACTTGGCCACGGCCCAGCAGTATATCAAGAAAAACAATTATTTCTGGAATGCGGGCATCTTTATCTGGAACGTGAACACCATCGTCAATGCCTTCCGCATCTACCAGCCTACGATGTCGAAGATATTCGAAAGCCTCTTGCCCGTCTATGGTACCGACAAGGAACAGGCAGAGATAGACAGGCTGTTTCCTGAGTGCGAGAACATTTCAGTGGACTATGCCATCATGGAAAAGGCCGAGGAGATTTTCGTCTGCCCTGCCGACTTCGGATGGAGCGACCTGGGTACATGGGGCTCACTGCACCAGCAGACCAAGAAGGACCTGTATGGCAATGCCTGCATAGGTCAGGACATCACGCTGTTCGAGAGCCACAACAACATCATTCATACAACACAGGAAAAGAAGGTCGTGATTCAGGGCCTGGACGGATTTATCGTGGCTGAGAACAATGACACCTTGCTGATTTGCAAGTTGTCGGAAGAACAAAGAATCAAACAATTTAGTGGACAAGATAAATGAATAAAATTGCTTTAATTACTGGTATAACAGGTCAGGACGGTTCGTATCTGGCTGAGTTTCTGATCGAAAAAGGCTACGAGGTTCACGGTCTTTTGCGCCGTTCATCGTCGTTTAATACAGGACGCATAGAACACCTCTACTTAGACGAGTGGGTGCGCGACATGAAGAAGGCACGTCTGGTGAACCTGCACTGGGCTGACATGACTGACTCGTCGTCGCTGATTCGCGTCATTGGCGAAGTGAAGCCCACGGAAATATATAACTTGGCAGCACAGAGCCATGTAAAGGTATCGTTCGACGTACCTGAATATACGGCTGACGTGGATGCTGACGGTGTGCTGCGTCTGTTAGAGGCTGTACGCATCTGCGGACTGGAGAAGACCTGCCGCATCTATCAGGCTTCTACTTCTGAACTATACGGAAAGGTGCAAGAGGTGCCACAGTCAGAGACTACTCCATTCTATCCCCGCAGCCCGTATGCTGTTGCCAAACTGTATGGCTTCTGGATTATGAAGAACTATCGTGAGTCGTATGGCATGTTCTGCTGTAACGGTATCCTGTTCAATCACGAAAGCGAACGACGTGGCGAGAATTTCGTGACACGTAAGATAACGCTGGCTGCCGCACGTATCGCACAAGGCTATCAAGACAAACTGTATCTGGGCAACCTGAACTCCCTGCGCGACTGGGGCTATGCCAAGGACTATATCGAGTGCATGTGGCTCATTCTGCAGCAACCCGAGCCTGACGACTTCGTGATTGCTACGGGCGAATACCATACCGTTCGAGAGTTTACCACCCTGGCTTTCAAAGAGGTGGGCATAGAACTTGAATGGCGTGGTGACGGTGTTGACGAAAAGGGTTACGACAAAGCAACGGGTAAAGCACTTGTCGAGGTCGATCCCAAATACTTCCGTCCTGCCGAGGTTGACCAGTTGTTAGGCAATCCTGCAAAGGCTAAGGCCAAATTAGGTTGGAATCCACAGAAGACCAGCTTCGAGGACCTCGTAAAGATTATGGTGAAACACGATATGAAATTCGTAAAAAAGCTGTTCCTGAAAGCTCAAATGGAAAAAGAAGATGCTGAATAAGAATAGTAAGATATATATAGCGGGGCATCACGGACTTGTGGGCTCCGCTATTTGGAATAACCTCAAACAGCGAGGCTATCAGAACTTGGTAGGCCGCAGCCACAAGGAGCTGGACCTGACTGACCAGTATGCCGTAAAGAAGTTCTTTGATGAAGAACAGCCCGAGGCGGTAGTGTTGGCAGCTGCCTTTGTGGGTGGCATCATGGCCAACTCGCTGTATCGCGCCGACTTCATCATGATGAACATGAAGATTCAGTGCAATGTCATCAGCGAGGCCTACGCCCACGGCGTCAAGAAGCTGCTGTTTCTGGGTAGTACTTGTATTTATCCGAAGAACGCTCCCCAGCCCATGAAGGAGGACTGTCTGCTGACTTCGCCACTGGAATATACAAATGAAGAGTATGCCATTGCAAAGATTGCAGGCTTGAAGATGTGCGAAAGCTATAACCTGCAATACGGCACGAACTACATCGCCGTCATGCCTACCAACCTCTATGGACCGAACGACAACTTCCACCTGGAGAACAGTCACGTCATGCCAGCCATGATGCGTAAGGTATATCTGGCAAAACTGATTCACGACGGTGCTTGGGACAAGATAGCCATCGACTTGGACAAGCGCCCCGTAGAAGGCGTAACCGGTCAGGCAAGCAAAGAAGAAATCCTTAAGGTGCTGGGTAAGTACGGCATTTACGATAACAAAGTTGTACTTTGGGGCACAGGCAAACCCCTCCGCGAATTCTTGTGGAGTGAAGATATGGCTGATGCCTCCGTGCATGTGCTGTTGAACGTCAACTTCAGCGACATCATCGGTATCGAGAAGTATTCGAGCGTGCACTATGGTGCCTCGACCGACGGTGCCGTGGACCGCAACCACTCGGCTGGTCGTGGTGGTGCCATTCCAAGCTTGGGCGAGATTCGCAACTGCCATATTAACGTAGGTACGGGCAAGGAACTCACCATCCGCGAACTCTCTGAACTGGTCGTAAAGGCTGTTGGGTTCGAAGGAGAAGTGGAATTCGATGCCACCAAGCCCGATGGTACCATGCGCAAGCTCATCGACGTGTCAAAGTTGCACTCGCTGGGCTGGACCCACAAGATAGAGATTGACGAGGGCGTCAGAAAACTCTTCGAATGGTATCAAGACAGTCTGAAATAACATACAACGACGCGACTAAAAACCTCACACAGAACGAAGGTTATTGAGAAACGTGCAAAGTCTCGCACACGTTCCTTATTATAAAAAAGGCTGAAAACAAGGCAAAAGAAAAAAAAATGGGCATTTTAGCAAAAAAATGCAAAGAATATTTTTATATCTGACTGAAAATTAGTAACTTTGCAGTCCGAAATACAAATTAATATAAAAAACAGCAATGACAAAAGCAGATATTATTGACAAAATCGCTGAAGATACAGGCCTTCCAAAGAAGGATGTCTTAGCAACGGTAGAGGCCTTCATGGAAGAGATTCGTATTTGTATGGCCGAAAATAAGGAGAACGTATACCTGCGTGGATTTGGTACATTTACTGTAAAGCGTCGCGCTAAGAAGACGGCCCGTAACATTTCGAAGAACACTACCATAGTAATTGATGCCCACGACATTCCCCACTTCAAGCCCGCAAAGAGCTTCATAGAGAGAATGAAGTAAGAGATGTGAACGATAATTATCAAACAAATAATTAAAATAGTTAAACATTATGCCAAACGGAAAAAAGAAGAAGGGCCACAAGATGGCTACTCACAAGCGTAAGAAGAGACTGCGCAAGAATCGTCATAAGAGCAAATAAGCTCTGACGAGTGAAACAGAAAAAAGAAACGTATGGAAGGAGTGCAATCGGCAAAAGGTTCAAAGCCGAAGCGCTCCTTTCTATTTAAGAGTAAAAAAGTAAAGAGTTAATGACAAGTGAAGTAATCATCGATGTTCAGCCTAAAGAGATATCTATAGCCCTGCTCGAAGACAAGAATCTGGTGGAATACCAGAATGAAAAACGAGAGGAAGCCAGCTACTCTGTAGGCAACATCTATCTGGGACGAGTGCGCAAGCTCATGCCTGGATTGAACGCCTGCTTCGTAGAAGTAGGCTCTGAGCGCGATGCCTTCTTGCACTATCTTGACCTCGGCACTCAATTCAGCTCTTACGAAAAGTATCTGAAACAGGTACAAAGCGACAAGAAAAAACTTTATCCCATCTCGAAAGCCACCCGCCTACCCGACCTGCCAAAAGAAGGCAGCGTGCAAACCACGCTGAAACAAGGACAGGAAATACTGGTTCAGGTGGTAAAGGAACCCATTAACACCAAAGGACCGCGACTGAGCTGCGAACTCAGTTTTGCAGGACGCTATATGGTGCTAATGCCCTTTGGCGATAAGGTTTCAGTATCCTCTAAAATCAAAAAAAGCGAAGAACGCACCCGACTGAAACAGCTCGTGCAGAGCATACGCCCCAAAAACTTCGGCGTCATTGTACGCACATCAGCCGAAGGCAAACGCGTAGCAGAGCTTGATGCAGAAATGAAGGTGCTCACGAAACGCTGGGAAGACACTATTACCAAAGCACAAAAGGCTACCAAGACGCCCCAGTTGTGCTTTGAAGAGACCGGCAGAGCCGTTGCTCTGTTGCGCGACGTGTTCGATCCAACGTACGATGGCATCTACGTGAACGATGACGACATCTACAACCAAGTCAAGGATTATGTGGACTTGATTGCGCCTGAGAAGAAGGACATTGTGAAGAAATATAATGGCACAGTGCCCATCTTCGACAACTTCAACGTCACCAAACAGCTAAAGTCGAGCTTTGGAAAGACAGTAAACTACAAACGTGGCGCATATCTCATCATCCAGCAGACTGAAGCCATGCATGTGGTTGATGTGAACTCGGGAAATCGTACTCGCGCAGAAAACGGTCAAGAAGCCAACGCACTGGAGGTAAACCTCGGTGCTGCCGACGAGCTGGCACGCCAGCTGCGACTACGCGATATGGGCGGCATCATCGTGGTGGACTTCATCGATATGAATCTGGCTGAAGACCGTCAGATGCTCTATGAACGCATGTGTAAGAACATGCAAAAGGACAGAGCGCGCCACAACATCCTACCGCTGTCAAAGTTCGGCCTGATGCAAATTACGCGTCAGCGCGTACGTCCGGCAATGGATGTCAACGTAGAGGAAACATGCCCCACCTGCTTCGGCAAGGGCAAAATCAAGTCGTCTATCCTGTTTACAGATCAACTCGAGAGCAAAATTGACCGCTTGGTCAACAAGATTGGTATCCACAGATTCTTCCTTCATGTGCATCCCTATGTAGCCGCATACATCAATCAAGGGATCTGGTCGCTCAAGCGCCAGTGGCAGATGAAATACGGCATGGGCATACGCATCATACCCTCGCAGAAACTTGCGTTCCTACAGTACGAATTCTACGACAAGGATCGGCAGTTCATCGACATGCAGGAAGAACACGAGACTAACGACTAACTCATCATGGTAGCACTGAAGACTGCATTCTGGATATGCGCATTCCTCGTATTCTATACTTATCTGGGATATGGCATGCTACTATGGCTATTAGTCAGACTGAAACGCATCGTGAGGGGCAAGGCCGAGAGGAGGGCTTTGCCCACTGACGATACAGAACTGCCAGAGGTGACTTTCATGGTCTGTGCCTACAACGAACAAGACGTGGTAGACATGAAAATGAAAGACATTCACCAGCTGGACTACCCCAAGGACAAATTACATATCACCTGGGTGACTGACGGCTCGTCGGACGACACCAACGAACGCCTTAAGGCTTATCCTGATGTAGAGATTATCTTTACACCGGAGCGCAAAGGCAAGACAGCAGCAATAAACCATGGATTATCAATGGTTAAAAGTCCCATCACCGTGATGACTGATGCCAATACGATGGTAAACACAGGTGCCATCAAGGAGATTGTCAGACTAATGCAAGACCCCAAAGTGGCTTGTGTAGCTGGCGAAAAACGCGTGATGGCCCGCCACGAGGGACAAGCCGCTGCTGAGGGCGAAGGACTGTATTGGAAATATGAGAGTGCCTTAAAACGCATGGATAGCGAACTTTACAGCGCCATGGGTGCTGCAGGCGAATTGAATGCCATACGTACTGTACTCTACGACCCCATGCCAGAAAATGCGCTGCTTGACGATTTCGTGATGTCTATGGAGATGGTGGACAAAGGCTATAAAATAGCTTATACCAGCGATGCCTATGCCATGGAATACGGCTCAGCAGACCTTCAAGAGGAGGCAAAGCGCAAACGGCGTATTGCTGCTGGTGGACTGCAAAGTTGTTGGTGGCTCAGAAAAATGATGAACCCCTTCCGCCAACCTGTCGTAGCCTTCCAGTTTGTAAGTCACCGGGTATTGCGTTGGAGCATCACCCCTTTTGCACTGATGGCATTCATTCCCATCAATGTCGCACTGGTCATGATGAAGGCAGGCACAATCTATACAGTCAGCTGGATACTGCAAATCGCATTTTACCTAGCAGCTCTATGCGGCTACCTACTAGAGCAGAAGGGAAACAAGAGCAAATTACTATATGTGCCTTATTACTTTTTGTTTATGAATATGAACATCTTCGCTGGCATACCCTATTTGTATAGTCATCGCGGAGGGGGAACATGGGAAAAAGCAAAAAGAGGATAAAAAAAATTCTTAAAAATTTTTCGTATGTAAATTTTTTATAGTACCTTTGCAACGATTTATATACGGATAGCAAAATGAATCTAGACGAACGTGAAGTTCTGCTACAGAAATTAGCAGATGCCAACGCAAAAAAGCACGCTGTAGAAGTGGAGCTTGAAGAAGCGCGAAAGAAACTGGCCGAATATGAGACAATGGCGCAAAAGGCAGAAAATGCCAGCAAAATGAAGTCTCTGTTCCTGGCCAACATGAGCCATGAGATTCGCACGCCTCTGAACGCTATCGAGGGCTTCTCGCGTATTATGGCTGAGACAGACTCTCCAGAAGAGCGCATGAAGTTCATGGAGATTATTGAAAGCAACAATGGACGTGTGCTGGCCCTGATTAATGAGATTCTCGATTTGTCACGTGTAGAAGCCGGTGAGATTGCCATCAAGAAGCAGATGACCGACCTGAACGAGATGTGCAAGGGCATTCAGCTCATGTTTAAGTTCCGTTGTCCTGACAGCGTAAACCTGACTTGGTCGCAACCCAATATGAAGGTGACGCTGAACACCGACCAGAACCGACTGACACAGGTATTCTCAAACCTCATCAGCAACGCTCTGAAACACACTTCTAAAGGTAGCATTACTTATGGTTACCGACTGATAAACGACGGACAAGAAGTAGAATTCTTCGTAACAGATACAGGTTCAGGTATCGCACCTGAGGATATTAACCACATTTTCCAGACATACGTTTCGCGCGATGCAGAACAACAGAACGGCTACGGATTAGGATTGGCTCTCTGTAAGATCATCGTCGAAAAGATGAACGGCCATATCACTGTATCTTCGAAATTGGGCGAAGGTTCCACATTCCGCTTCACCCTACCCTTCGAGGGCACCATTGGCGGACTACAGAAGAACTCGCGCATTACCACCAATTCACGCACCATTCGCGTTAGCACTAAGACCAACGTACAGAATGCACCGCTTATTCTCGTAGCTGAAGATGAAGACTCAAACTACGAATTGGTACGTATTGTACTGGCTAAGCGCTACAGACTGTTGAGAGCTCACAATGGTATCGAAGCAGTAACACTCTGCGAGGATGAACATCCCGACATGATACTGATGGATATCCGTATGCCGGACATGAACGGACTGGATGCGACCCGTATCATCAAGGAAGTGAACCACGAAATACCCATTGTAGCCCTATCGGCATACGCTTTTGACGAGAATATCCGCGAGGCCAAAGCCGCTGGTTGCGATGAGTTCCTGGCTAAGCCATTCAGAGTTGAAGACCTGCTTGACACCGTAGGAAAATACGTAAAACATTTAGATTAATACGATTTCTGTATGGGAAGATTAGCTATGTTGAAATATGCCGCAGCCATGTTGTTGACGGTACAGATTGTTCTTACCATTTTCACAATTACAGCCTTATATGGCGGTGATGTCAGTCCCATCGGACATTCAGCACGCGCCATGCTAGTCTATGCGTTGCCTATACTGATTCTGGCCAACGCTGTCATGACCATCTATTGGTTTATACGTCGCAAATGGCTTCTTTCTCTCATTCCCATCATTACCATTGCATGTTGTATCCCATATATCGGTACGATGTGGCAGTTCCGTTCACTCGATAAGAATGCCAATGCACAGCCAGGTATCAAGGTTGCGACATATAATGTATGCATGTTCAACCGTGAGACGTCAGGTTTCATGGCACAGGACATTTTAGCCGAGATGCGCCGACAGAATGTGGATATCCTCTGCATGCAAGAATACAACGAAGTGAGTGGCGACAAGAAGAATTCTGACAGCTATAAGGAGTACTTTCCATACATGGCTGTAGGACGTGAAGACATGGTGATTTACAGTCGCTATCCCATCAAAGGCTCTAAAAAGGTTCTATTCGAAGACACCAACAACAGTGCCATGTGGGCTGATATCGACGTGAAGGGTAACAAGATTCGCGTGTTCAATATTCATCTTCAGACAACAGGCATCAACGGCACGTTACATAGGGCAGGAAAATTGCAGGCCCAAGGCTACGAAATAGACAATAACAGATTCATGGAGGCTATCTTCGGCAACTACATGCTGGGCATGATGTTCCGTGCTGGACAAGCTGTTATGGTGGCTAACGAGAAGCGCTCGTCAGAAAAACCCGTCATTCTATGTGGCGACTTCAACGATGTACCTTATTCTTATGTATATAATACGGTATTAGGTAATATGGTTGATGGCTTTAAGGAATGTGGCTCTGGTTGGGCGCAGACGTTCCGCGGTGGCAAGAAAGCAGTACGTATCGACTACATCTTCCACGACGAGGCGCTGAAAGGTCTCTCTTATTACAAGTCAGAACTGACCTACTCCGACCACTACCCTGTATTTATGAAACTATCGTTTAAGTAAACAAATAAAAAACGCTATCGGATTCGGTAGCGTTTTATTTTGTATATAGTCCTAAAAGATTACAAGAGTCTTGCCAGTTGATCAATAATATCCGAGGCTACCTCGTTTTTAGGTTTTCGCTCGTAGTCCTGCTGTCCTGTTCTAAAGATAATGCTAATTTGATTATCATCAGAACGGAAACAGGTACCCTTGTTCTTCAACGAGTTCAATACGATGAAGTCCAGATTCTTTTTTTCCAACTTATGCTGGGCGTTAGCCTCCTCATCGTTGGTCTCTAAGGCAAAGCCCACCAGGACCTGCCCCTTACGCTTCATACGTCCCAACTCAACGGCAATATCCGGATTGGGCACCATGTGTATATCCATCGTCTGCCCCTCTCGTTTGATTTTCTGGTCGGCTACATGTTCAGGACGAAAATCGGCTACTGCTGCACACAGGATGGCTGCATCCTGCTGAGGGAAGACACTGGTCGCAGCATCATACATCTCCTGACAGCTCTCAACATTCATACGATGAACGTTAGGAAGCCCGGTATTCATGGCTACGGGTCCGGCAATCAGCGTCACCTCCGCACCACGGCGTGCACACTCTTCAGCTAAGGCAAAGCCCATTTTGCCACTACTATAGTTACCGATAAAGCGGACAGGGTCAATCTTCTCGTAAGTCGGGCCTGCGGTAATCATGATGCGCCTACCCTGCAAATCCTTTTTCTCGAAAAACATATCCAAATAGGCCACAATCTTTTCAGGCTCCTCCATACGACCTTTACCCTCCAGGCCTGAAGCAAGGAAACCGCTGGCAGGCTCGATAATTTGGTTGCCGAAACCCTTCAGTCGTTCCATATTCTGCTGGGTGGTAGGATGCTGATACATGTCGAGATCCATGGCAGGCGCAACGAATACAGGTGCCTTCATCGACAGATAGGTCGTGATAAGCATGTTGTCAGCTATACCGTTGGCCATCTTGCCCAGCGTAGAAGCCGTACATGGAGCTATGAGCATAGCATCGGCCCACAAGCCAAGAGCGACATGTGAATGCCACGTACCGTCACGCTGCGAGAAGAAGTCGCTGATAACGGGCTTCTGTGTGAGTGCCGACAGTGTGATAGGCGTAATAAACTCCTTGCCGGCAGGCGTAATGACCACCTGTACCTCGGCACCGGCCTTTACCAGTCCGCGAATAATCAGACAGGCCTTATAAGCAGCTATAGAGCCCGTGATGCCTAATACGATTTTCTTTCCTTTGAGCATGATTGTTCTATTATCAAGAAAACGGGGTCAAACCCCGTTTCATATTTTATTTCTGTGCCTCGCGCAAACGGATACGCGTCAACACCTGCTTGGTGTTATACGTAAAGTCACCTGCCAGTATCCAACTGTAGTAGCCGGGATCCATGCGCAGCACCTGAGCCACGGGCAGTCCCTTATGCTTGCCGAAGTTGAACACCTCGGTACGGACGCCATTCACGTCGGCCCACACAATACGGCCTGCAAAGTCAACATTATCGTTCTGTTTTGAGAACTCTGCCAACTTATCCATGTCGTTCTCCAACACCTTTTCCTCGTCTTCATTGGCACCAGGGGCATACATATCCAGTTCGCCCATCAGCACGCGATAGGTAGCCTCGGTATCCTGGTCAGCACGGTGAGCCTCGAAGTCGTCCTCCATCTTGCGACCACAGTAGAACTTATAAGCAGCAGCCAGATTGCGACGTTCCATCTTCTTGAAGATGGTGCAGGCATCTATCAGACGTGCCTTCGAGAAGTCGAAGTCCACACCAGCACGCAGGAATTCCTCTGCCAGCATAGGCACATCAAAGAAGTTGGAGTTGAAACCGGCAATATCACTACCCTTGAACACATCTTCCAGTTTCTTGGCCAGCTGTTTGAAGGTGGGCTTGTCCTTCAAATCCTCATCCGAGAATCCCGTCAACTGAGTGATAAACGGGTCAAGTTTTTTTTCAGGATTTATCAGTTCGTTGCCACGTTCCTCCCGTCCGTCAGGATACACCTTAATATATGATATCTGAATGACACGGTCTTTTACCATGTCAAGACCGGTGGTCTCCAAGTCGAAGACCACCAGTGGCTTTGTTAAGTTCAGCTTCATTGTCTCAATTTCTCATTGTCTCAATTTCTCAATATCAATGATCAGGCACATGTGCTTAATCATTGATCAGCATCGGCATCATCAGCATCAGCACATCCTGATTCTCAGGCTGCTCTGAAGGCAATACCAAACCAGCACGGCTAGAGTCGGCCAACAAGATGTTCACCTCCTGACAATCGAAGTTGCTCAGGATATCGATGAACGACGAACCCTTGAAACCAATGCTCATGGGCTGACCGTTATACGAGCAGGCAATGCGCTCGGTAGCCGTCTTCGAGAAGTCGTAGTCCTCAGCATCCAACTGCAACGTGCCACCTTCCACGTGGAAACGAATCAGATTGCTTGAATCGTTGGCAAAGGGCTGTACACGACGCAGGGCAGCCTGCAAACCGAGACGGTCCACTGTCAGCTGATTAGGATTATTCTGAGGTATCACACTGTTGTAATTAGGATAGCGGCCCTCAATCAGACGGCAAATCAGTTCACCGTCACCAAAGTTGATCTGTGCGTTACGCTCGTCGAAACGGATGGTCACATCGCCACCGTCCTTGCCTAACAGGTTCTTCAGAAGTGAAGCGGGCTTCTTAGGCAGGATGAATGCCGCAGGCTGGTCGCTATGAATCGTCAGAATCTTGTTACGCACCAGTTTATGACCATCAGAGGCCACAACAGCCAGATATTCAGGCGTCAGGTCGAAATAGATACCATTCATCACAGGACGCAACTCGTCCTGAGCGGTGGCAAACAGCGAACGGGTGATGTTCTCTGCCAGTAATGCGTTGGAAATCGTGATGACCGAAGCGTTCATACCCACGCCTTGGGCTGTGGGGAACTCGTCGGCACTCTCAACGGGCAGTGAGAACATACCATTCTGATAGGAAATCTTGGCCAGATTGGTAGTCAAGTCCACCTCGAAGGTAATGGGCTGCTCTGAAAAGCCCTTGACGGCCTCCAGCAAATCGTGGTTACCAACACAGAAGCGACCGTCGCCGTCGCTTTCGGTCAGCTCCAGCTGGGTGTTCATCACATTTTCACTGTCAGAGGCTGTCAGGTGCAGAACGCCGCCTTGAACATCGAACACAAAGTCTGCCAAAATGGGCAGAGAATTCTTACTGTTAATGACTCTTGAAAGAGCATTGAGTTTGCTGCTTAGCGCAGTGCTTGATACGGTAAATCTCATGTATATTATTCGTTTTTAGTTTGTCATTCCACGAAATTGAGTACAAAAATACAAAATAAACTGGTCAAATCAAAAAATATTTGAAGAAAAATGCGCTTTTTAAAACTATTTTTCGTAATTTCGCGCTCTGAAACGAGAAAACAATTAAAATTTTGGTATAATATTATGGATTTAACAGGAAAAGTAATCGCAATTCTTCCAGCGAACAGTGGTGTCTCTCAGCGCACCGGTAACCCTTGGATGTCACAGGAGTATGTCATCGAAGTACCAGGTCAATATCCCAGAAAATGTATGTTCCGTATTTTCGGTGAGGATCGTATCAAGCAGTTCAACATTCAGATGGGCGAAGACATTACCGTATCGTTCGATATTGATGCCCATGAGTACAATGGTCGTTGGTTCAACGAAATTCGCGCCTTCAATGTCCAGCGTGGTGCCGCTGTGCCTCCCGTAGCTGGTGCTGAGGGTGGTGCTCCGTTCCCTCCACAGCAGCCCATGGGTGGTGCTGATGCAACTTCTCCATTCCCTCCTGCTCAGGAGCCCGCAGCTGAAGGTTCTACCGACGACCTGCCGTTCTGATTGAGGGATTGAGAGATTGAGAAAATGAGAGATTGAGATAATGAGAAATTGTCGTCAGTTTCCCTAATAATATAAATAGGTATAAAAAGAAAAAAGGAAAAAGAAAAATGAAAGCATTTGTATTTCCCGGACAGGGTGCCCAGTTCGTAGGAATGGGCAAGGACCTGTACGATAATAATGAGACTGCAAAAGAATTGTTCGAGAAGGCTAACGACATCTTAGGCTATCGCATCACCGATATCATGTTCGAGGGTACCGACGAGGACCTGAAGCAGACCAAGGTGACGCAGCCCGCCGTGTTCCTGCACTCTGTCATTAGCGCTATCTGCATGGGCGACAAGTTCCAACCCGAGATGACTGCCGGTCACTCGCTGGGTGAGTTCTCTGCCCTTGTAGCCGCTGGTGCTTTGTCGTTCGAGGACGGTCTGAAGCTGGTCTATGCACGTGCAATGGCTATGCAGAAGGCTTGCGAGGCTCAGCCCTCAACAATGGCCGCCATCATCGGTCTACCCGACGAGAAGGTCGAGGAGGTTTGCACTGAGGTCAGCAAGCTGGGCAAGGGCGTTGTCGTTCCTGCCAACTACAACAACCCTGGTCAGTTGGTTATCTCTGGCAATATCGATGCCGTCAACGAGGCTTGCGAGCAGTTGAAGGCTGCCGGTGCCAAGCGTGCGCTGCCCCTGAAGGTGGGCGGTGCCTTCCACTCTCCCCTCATGCAGCCTGCCAAGGACGAGTTGCAGGCCGCCATTGAGAAGACCGAGTTCCAGACGCCCAAATGCCCTGTTTATCAGAATGTGGATGCTAAGCCCCACACCGATGCCGCTGAAATCAAGCAGAACTTGATTGCTCAGCTCACCTCATCAGTACGCTGGACACAGATCGTACAGAATATGATAGCCGACGGAGCCGCCGACTTCACGGAATGTGGTCCTGGTAAAGCTCTGCAAGGCATGATAGCCAAGATCAACAAGGACATTCCCGCACATGGCATCGAATAGAAAAGTACTGATCTATCAGGTCTTCACCCGCCTATACAACAATAGGAACACAACACGTAAGGAAAACGGCACTATCGCCGAGAACGGCTGTAGCAAGTTTGCCGATTTCAGTCCTACCGTGCTGAACCGCTTGGTCAGCATGGGTATCACACATGTATGGTACACTGGCGTCATCCGACACGCCACACAGACCATTTATAGCGAATACGGCATCCCCCGACAGCACCCCGCTGTGGTGAAAGGTCGTGCTGGCTCTCCTTACGCCATCACCGACTATTATGACGTCGATCCCGACTTGGCCGTCAGCGTCAACCGACGCATGGCTGAGTTTGAAGAACTGGTAGCTCGTACGCACGCGGCTGGGCTGAAAGTCATCATCGACTTTGTGCCCAACCACGTGGCTCGCCAGTATCACAGCATCTGTAAGCCCGAGGGCGTCAAGGACCTGGGCGAAACGGATAACCCCGAACACGGTTTCGATTCCCAGAACAATTTCTATTATTGTCCAGACCAGCGGTTTAACCCCTCCTTCGACCTCTATAAAGGCGAGGCAGAGCCCTATATCGAGGAGCCTGCCAAGGCTACGGGCAACGACCATTTCGACAACGCCCCCGGACAGAACGACTGGTACGAGACGGTCAAGCTGAACTATGGTGTCGACTACTATGCCGGACGCATAGGGCACTTCTACCCCATGCCTGACACATGGCAGAAGATGACCGACATCCTGCTGTTCTGGGCATCCAAGGGCATCGACGGTTTCCGTTGCGACATGGCCGAGATGGTGCCTGCCGAATTCTGGGTACACGCCACGAAGACCGTCAAGCAGCAGTATCCCGACATCGTATTTATTGGCGAGGTTTACAACCCCAACGAATATCGCCGCTACATTTCAGCAGGTTTCGACTGGCTCTACGACAAGGTAGGCATGTACGACACCTTGCGAGCCATCATCTGCGGCCAGCAGTCCACCCAGGCCATCAGCTGGGCGTGGCAGAGTACCGACGACATTCGTGACCACATGCTCTACTTCCTCGAGAATCATGACGAACAGCGCATTGCCAGCGACTTTTTTGCTGCCGATGCCCGCAAGGGTGTTCCTGCCCTCGCAGCCTCTGTGCTCATGCAGCAGAACCCCTTCATGCTCTATGCTGGTCAGGAATATGGCGAGCGGGGTATGGACCGTGAAGGCTTCTCGGGTAACGACGGTCGCACCACGATTTTCGACTACTGGAGCATCGACACGATCTATCGTTCCTTTGAACGACAGCTTACCGACGACGAGAAGTCGCTCTACCACATCTACAAGAAGATACTCCAGATAGCACGCCGCGAGTCTGCTGTCAACAGTGGCATCTTCTTCGACCTCATGTACGTCAACCAGCATCTCCATCGTCAATATGTGTTCCTGCGTCGGGCCGGCAGCGACCTGCTCCTGATAGCAGCCAACTTCGATGGCGACGAGGCCAACATCAACGTCAACATTCCTGCCCATGCCTTTGACTACATGCAGCTGAAGGAGCGTCATGGCATTGCCAGCGACATGCTGTCTGCCGACAAAATCAAATTTGAGTTGAAGGCCGACAGTTCTGTCAACATGACCATCCCTGGCTATGGTGCGCGTGTCTGGAAGATGAAAGCGTGATGATGGAAGATGGAAGATGGATGATGGAAGATGTAAGATGGAAGACTATATACTGAACGAGCATAACAAAGAGGAGTTTCCGCCAGCGCACACGGCCGAACACCTCTTGAATCAGACCATGATTCGCATCTTCGGCTGCGAACGCTCCTATAATGCCCATGTCGAGCGCAAGAAGAGCAAGATGAGCTTCTACCTCGACCACAAGCCTACCCGTCAGGAGGAAAAGGAGATTGAACGCCAGATGCAGCAGCTCATCGACGACGACCTGCCTGTCACCTTCGAGTTCGTCTCGCGCGACGAGCTGCCACCGGAGGTCAGTGCCGACCGTCTGCCACAGGATGCCTCCGACACCATCCGACTGGTCCGCATCGGCGACTACGACGTCTGCCCCTGCATCGGACGCCATGTCCGCTCCACTGCCCAGATAGGCCGCTTCGAAATGCTTGGCACCAACTGGGACGAACACGAGCATTCCTTCCGCGTCCGCTTCAAGATTGTACAGTAAACCATAACGGCAGGCCTCAACAAAGTAGCCTGCCGTTATTAATTCACGTTTCACATGTTTCTTCCGTTTATAGAAGAGGTGTACAAAGGTACGAATAAAATTCTGGTTAAGATAAAAAATTAACGGCAAAATTTGGAAGTCTAAGAAAAAGTCTGTATCTTTGCCATCGTATTATTATCAAACGTATGGAAGCAACCGCATTAAATCCAACCCAGATGCACTTGTTGAAGCTCTTTGCTTTTAACAATAGTGAGGATTATGCTCGTGAGGTTCAGATGGTGCTCACTCGTCATTTTCAGGCGCAGCTTGATGCAGAGGCAGATCGCCTTTGGAACGAGGGTATTCTGAATCAGGAAAAGCTTGACGCCATCCGTCAGGAAGATCTTCACGCGAAGTAAATAGGGATATGGCCAGATTAGTCCTCGATACGAACAGCCTCATTCAGTGCATTTCCCGTCGAAGCCGTTACCACGATTTGTGGCTCTCGTTGCTCGACGGAAGGAATACTTTGTGTGTTACCACGGAGATTCTGGAGGAATATGCCGAGATTTTAGAGCGCAAAACCAGCCCCAAATTTGCAGCACTGGCTCTTAATGTGATAACAAATAATCCCTATACGCTATTTGTTACGCCCTATTACCATTTCAGACTAATAGTTGCTGACCCCGATGATGATAAGTTCATTGACTGCGCTGTAGCAGGCAATGCAAAATATATCGTTACCGAGGACAGTCATTACGACGTCCTCAATGGTCTTGATTTCCCGAGAGTAGATATCATTAAACTGGATGACATTATCCAGGAGCTATAGAATTGTTGAACCCTTAAAAACGAAGATGCCTATGGGCTGAGAGAAATATAATTAAACATATACGTTGAAGCGTCCGCTGAATCTTGTTATTCGAAATTCGCCAAATTTCAAAAATGCCACAGGAGTAAAGCAGATGGTTCACGCCCAAGGGCGTGGGCTGTTACTCGTTTAAGTGGCAAAGGTGTTTGGCGATACCTCGAATAACGTAAGCGAAGTAATTTGCTCACGTTTTTCTTTTTGTGTGTATTCAAACAAACCGATATTTATTAATTTATAACAAACAATTATGAAAAAAACATTTAGATTTGTGGGCCTCGTAATGATGGCTGTGTTAAGTTATGGAATGACTGCTTGTGGAGGAGATGATGGTAATGACGACGGTGGTATTGACACTACTCCAATATCATTATCCGCGGGAAAGGATAAATCTATTCAGGGAGCGGATACAATTAGCTCCTCAAACAGGTTTGTCGCATATGGAAGCAAAAATGTTATTCACGGATGGCATGTGGGTGAAGCGACATTGATGGTAAATGGCAAAAAATCGATTCCAATTTCAGTTCTGCCCAATTACTATCTTTATAATGACCCTGTCACCGAATGGGGATGCTCAATGGATTACGTGAAGAAGAATCAGAAACAGGGAACAATTAATTCCAAGTCAACTAGCGAACTATTGGCATATGATAATGCAGGTGGTGCTACACTTCTTGCGTATCAGTTTAAAGATGGTAAGTTGGCAGCCATAATGGCGTTGGTAAGTACTAATCATTCATCAACTCTTGGTAATTATCTTGCAGAAAGATATCTAATGATTCCATATTATGAAGGCGATAAGGAATATTTTATTGGAATGGATGGACTTGACATTGAAACAGCAAAAACAGCTGTTATGCTTGATTTGTATAATACAAACACATGGTCTGTCCTATACACTAAGGCAGAAAAGAGTTCAACTCGATCGGGTATTATCAGTAATGAAATAAACAAAGAATTAATTCAAAAAATGGTTCAATTCAAGTAATTTAGTATACACTGAAGGCCCTTAGAAAGGCGGGACGGTTCCGCTGATTCACTTTATTCCCTGCAATTCTGAGTGAGTTGCAGGGATTGTTGTTACTTGTAGTAACCGATGGAGAAGAAGTGGCGTGGCGAAGGACGTCCAGCGAGTAAGTTATATGCAATAAGCAGTAACGTTGCTTGAAGTAAGCAAAGACGTTGTTTAAAGTAAGGAAAAAGGTTGTAAAGGCGTTTCTTTAGATCGTTCTTCGTCGAAGAACGTTAATTCCACGTCGAAGAACGTTAATTCCACGTCGAGGAACGAGAATTCTTCGTCGAGGATTTGGCTTTTCGAAACGTTTTGAGTAACTTTGCACTAAAAACCATATTATTATGTATGCCAAGTATATCAAAAAAGAAATAGCCGACCTGAATGGAACGGGTCATACGCAGGCTATTTACAAAATGAAGACACAAGCCATGAGCCATGATGAATTTGTGGATTTGTGTAGCCGCGAAGGTGCAATGCCAAAAGATGCCATCGAAGGTGTGCTGACACTGATTCACGACAAGTTGGCACTGAGCATGGCTGAAGGATTCTCCGTGAAAATTAACGGGTTAGGTACCTTTATAGCTAAATTGGGTATGAGAGACGGCGTACTGCCCGATGCCTTCGAGCCTGGCGAAACGAAACACAACGCAAAGAACATCAAAGTAACGGGAGTTTCATATAGGGCAGACAAAGAACTGATAAGCAATACGAGTAGGAAATGCGTCTTAATAAAGGAGGGCGAAAGTCGTATTAAGAAGCCCACCACTACTTTGGAAGAGCGTATTGCTAAAGCAAGAAAGTTCTTAGAAGAGAAGCCCCTGATGCGCGTCATGGACTATGCGTGGCTGACGGGACTGTCGCGCACCACAGCATCGATAGAACTGCGAAAGATTGCCAGCGACCCTACGTCTGGTATTACATCGACAGGACAAAACAGCCAAAAATACTACTGTTTGCGGAAGGTATAAAACCTCTATGCATGGAAAAACGAAAATAAATTTGCTTTTTCGCTCACTTATTCGTACCTTTGCGGCGATTTATGATCAGAAAAAAGATGATACGATACGGAACACTACGAATACTGCTGGCAACAACCATGCTGGTGGCTCTTTTCGTGGCAGCCCCATTCACAATGGTGGCGCAGGAGCTGCAGGTGAAGATTAACATCAATACGCAGCAGGTGGGGACGTCGGACAAGAGCGTGTTCGACAACCTGCAGCAGACGCTGGAGCAATGGATGAACGAGCGCCAGTGGACGGACTTGCAATTCCAGCAGAACGAGCGTATCGTGGTGAACTTCAACCTGACGGTAACGAAGTATGACAAGTCCAACAACCGCATTTCGTGTACGGCCATGATTCAGGCTAACCGCCCTGTCTATAACTCGTCGTACACCACGACATTATATAATAACAAGGATGGCGACTTCAACTTCGACTTCGCACAGTTCGACCAGCTGAACTACAACGACGAGACGGTTGACAACCAGCTGACGGCGCTGATGGCGTACTATGCCTACCTGATTATCGGACTGAATCTGGACTCGTTCTCGCCCTTGGGCGGTACTGACATCCTGCAGCGTTGCATGCAGCTGACGAATAATGCGCAGGACCTGGGATTCACGGGCTGGAAGGCCTTCGAGACGACGCGCAACCGATTTGCCATCATCAACGACTATCTGGACGAGGCCATGAAGCCATTCCGCCAGTTGCAGTACGACTACTACCGCAAGGGGCTGGACGAGATGGCGCAGAATGCCGACCGCGGACGCACGAACGTGACCGAGGCTCTGCAACTGCTGAAGCAGGCGCACGAAGAGAAGCCTCTGTCGCTGTTGCCGCAGATTTGGACGGACTATAAGCGCGACGAACTGGCTAACATCTACAAGGGCAAGGGCACGGCCAAAGAAAAGGAGCAGGTGCACGAACTGCTGTTCAACATCAATGCGTCGCAAAGTAACGCATGGAACAAGATTAAAGAATAAAAACAACTATGACAACAAAAAGACAACCAGGACAACTTTGTTATAAAGGAATTCGCGCATGGACAATAGAAAAAGTTGTTTAGGTTGTTTTTAAGTTGTCCAAGTTGTAGTTTAGATAAATAAAAAGTATGCTGAAGCAATTATTCATCAAGAATTACGCACTCATCGACCATCTGGACATCAAGCTGTATCCGGGCTTCTCGGTGATAACCGGTGAGACGGGTGCGGGCAAGAGCATCATATTGGGTGCCATCGGACTGCTGCTGGGTCAGCGAGCCGACTCGAAGAGCATCAAGGCGGGTGCAGAGAAATGCATCATCGAGGCCCATTTCGACCTGTCGCGCTACCCGATGCAGGACTTCTTCGAAGAGAACGAGATAGAGCAGGACAGCGAAGATACCATCATCCGTCGCGAACTGACAGCGACGGGAAAGAGTCGTGCTTTCATAAATGATACTCCAGTGGGGCTCAGTCAGTTAAAGGAACTTGGTGAACAATTAGTTGACGTACATTCACAACACCAGAACCTACTCCTGCAGAAGCAGGACTTCCAACTGAGCGTGGTGGATATTATAGCCAACGACAGTCGGGAACTGACCGCCTATCAGCAGACCTACAGCCAACTGCAAACGGCCCAAAGCCAGCTGCAAACGATGAAGGACGACATAGAGCGCAACCGACAGAGCCAGGACTTCCTGCAGTTCCAGTGCGAGGAACTGGAGAATGCCCGACTGACGGAAGGCGAACAGGAAGAACTAGAACAGCAGAGCGAGACCATGGAGCACGCCGAGGACATTAAGACGGCCCTGTACGAGGCCGACAATGCCCTATATGGCGAACAGATGGGTGCAGTCAGTCAGGTGCACACAGCCAAGAACGCCCTAAGCGGCATCAGCAAGGTCATGCCCAAGACGGCTGAGTTGGCCGAACGCCTGGATAGCTGTCGCATAGAACTGAAGGACATTGCCGACGAGGTAAGCGCGATGCTGGAGGATACCGACTTCAACCCCTCGGAACTGGACCGCATCAACAGTCGTCTGGACCGCATCTACGAACTGGAGAAGAAATACCATGCCGACACGGTTGAAGAGCTGATAGGAAAGCGCGACGAGCTGCGACAGAAGCTGAACAACATAGAGAACAGCGACGAGGCACTGGCCGAACTGGAAGCCAAATGCCAACAGCTGAGGGCCAAGAGCCAACAGCAGGCTGACGCGCTGACCAAACTGCGACTGAAGGCCGGCAAGGAGATAGAACAGCAGCTGCGGCAGCGACTGGTGCCGCTGGGCATGCCCAACGTACGCTTCGAGGTGAACATCCAGAAGGGCGAACTGGGCAAGAACGGACAGGACGCCGTGGCCTTCCTCTTTTCGGCCAACACGTCCACCCCACTCCAACCTGTCGCACAGGTGGCCTCGGGCGGTGAGATAGCCCGCGTCATGCTGTCGCTGAAGGCTATGATCAGCGGTGCCGTGAAACTGCCCACCATCATCTTCGACGAGATAGACACGGGCGTCAGCGGCAAGATAGCCGAGAAGATGGCCGACATCATGCAGGAAATGGGACAGACCGAACGTCAGGTCATCTCCATCACTCACCTGCCCCAGATAGCCTCGAAGGGTAGCCACCACTACCGCGTGTCGAAAGAAGAGAGTGCAAACGGTACCATTAGCCAAATGCAGGAACTCGAAATAAATGAGCGGGTTACGGAAATAGCACAAATGCTTAGCGGCAGCGACGTTTCAGAAGCTGCTATCGCTAACGCGAAGCAGCTTCTGAAATTGAGTAATTGAGACAATGAGAAATTATATGAATTATAAAAACTTTGTAATGAGATTAAGAAATGGAATGGGATGCGCAGTTTTTCTCATTCTCTCATTTTCTCAATCTCTCAATGTTTTAGCCCAACCTTGGGCTAAAAAAGCAGCCAGTGCTGTGTTTACGCTGAAGACATTCGACAAGAACAACCAGTTGATAGGCAGTTCGAATGGTTTCTTCGTCAATAACAATGGCGAGGCCGTCAGCAGCTACGTGCCCTTCAAGGGTGCCCAGCGTGCCGTCATCATCGACACCCAGGGCAAGGAGTGGCCCGTGGACTGCATCATCGGTGCCAACGACATGTATGACGTGGCTAAATTCAAGGTGGACATCAAGAAACCTCAAGCGCTGACCGTTGCCGAGGCCAAGACTGAGGAAGGTGCCACGGCATGGCTATTGCCCTACACCGCCAAGAAAGCGCCTGTGTGCAAGAAGGGAACCGTCAGCAAGGCCGAGGTGTTTCAGGAAAACTATGCGTACTACACCATGGACATGCAGCCTGACGAATTGCAGACGGGCAGTCCGATACTGAACGAGCAAGGTGAGGCCATCGGCATTCTGCAACCCACTGCAGACGCCAAAGGCAAGCAGAGCCACGCCGTCAGTGCACTGTTTGCCAGTCAGTTGCAGATGAGCGGACTGGGCATGAATGCGCCAGCCATGAAGGCTACAGGCATCAAGAAAGCTCTGCCCGACGACATTGAGCAGGCTCAGGTGGCCCTGTTCATGGGGGCTTCGGCACTGGATTCGCTGGAATACGTCAACTTCCTGGAGCGCTTCATCCAGAAGTTTCCACAGAGCCCCGACGGCTACATCTATCGGGCACGCACGCTGGCCTCGTCGCTGCGCTTTGCCGATGCCGAGAAGGATATGAGCCAGGCGCTGAAGGTGGCCGACAAGAAGGATGATGTGCACTATCAGTATGCCAACCTGATATACCAGCACCACCTGTTGCAGGCCAACACGCCATACGAGCCCTGGTCGCTGGAGCGTGGACTGCAGGAGTCGAAGGAGGCTTACGCCACGAATGCCATGCCCGTCTATCTGCAGCAGCAGGCGCAACTGCTGTACACCATGCAGAAATACGAAGAGGCCTTCCAGCTGTATCAGCAACTGGCCCAGAGCGACATGCGCAGTGCCGACATCTTCTATGCCGCCGCACAATGCCGACTGGCACTGAAGGACCAGGAGGGCGCCATAGCCCAGATGGACAGTGCCGTCAACACGTTTGCCAAACCTTATCTGCGCGCCGCTGCTCCCTATCTGATGGCACGTGGCCGACTGCTGGACGCTGCAGGCAAGTATCGTATGGCGGTCAACGACTTCAACGAGTATGAAAAACTGATGCCCGGTCAGCTGACAGCCGAATTCTACTATCTGCGCGAACAGTCGGAATATGCCGGTCACCTGTATCAGCAGGCCATCGACGACATCCGCAAGGCTACCGACATGGCACCGCAGGAGTCTCTATACCAATCAGAAAAAGCCAGCGTAGAACTGCGCGTAGGCATGACCGACGAAGCCATAGCCTCGGCACGCGAAGCCATCAGGCTGGCCCCCGATCAGGCCGACGGGCACTTGCTGTTAGGACTGGGACTCTGCGTGAAGGGCCAGAAGAAGGAAGGCTTGGAGAGTCTGCAGAAAGCAAAAGAACTGGGCCACGAACAAGCCCAGACCCTTATTGACAAGTATTCGAAGTAAATTAGGAATTAGGAATTAGAAATTAGGAATTAGAAATTATGATTACTTTGCAAGTGCATAACACGCCATTTTTCTATGGCTGTTTCGTAGCAGAACATATCATAATTCCTAATATCTAATTCCTAATTTAGAACGGCACTCCCCCCTGCTGTTCTGCGAAGTTATCATCCCCTACAAATGGCGACTCATCACCCATCGGTTGAGCGCCATTTACTTTGCTGCCTAAAATCTCGCCGCCATTATCGTTCTGCGAACGACCGAGACGACGGTCCTCTGGATTCTCGAAGCGTGTGAACTCGCCACGGAACGTCAACAGCACGTCGCCCGTAGCGCCCTTACGGTGCTTGGCAATGATAATCTGCGCCATACCGCGCAGGTCGCGACCGTTGTCGTCTTGATAGATATGGTAGTACTCAGGACGGTGGACGAACAGCACCATATCGGCATCCTGCTCGATGGCTCCCGACTCACGCAGGTCGGACAACTGCGGGCGCTTGCCCTCCAGTCCTTCACGACTCTCAACACCACGGTTCAACTGCGACAAGGCCAGGATAGGGATATCCAACTCCTTGGCCAATCCCTTCAGCGAACGCGAGATGACCGACACCTCCTCCTGACGCGAGGAGAAGCGCATGCCGTTGGCATTCATCAGCTGCAGGTAGTCAATCATGATAATCTTCACGCCATGCTCGCGAACCAGACGGCGGGCCTTGGTACGCAACTCGAAAACCGAGAGGCCCGGGGTATCGTCAACGTAAAGGGGTGCACCCAGCAGACCATTGACGCGCTTGTCCAGACGGTCCCACTCGTCAGGCTGCAACTGACCGTTCAGAATCTTCGAACCCTGAATCTCACAGGCATTCGAGATGAGACGGTTCACCAGCTGCACGTTCGACATTTCGAGCGAGAAGAAAGCCATAGGCACCTGATAGTCGGCAGCAATGTTCTTGGCCATCGAGAGGGCAAACGACGTCTTACCCATGGCAGGACGACCGGCAATAATCACCAGGTCGCTGGGTTGCCAGCCACTGGTGATGTCGTCCAGCTTATGATAGCCCGTAGGCACACCCGTCAAGCCGTCCTTGTTGGCAGCGGCCTTCTGGATGACGTCAATGGCATTCTTGATAACGGGGTCTATCTGGGTGTAGTCCTTCTTCATGTTACGCTGGCCAAGTTCGAACAGGCTGCCCTCAGCCTCCTGCATCAGGTCATCGACATCAATGGTCTCGTCGAAGGCCTTGGTCTCGATATTGCCGGCAAAGGAGATCAGCTGACGGGCCAGCGACTTCTGGGCAATGATACGGGCATGGTACTCGATATTGGCCGACGAAGCCACACGACTGGAGAGTTCCGTCACATAGCCAGGGCCACCGACATCCTCAAGATCGCCCTGTCTGGCTAACTGCTCGGTCACCGTCCATACATCGACTGGCGACTCGTGTAGCGACAGATCCATGATGGCACGGTACACTTTCTGGTTGCGGGGCTCATAGAAACTCTCGGGCAAGAGCATCTCGCACACCACAGCATAGGCGTCCTTGTCAATCATCAGGGCACCCAGCACGGCACGTTCTATCTCCGTAGCCTGCGGTTGCACGTGAGCATAACTATTATCGACAGGCTGCTGTCTGCGCCTGCGGTTTCCACTTGTATTATTGTTCTGTTCTGGCATAGCTTTTTCGTTTTCGGGCTACAAAGTTAGTGAAAATAGCCTGAATAGCCAAAGCGAAAAAGTTATTTTTTACTTAAATATTGTTTTGCTGCTACTACGCAGCATATCATCAAAGCTCTTGCTCCGATTGTTTTTCATGTAATGATCGACGGCTGAAATCAAGTCGCTCTGGAATACTTCACGCTCCGTCACCTCGTTGACCACCCATTGTATCTTGCTCATGTGCAAGTCACGTCCCTTCTGCGTATTGACCAACTCAAGGGGTATGGGATAGAGACTGAGCAGATAGAAGGCCAGACAGTCGGGGACAATCATCGAACGCACCATCATACGGCGCTGTCTGTCGCTATAGTTCTGCTGATAGAAGGGATAATCGGAACCCAGATACTTGTCGAGACTGATGCCCAACGAGCCGTCGGCCACGACAATACTCTGGTCGAACGAGCCAATCTGGGCATAGATATGGGGAACCTCAAGGGCAGGCATCTCGTCCAGCAAGCGTTCGAAGGCTGAAGCCATATCCTCATTGATGTCGTCCATATCGGCAAACTCGTGCTGTACGTCAACGAGCATGCGCTGAAGGGTAGAATCCTGGAAGAAGCGATAGAAACGGCTGTTGGTCTCAGGATCGTCAACCTTGCCGATATGCAGCATATCCTCTATCAACGTGCGCGTCTGCATAGGGAAATAGGTGTTCATCTGCTGCAGGGCAGAATAGTCGCCCGTGGTCAGGTAAAGGCTCTCAATGCGGTCATAGCGGGCCACGCTGACATTGGATGCAGCATCGTCGTCATTGGGCTTCAGCTGCCACTGGCAACCGAAACACAACAGCATCATGAAAACCAATATTCCGTATGTCTTACGCACGGGTATTTTGAATTATATTCGCTTATTTATGTTAAAAACCGATGCAAAATTACTAAAAAATATTTTAAAATCCAAATTTTAACCTAAAAAAGATAAAAAAAAGTGCAAAATGAGTGTCATTTCCATTATTTGTGTGAAATTTGCATGCACTAAACTACTAAAAAGTTGAATATGAAACAAACAATAGCCCTCTTGCTGCTGTCAATGATGACTACGACAGTCTCGGCCAGCCGCACCATGACCGTCAGCGTCAGTAATCCTATGAACATCGCTCGCGCGGATGTACCTGTTGTCATCAATCTGGCTCCTTACGGGGAGGTACTGTCGGCACTGGTCACTCTGAACGGTCAGGAGATACCGTGCCAGTTGGACGACCTCAACCAGGATGAAACCTTCGACGAGCTCTGCTTCCTGGCCAATCTTGACAAGAAGGAGAAGCAGCAGTACACGGTGACACTGATGGACGAAGGGGAACCGCGCACCTACCCTGCCCGCGTCTTTGCTGAGATGGTACTGAGCAATACCAAGGACAAGAAACTGAAGAAGAACCAGCAGAACAACTACATCGAATCGCTGACGGCTCGTGGCGACGCAGCCTATACCTACAACATCCAGCACCATCATGGTGTTGACTTCGAGAGCGAGCTGAACGGCATCCGCATCTACTTCGATGCGCGCCAGACGCTGGACCTTTACGGCAAGTTCAAGAAGCAGCTGGAGTTGAAGGAGACGCAGTTCTATACCGACGACGAGCAGAAGAAACGGGGGTATGGCGACGACGTACTGTGGGTAGGCCAGACGTTTGGTCTTGGTGCCTTCCGCGGCTGGGACGGCCATCAGCCTACACTTGTAGAGCCTGTCAAGACGCGCACACAGCGCATCATCTCGTACGGACCGCTGCGCACCATCGTCGAGGTGATTGACAAGGGATGGCAAGCCCCCTCAGCCCTCAGCCATCAGCCATCAGCCATCAACATGACCCTGCGCTATACGCAGTATGCAGGCCACAGAGATACAGATGTCGACGTACTGTTCAACAAGGATGTCAGCAACTATCGTTTCTCGACGGGCATCATCAACGTCAAAGGGTCAGAGGAATTTAGCAACAAAAAGGGACTGCGTGCCTGCTGGGGAACCGACTATCCTTCTACGGACACCGTCAAATGGAGCCGCGAGACGGTAGGACTGGCCATACTGATACCTCAGCAGAATATTGTCAGCGAGGAACCTGCCAACAAGGACAACTACGCCTACGTGCTGAAGGTCAACGGTCGCCAGATGTCGTATAAGGTGAACTATACGTCAGCCAACGAGACGTTCGGCTATCACTCGGCCAAGGAGTGGTTTGACTACCTGAAGGCGTGGTGCAAGGAGGTCTATCAACCGGTGGTGGTGAAAATTGAGGAATTGAGAAAATGAGAAAATGAGAAATTGAGGTGAAATTGAGACATTGAGAGGGTGAATAATTTCTCATTTCCTCATTTTCTCAATTTCTCAATCTCTCAAAGGTCTTGCGCCCTTTCACATAGTACTGCCAGAGCAATGAGAACCGCCGTTGCTCTGGTATTTCTTTGGTCTGTCGCGAGGCTTGTATCTGCCGACGGTCCTCCTCGAAGTCCTTACGCCAGCATTTGAAGGCATGGCGGGCCTTGAAGATGGCCTTGAAATCACCCAGATTACGTTTTAAGATCAGCATCTCCCACGCTGCCAGGTAATCCAGGAACCAGCGCCAACGCATGACATGCTGCAATTCCTCGTCAGGCAGACACTTGTATAGCATCGTCAGGTTATTCCGAAAGTTCAGGAAGGTCTTCATGGGGTTCGACTTGGGCAGCGTACCGCCACCCACATGGTAGACGTACGATTCAGGCAAGCAGTAGAGCTTGCGACCACGGATGCGCAGCCGCCAGCAAAGGTCTATCTCCTCATTATGCGCAAAGAAGCGCCCGTCCAAACCTCCACAGTCCCAATAGTCCTTGGCGCGAATCATCAATGCGGCACCTGTAGCCCACAGGATCTCCGCCGCATAGTCGTACTGTCCATTGTCAGCCTCCACCGTATCAAAGATGCGTCCACGGCAGAAAGGATAGCCATAACGGTCAAGGTATCCCCCACTCGCCCCCGCATACTCGAACATATCCTTATTAAATATAGAGAGCAACTTGGGCTGACATGCGGCCACCTCGGGATGCACATCCATAAACTCAATCAGAGGCGTCAGCCAATGGTGCGTGACCTCAATATCCGAGTTCAGCAGCAGATAGTATTCGGCCTCAATCTGCGCCAACGCCTTGTTGTAACCCTCGGCAAAGCCCCAATTCTTTTCCAACAGAATCAGTTTGCACTCAGGAAACTCACGACGCAACAAGTCGAGCGAATCGTCTGTCGACGCATTGTCAGCCACATAGACCGTCGCCTCGTCGCGCGAGTAGTTCAGCACCGTGGGCAGATACTCTTTAAGCATCTTAGCCCCGTTCCAGTTCAATATGACGATTGCAACCTTATCCATTTTCTCATTTTCTCAATCTCTCATTTTCTCAATCTCTCAATTTCTCAACTCTCAACGCCGTTTTGTCATGATTCAACTCCCCCAAACGGACACAAATCAGCTGGTTGTCATATTCCGCTTTCGCATCGGCAGGCGACAGCTCCACGCGGATGTAGTTTTTCGTAAAGCCGTGCATAGCCCTGCCACGCGTAGCCTTCTCAAACAGCACCTCTGCTTCCTGTCCAATATGGCGTTCGTAGAAAGCTTGTGTCTTCTGGTCTGACAGGTCCAACAATCTGCGACTGCGTTCACGCTTGTCATGATCGCTTACCACGTAGGGAATGCTCAAGGCGGACGTGCCAGGACGCTCGGAATATGGGAACACGTGCAACTGCGTCACATCGAGTCCATTCAGGAATTCGTAGGTTTCCTCGAAACACTCGGGTGTCTCGCCCCTACAACCCACCATCACATCGACACCGATAAAGGCATCGGGCATGACTTCTTTGATGCGGTGAATCTTGTCAGCAAACAGCTGGCGGTCATAATGACGGTGCATCAGTTTCAGCACCGTATCGCTACCGCTCTGCAACGGAATATGGTAATGAGGCATAAAAGCCCGGCTCTGTGCACAGTAGTCTATCAGCTCGTCGCTCAGCAGGTCGGGTTCCAAACTACTGATACGATAACGCTGAATACCCTCCACAGCATCCAATGCCTTGACCAGGTCGATGAACTTTTCGCCTGTCGTCTTGCCGAAGTCACCAATGTTCACACCCGTCAGCACAATCTCCTTACCACCTTCGCGGGCGGCTTCCTCAGCCTGTGCCACCAACGAGGCAATGGATGGGTTACGACTGAAACCACGGGCATAGGGTATCGTACAATAGGTACAGAAGTAGTCGCAGCCGTCCTGAACCTTCAAGAAATAACGCGTGCGGTTGCCTCGTGAACACGACGGGGCGAAACTCTTGATGTCCTTCGTCTTCACAGTCCAGTATACCGCGACATTGTCGCGGTTCGCGAAACCATCTGAAAGAAACTGGATGAGATTCGCCTTCTCGTTTGACCCCAGCACCAAGTCCACACCCTCAATCTTGCTGATTTTCTCAGGCGCCAACTGGGCATAACAGCCTGTCACCACCACAAAGGCTCCAGGATTCTCGCGTACCAGACGGTGAATAGCCTGTCGGCATTTATGGTCGGCCACGTCCGTCACCGAGCAGGTATTGATCAGACAGAGGTCGGCCTGCTCGTCCTTACGAGCCGTCACCACCCCCATCTCACTCAACATCTTGCCAAATGTTGACGTCTCCGAGAAGTTCAACTTACATCCCAGCGTGAAATATTTCGCTTTCTTGCCTTGAAAGGCAGCTGTATCTATCATGCGTTTCCTATATATATAATAAGGTGTCTTGTTTACGGGCACAAAGGTACACAAAAAAACGCACTTTTCGCCATTTTTTTGCATTTATTCATGAAAGGGTACAAAATACACGAAATTTAACATTTCGTAAATAGCTTATTTTCAGTAATTTACAAAAAAGTTACAAAAATGCCCTAAAAAAAAACAAAAAAAATGATACGTCGTATTAAAAAAATGCTTACCTTTGCAGCGTTTTAATAAACAAATGATTGTTTTACAGATTTAAAAAGCTTAGAAAAAATGAAAAAGTTAGTTTTGATGTTCGTAGCTGTTGCAGCTATTTCTTTCGCTTCTTGTGGTAACAAGACTAATGCCAATGAGGCAGGTCAGGATACTGACACTGTTCCCGCAGTTCAGCAGAACGACAGCCTTGACAGCCTTAACGGAGACTCTATCAAAAAGGATAGCACTTTGGCTAAGTAATTACGAACTCTAATTGAGAGAATCGACCGTCGGATGTGAATCCGGCGGCCTTTTTAATTTTGATAAACAGAGAAATGAAAAAGTTAGTTTTGATGTTCGTAGCCGTTGCAGCTATTTCTTTCGCTTCTTGTGGTAACAAGACTAATGCCAATGAGGCAGGTCAGGATACCACAGACAGTATTCTCCCTGTTGTTGGGGACGATAACCTTATTGACCTTGAAGATTCGCTCAACAACGATAGTAATCTGGTTAAGTAAAATATACATATATTCAATCGTCAACAAATCATAAATTGGATTGAATTGAAAATAAAATGCCTACCTTTGCAGAGGTATAATAAACAAATGATTGTTTTACAGATTTAAAAAATTTAGAAAAAATGAAAAAGTTAGTTTTGATGTTCGTAGCTGTTGCAGCTATTTCTTTCGCTTCTTGTGGTAACAAAGCTAATCAGGGCCCTGAAGTGGACTCTGATTCTATAGTTATTCCTGATATCTATGAGGATGACAGTACTAATGATAGTATCAACAAAGACTCTATCAAGACTGCAAATGATAGCATAAATGCAAAGATATAATTTTCTCGAACGAGACTGAAAAATAATAACCGCTGGATTAAATTCCAGCGGTTATTTGTATGTTTGCCCATACAAATGGACTTCAATAAAGCCTACCACACAGCTGCTGTATCAGCAGAAACCGAATCGTACCATTCAACTTCAGCGGAATCAACAACTACGATAGAATCAGAATCAACAGCCCATTCATCTGAAGATACTGTTTTATTTCCTGATATCGAGAACAAAAGAATGACAATAACAACAGCAACGATACCACCAATAATTATCCACATATTATTATTTGACTCTTGCTCTAATTCAGAATCATCAGAATCAACATCATCAAGTTCATCTTGAGCCCTAACGTTTGTAGTATTGGGAGAAAAATAATTATTTCGGCCACTACCCGTATTACCTTCCAAAATAGTAACCTCATCATTTTCAGGCTTTTCATCAGGCTTATTTGAAAGAAGATAATTACGGACATCGGCAACAGACTGAGGGCGCTTGATACGAGCTGGTGTCATCATCCACTCTACTAGTTTCCTTGTTTTTTCGCTTATATAAGCAGGGAACTTAAAAGCATTTCCTTCCTGAATTTCAGAAACGGTGGGAGGAGCAGTACATGTTAAAAGATTGTATAATGTAGCACCAAGAGCATATAAGTCTGTCCATGGACCAATTCGATCCATATTTTGGTCAACCTGTTCCGAAGGAGCATAGCCTGGAGTATAACACATTGAAGTGGTTGTTGTCTCATATCCCTCACCAGAACTTATCTGCTTGCTTGCTCCAAAATCAATCAGAACAGCATTCCCTTTGTCATTTACAAGAATATTGCCAGGTTTCAAGTCAAGATGCCAGATTTTCAAGTTATGAACCTCTTCTAACGCATCCAATATCTGTTCCATGATTCCCAAGGCCTCTTTTTCAGACAAGGGGACACCTGTTGTTTTGAGACGGGTTGATAAAGACTCTCCATTTATGAAATCCATAACATAGTAAGCCGTATCATTTTCCTCAAAAAGATCATATACACGGACTATATGCTTATTATTCAATTTACGAAGGCGTCTTGCTTCCTTTTTGAATTTCTCTTTTTGCGATTCAAAGAGTTTAGTATTAGCAGCATTGCTGATGCTAACATTTGTGCTATCATCAGGCCTATCATTAATGCCCTTGATGAAAAACTCCTTTAATGCGAATTCATCTTCAAATTGCTTATCTACAACAATATAGGTATTACCGAAGCCACCAGATGACAATTGTTTCTTAATAACATATTTCCCATCTTGCAGTTTCGTCCCAACTTGAAGCATTTGGTTTGAATCTCTTGATTCCATAATCACAGTTTTAAGTTTAATGCTACAAAGGTATTAAAAAAAACTCATAACAGCAAATATTCATAAGAAAAAGTTTAATCGCTTATAGATATTATGTATAAACAGGCCCCATATTCTCATCACTCATTCTTTTAGTCAACCAACTTCGGCTAATCTAACAAACTTAAGATTTTTCATATACTTTATGGTAAAGCGCTATCATATATTTTGTTTTTTTATTATCATATTTTCCGCTTCCTATTGCCTCAAGTAATTCTTTTTCAACAAGTTTCATGGTTTCCTTATTAATACATAATAATTTCACGACATAGATAGTACATAACAAAATGAAAAAGAAAGAACCCAGTATCATCTCCATTATCGAGAAATGTAAAGACAGAGATATCATTATTACTATAATAAATATAAGAAATGACACTCTCAAACGAACAAGATAACACCTTTTTAATCTTTTAAAATTAGCGTTATAACAATCCTCGCAGAATGAAACCACCCAATCTTTATCATTATATGTAATCTTCGATTCTGTTTTATTTTTGTTGGTTATAGAAATAATAGTTTTCTCACTATCGATTTCTTTTTCAGTTTTCATTTCCCCTTTAAAAACACACTTGCTATTCAGCTTTTCTAACAGCTCAGAAACTGATTGAGGTCTTGCCTTACTATTTGTATGCATCATCTGCAAAATAAGACGTTTCATATCTGCACTTATTAATTTAGGGAATGGAAGTGCAACGTGTTTGTCTTCACTGATATCATCATCGATATCCGTTGGCAAAGGAGGGCGTTTATTCGTCAGCAGATTATATAATGTAGATCCAAGGGCATAGATATCTGTCCATGGACCAAATTTATCATAGTTCTGCTCCATCTGTTCACGAGGTGCATAGCCATTGGTATAACTGATGGCAGTACTGGTGGTGGCACCTCCCTTTTGTGCATTCAACTGTTTTGAAGCACCAAAGTCGATGAGCTTCACATTGCCATGTGAGTCAACCATTACATTGGCAGGCTTTAGATCCAAATGCCAGATGCCTGCATCGTGAACAGACTTTAAGGCATCAAGAATCTGAGGTAGGATTTCACTGACCTCTTGTTCAGTCATGGACTTACCAGTACGTTTCAATCGTTCTGAAAGATTTTCACCATCTACATAGTCCATCACGTAGTAGACTGTGCCGTTTTCCTCAAACAGATCATGAACCTTAACTATATGAGGGTTGTCGAGTTTACGAATTCGCAACGCCTCTTTCTTAAACTTTTCACGCTGTTCCTCGAACTGCTGAATATTCCTTTCAATACTAACACTAACAGAACCTGTATTCTCGTCACGATCATTTATGCCTTGCATAAAAAACTCCTTGATGGCCACGCGTTCATTAAATACCGTGTTATATCCAATATAAGTATTGCCGAAACCTCCTTGCCCCAGCACTCTCTCTATTTTATATTTTCCACCTTGCAAAGTGGTGTTTGGTTGTAAGTGTTGCATATATAAATAAGGCTAATCACTTAAAAATGCTCCCAGTGCTCACAGACATCTGTTTGACTAAAACTCAAATCATTGTGGTAAATACTATTCCAAGTGCAATAAATAGACCAGAAATGATTGGGTGATCTTGACATATTATGTTTACAATTGCCACAGCATCGTTTGTTTTTGTATTGGTCTATTTCTTTATTTAAGTCATCATATTTTTTAGGAGTGTAGTCCTTATGATACATTTCATTTATATCTGACAACGCTTTTGATGGTCTACAAGCCGCTTCATATAAGTTATACGCCAAGCCCACGAAAAAAGCAATTAACGTAAGCGTCCATGCTGTACCTGTACTTATTACATTTATTAATGCCAAGAAACCCGTTAACGTTCCAATTACCAAGAAAGAACAAACCGCTATTGCGGTAAAACGAATAACAGCAACAAGTACATATTTAAATACTGCTATTATTATACCAATGAGGATTACAATTCCGACTATTTTCAACATATTCTGTTTTTCGATTTTATTATTCTATCCTTCTACTTGGTGATCCTTCGAAAGTGCTATAATGCTGTTAGTGTTTTAATAACTCAGGACGAAATTCAAAATGCATGGTGTCATAATGATACCATCGGCCTCCCCAGATAAAACCATATCTTTCAAAAATGTGGACGATTTCAATAGGGATTCTATTTTCATAAATAATCTTATCTGTTTCTTTTGCCCCTTTGTTAGTCCATAGCCAATAGTTGGAAAATTGTGTATTGATGTCAATAGCAATACCATAACTGTGGGCACTTTGTCGTTTGGCTCCCCTAACAGCACGCCAATAAAATGTAGACGCCTGCTTCATATAGTCCAGATATTTAGGATGTTTACTCATTTCACAAGCAACAGCTCTAAGACTGTCTGAGCAACCATTGGTCTTACTGAATTGGATTTGTTGCCCAAACCATTCAACCTTTTCCATTTGCTTTTGGACTTCAGCAGCATTGTGGCCATACATACTTTTAAATAGTTGTTCACATCTTGAGCGTCCTGCATCTGCTAAATACTTTGGTTTCTCTCTATTGCGATCATAAGGCATTGCAAACATATCTTTTGGTGAAGATTCGTCCAACATGGTCTCAAAATCCTTTTCCCGCTTGTCATCGTACAATATTTGAGAACCATCGGCCATTATTAGATAACCATCTCGAAAATCCTTGACACAATCAGAATATACTTTCATAAGAATAGCAGCACCTAAAGGAATGGTGTCTTTTACTATGCTGTCTGAAGTGCTGGCTTCATTTGATGTAACAGCAGTCTGTTGAGCTTTCTTGCATTGAACACACAAAGCTCCCACTATTATTAATAGAAGAATTTTATTCATGCCTCTTTATAAAATCTATATTGTACCTTTCTATATCTGTCAACATATCGGACACATCATCATATTCCCCGTAATACCAGGATTGATTCTCAAAGAAATCACGCATGTCAGTCGTTTTAAAAATGTAACCATGGCGCGCGAAAATCCAATTACGCATGATTTTCAAGTCATAGCTTGAATACCCCTGAATGTCGCTTTCTGTAAGTACTTTTTCACAAGCCACATCATAATTCTTTTTGTCTGAATTAGAATTGGATAGTTTGCTATATGAATAATCAACTATTGTATCTGCTTCCATGCTCATATCGTAACCGCCATCAACTTCAGGTATGCTATCCGTATCGACTTCAGGCTCTACTGTCGTTTCACCTTTTCCAAAATAGAAAAAAGCTACGCAAGACGCAATAAGAGCAACCGTAATGAGGAAGTATTTAAATCCGGAACTGTATCCTTCATCACTATCAGTGTTGTAAACTTGATTATTATCGGAAGACGCATGCGGTTCTTTCTTCTTAGGGGCGTTCTTATTGTCGATGATGGTTTCCTCATCATCTTTACTTTTGGATTTCTTCTGTGGGACTATTATGGTTTCCTCGTCATCAGTTACAGAAGTATCGAATGAGTTTTTCTCATGCCCTGAAAAATAGCTCTCTTTCAGAAATACATTCATGCTCTTTGCCCTTTCTCGCTTAGAAATTTTCATCGAGGCATTAATGATGTCTTTGATTCCTTGCGATAGTTGCTTACTCATCAAAAGAGCAGTACCACTTGCACGATGCACTGCTGACACAGGGCGTTTTCCATGAAGCAGGAAATAAAGCGTAGCTCCTAAAGCATAGACATCACTAGCAGGTGAGAATTCTTCTACATTTTGTTGGTACTGCTCAATGGGCGCGTAACCTTCACTCTTGCCAACTGGAGTCGTTGTTGTCTCTTGTCCTACAGAATCATAGTTTTTCGATATCCCAAAGTCAATCAGGACAGCATTACCTTTATCATCTAATAGGATATTAGCAGGCTTCACGTCATAGTGGCAAATGTGGTGCTCATCGTGCATATATTTCAGAGCACTAGCAATCTGTTTTACATACTTCATCGCCTCTTGCTCTGAAAGAGTGCCATGCGTCTTGACATAATCCTGCAAAGAGCCACCTATCAGATAAGGCATGACATAATACACAGTACCATTTTCCTCAAACACATCTATCACACTGATGATATGAGGATGGTTGAGTCTTGCTAAATTCCTTGCTTCCTTTATGAACTTCTTTCTGTATTGCTCCACGAGTTTACTACTACCCGTTGAAGGAGCAGACATCGTGCGGATTGATTCATCTCGACTACAGAAATCCTTCATAAAGAACTCCTTGACCGCTACTTGCCGTTGCAGTGACAACTGAGTAGCCAAATACGTGATGCCGAAGCCTCCTTGCCCTAGCACTCGTTCTATTCTGTATTTTCCACCTTGCAAGGTGGTGTTTGGTTGTAGATGTTGCATAAGATTCAGTTAAGAGTGATTTTATCGAGATATTGTAACTACCGCAATTGTCATTATAAAAATTGCTATAAAAAACATAAATGATAAGAACAGGACTTCTTTTATTCCAAGCAGACTCCCATGAGATCCTGATTGTCTTTTTTCTTGTAGTTCCTCTTCTACAATAATTGTTGATTCATCAGCAACATTAATGCTTTGTGATGTTGATTGTTGTTGTGGAGTCTGTTTTGGTTCTTTCTTTCTTTTCTTTTCGGCACTAATAATTGCATCAACATCCTGAGGACGCTGCAAACGGTTGGTATTCATCATATGCAGCACAAGATACTTCATTTCGCCAACACTTTCTGGGAATGGAAGAGCATTATGCTTGTCTTTGCTTATATCATCATCAATGTCTGTAGGGAGAGGTGGACGCTTATTCGTTAGCAAATTGTAGAGTGTGGCGCCCAGGGCATAGATATCTGTCCAAGGACCAAACTTATCATAGTTTTGCTCCATTTGCTCGCGAGGAGCATAGCCATTGGTATAGCTAATAGCTGTACTGGTAGTAGCTCCACCCTTTTGAGTGTTTAACTGTTTAGAAGCACCAAAATCAATGAGTTTAACATTACCAGACTTGTCAACCATAATATTAGCTGGCTTCAAATCCAAATGCCATATGCCGGCATCGTGAACAGATTTCAGCGCATCAAGAATCTGAGGAAGAATCTCGCGAACATCCTGATCCGCCATGGGTTTGCCCGTCCGCTTCAAACGTTCTGCTAGGTTTTCACCATCGACAAAGTCCATGACATAGTAGGCTGTGCCATTCTCTTCGAACAGGTCGTGAACTGCCACAATGTGGTCATTCTTCAACTGACGAATGCGACGAGCCTCTTTTTTGAACTTTTCTTTCTGTTCCAGAAAACTATTGGAGTTCTCAGTATTGCTGACACTAACAGTAGTTTGATTATCATCACGCTGGGTGACACCTTTCATGAAAAACTCCTTGATGGCAACCCGCTCATCGAACTCAATGTTAGTCGCAACATATGTATTGCCAAAACCTCCTGACGAGAGATAACTATCTATGCGGTAGGTACCACGTAATACTGTACCTACTTTTAGCATAGTTTGGACATTTATAGATTCTTGCTGATTCATTGTTTTTTGCAATATTGGTGGTGTCTACTATAGATTACACTGATTATTTTTTGTGATGATATTTATCATAAACCTCAACTTTTTGAGGCTTTTTATCTTTGTTTTCAGGTTTCTTCTTGTCTTTTACAAATACTGCCCATACCAAAAACAATATGAGAATAAGTACCAAAACATCGATTACGTATTTTATGATTTTTTTCCATTTTGAAGTAAATGAATGCGGAGTAGAAACCACTACGACATCATCACTATCGTCAACTGACTTTGCCAGTGGTACAATGTTAAGAGTATTGCAACGGGAGGTGGGTTCCTCATTGATCAGTTGCTCATCACCTTTTTCTTTGGCAACATCCTTAACGTGAATAATCCATGCGCTATGGTTGTCCTGATTATTGGCTGTAGATACAATCAGTTGCTGGCGCTTCTTGTCATCAGACATGTCAGAGGATAGTAAAGCAATTAATTCGCTATTACTCATCTGTTCGAGCATACCATCTGAACACATATAGAAATAATCACCGGGGTGTATGTCAGTAATATGGATAATATCTGGGCGATGACGATTGTCTTCACCTGGAGTCATGGCACGTGTGATGACATTTTTTTGAGTGAAGTTAAGCATTTCCTCATACGTTATCTCACCAGACTGATAGAGATCAAACACAAGAGAGTGGTCGCGTGACTGATAGAGAGCACCCACACCTGGACGAATATGGTAAATACGGCTATCGCCGATATGAGCAGCAGTCGCTCCTTGAGGATGCATATATAATAAGGTAAGCGTAGTTCCCATTTGTTTGGGATTACCATCAGCATACTTATCTAACTGCCGATAAGTATACTCTAAGGCTTCACGAAGTTCATCATCAGAAAATGTCTCATCAGATTGCTTGTTCTGCTCAAACCAGATTACCAATGACTGAGACACTGTCTGGCTAGCTACTTCACCCTTTTCATGGCCACCCATTCCATCGCACAGCACAAAAAGGCGGTTGTTCCATTGGGTGATGGAATCTTCTTGGTTAGCTCTTTGACCTAATTCATTAATGGATAATGGTGAATATAATGAAATCTTCATACGCTTATAGTTTAAATACAACTGTGGTATGTCCCATAGTGATGCGATTACCATTGACGAGGCGGATGGCATCGCCGGTCTCTATCTCTTCACCGTCGATAGTTGTAAGGTTTTTATTTTTATAGTTACTTAGAACAGCTTTCTTACTGCCATCTGGCAGTGTTGTAACGGTAATACTGCAATGTTGGCGACTCATATAGCGATCATCTGTTGCGATCTGGATCGTAGCCTCCGATGTATTGCCCTTACGCCCAATTACATTCAGTCCTTCATCCAACTTATATGTTATTTCGTTAAACACCAGACGGGCATTGGAGATGTTAACAGAAGACTTATCTTTAGAAGATACAAGTTGCGTTTCACCATAGCTATTACCTGCCAATTGTGTTTCGCCACTATCTGCTACAGGTCTCTTGGGAGTAGCATAATACGTTTCTGCCTCTAATGGTTCTTGCTCGGGGGGGAATTTAACTTGTAGGATGGACTTACAGTTGGGACAGGTAATCTGTTTAACTGCTTCGTTCTGCGAGTTCTTTACTTCAAGCACAGCATTACATTTCGGACATTTTATTTTTTTTATTTGCATATAGTTTCTACCAATTAACAATTGCCATATTATTGTCGAACTTACCCCACATAACAGGATGTTGTTTACCACCAGAGCCTTCTATTACTCCTTGATGTACAAAGTCAAAAAGTTCACGAGCTGTTATCTGACGATCTTTGTTCTTATCAGCCCCCCCCCTCAGTCCTCGTTCCAAAAAAATCGTAAAAAGACTATTTTTAAATTGAGTCTCACGTGAAGGTTCTTGAGTTCGTGACGAGAGGAACAGCATAACATTCTGCGAACTATAGCCGGTCGACTGTTGACTGCCTTTTCGCATCCTACCAGAGAAGCATGCATCGACGATAATCATTTTTCTGCTTGCCTTGCAGCCTCTCAGTATATTAAAGATTCGCTGATATGTAAGTAATCCATCATAACAAGCCAATGCTCCTGGAGTACCATGACCGCTGAAATAGAGAATGACCGCATCATTGCTATCTGCATTTGCAAATAACGATTGCATGGTGCTAAGCAGAGCCGTCTGGGTTACTTCTTTGTTTAACAGCATATTTACTGAAGCATGCTGAGCTGCAGAGAATACCTTAGCAATAATTTGCGCATCATTATCACTAACACGAAGATCGTTCTTCGTACCAGGATAGTCGGCAACACCAGCACAGACTAAATATGTCTTAGCCTGCAAGTAGATATTGCAGGCTAAGAACAATATGAGACATAAACAGAATCGCTTCATTACGCGAGCATGTTCGTATCATCGACATTGGCTTCATTCATATAATCGGGCATATCTGGGGCTACATCTGGATTCTCCATTGATGCCATCAGATAAGGATCCTGTTCCTGAACTATTTCGCCAACAGTAGCCATATTGCCATCGCTGTCAACTATAACATCGGGAGAGGTCAAATCACCAGAATCGTCAACATCAATGATAGCCACATCTGCCTGACCATCGCCAGTCGTATCATAGCCAACAGCAAGATGACCCTCCACTTCACCATATCCAACGATATGGACGTCTGGGTCTATTGGTTCTGACACATGCTGAGCGATATTTTCCCCTTCACCCGGTTGATGAGGGTCTGCTGAAGACGAAGTTTCCCCATGATGATAAACATGATGCTCAACAATTATATGTGTATTTGCATCTGTGGGAGTTGATACTTGTTCTACACCGATTTGAGGTTTTACCTGCTGGGCAAAATCGTGCTTCTGTTCTGGAGTCATGGCATTCCATTCTTCAGCAATATAGGTGTTGTAGATGCCACCATGCCAGTAGAAAACACCACCAGGTCCTACTTCCGCACGAGCTGCAGCAAAGGCCTCCCCAAACGACATATCATTATGAGCAGTTGCAACATGCAAGCCAGATTCAGCTGACTGTGCACTTGCAGACTGTGAAACAGCAGACTGCTCTGCACTTTCTTCTGCAGCAACTTCCTCCGGCTTAGGCTGCGCCATCGCTTGACCAGCATACATTACACCAGCACCCATCAAGATACCAGATACTCCACCCAAGGTTACCTGCTTCCATGCACCACCTTCTTTCTTTGTCTCCTTCTGTCCATTAGAGTTTGGACGGGTCTCTAAAATAGTTGTCTCGTTCATAATAGTAATTTTTTAAAGTTTTACGTTGCAAAGTTAATATCAAATAACGCCTTCTACCAAATATATATTGATTTTTTGTACAAATTACCGAGATTTCAGTACGAAATTACTTTTTATACTTCGTTTTGCAATAAGGGCATGCATCTCCTTGTGTCAGTATATCGTAATCTTGGAACCCCATAAAATGTCCACACTTAGGGCAAACATATCGGCGTTGGAAGTTCTTATTCATTTCTTGTTGCTGACGTGGAACTTCCGATGACTTCTGATAGGCCTGAATGGTAAAAGCAACAGATATTCCTATAGCCAAGGCATAAAGCACAAGATAAATGGGACCATGACCTAAGATGAGACTACAGGCAATAGCCAGCATAGTAATAATACCTGTAGCAGAACGCGCTGCATTAAACTTTCGTTCAGCAATTTGGAACTCCAAACGCTGTTCGTCATACCTCTCCCAAATCTTCTTAAGTGAACGGATGTCAACTGTCTCAACCTTGGGTTCATCCAAAGCATCCCATGAAAACAGGTAATGAGTGTTACCCAATTCTATCTTGTCGCTCTCTGAAATGATTTTACTCTCTACAGCAATGCCATTTACGAAAGTCACATTTCGTTCGTTCAAGTTTTTAATCTGCCATTTACCCGTACCTGCAGGTTGCAAAGAAATGTGATGACGACTGACATCCATGGGCACACTATTCGGCTGCCCATAACACTTTGATTGTCCATCCTTGGTAACACAGAGACGACGGGTCTGTTGGTCTCTTCCTATTATAATCTCCATTTCTATTTTATATTTTAGTTTTTATAACAAGTTCCTTAACGGCCTTCAAGGCCTCTTTAGACACTGGCATCTGGAACAGGAAGTGTTCATAATCTGACAACATCAGCACTTGTTTTTGAATATCTATTTGATAGATATAGTTCATATTAACAATAAAACGTTTGCCAATACGCATAAAAATTTTAGACTCCTGACCAATCTGTGCGGCCAATGCCTTTTCAGTATGTGAAAGATTCATTGTAACACACGCTTTCTGCTTGTTTGAAGTGACTATATAGGTATAATTGCCATCTCCTTCAAAATAAACTATCTTTTGAATGTCGAGACGTATTAGTTTGTCGCGTGAATTAAAATAGATTCTTTGTTGCATATGTTAGTTTTTAGTAATAATTGTACAACTTTACAATGGTCTCTGCTTAGACATCATTCCATTGATTTTGCAAAGATAGTAAATAAAATAAGAATATACAAATATTTTTCAAAGAAAATAAAAAAGAGCAGCCTGTCAACTTGTACATGCCGCTCTCTTCTCAACAAAAATCCTAAAATGGTCCCTGTCCCATACACGATGTAGTTCCAAGTGCAGTCAGTGCCGCTGTCAGAATGCTGATAATGACCTGTATCACGGTCTTCCACGTTTCCTTTTTCATAATATTGAATTTTGATTGTTGAATGTGTATTTTTGATGTTGAATGTTGATTGTTGAATATTGAATGATTCTCGCTTCGCTGCGATGTCTGAATGTTGAATTCTCTAATCGTTTCTTTAGTACGCTTTGCACCTTTAGGTCAAAGAATTCTTCATTGACAATCGCTTTGGCGATCATTCCACATTCTTAATTCCTAATTCCTCATTCAAAGAGCTTGCCCCTTATAGGGCAAGACTCTTTGCCTAGTTCTCGTTGGGCTCGCCTTCCTCGCCACCACCGTTGTCACCGCCAGTGCTGCCTCCGGTATTCGAACCTCCGTTACCCGTGGTTCCGCCACCCGTAGTTCCACCATTGTCGCTGGGTGCGTTGGTCTCATTGTCCTCGATGTCTCCATTGTCGCCGCTGGTTACACGCTTCAGTACGTTGCCCTCTTCATCGAGGCAGGTAATCTGAATCGAGGTGTTCTTCAGTTCCTCCTTCACGTCCACGCTTGGAGTGAAGATGATGCGACGCACGCTAATCAGGTTGGTCTTCACGTCCTCCAGTTTCTCTACGGCCTTCGAACGGACGCCGAAGCGCATGGTTCCCAGTCCAGGAATGGGGATGGAGTGACCCTCGGTAGCCCACGTGCGAATCACTTCGCCAGCAGCATCCCAAGCTGCCTTGATGACACCTGCAGAGATTCCAGAGTGGGTAGATGCCTCTGCGAACACTTTCTTCTCCTGGATGGGGACGTAGAGGTCGGGACGCATCACGAACTTCTTACCAGGTTTCTTGCCGATTTTCAGCTCTCGGCGCTGAGCAATTACTTTAATAGCCATAATTCAATTAGTTTTTAAATAGTTTGTTTGTTAATAATTTTGTTAGTTTGTCTCGTTGTCGCCAGAATCCGCTTTGTCACGACTATTAAGGAAAAATCCTGCTACTATTAATGCGCGCAATTTCTAGATTTAATACTTGCAATTTTTCTCCTTAGGGGCCGCTGCCTCAGCTTCATCTTTTGATACTGCAAAGGTACGAAATTTTCAGCACTTCCACAAGTCTTTTCCAAAATCATTTCAAATTTATTTTAAATGTTAAAATCGCGCCCTGACACACTAACACCCTAACGCCCTAACATTTGTGTTATTCACTATCCAACCCTAACAAACATACTATTATATAATATTATATATATTAAATATATATAATATTTAAATATTTAGGTCAATAAGTTCAATGTTATTTCAAGATATGCAAATGTTAGTGTGTTAGGGTGTTAGTGTGTTAGGATGTTTAGGTACTTGTGTATAGTTACATTATGTATGGTTGTTTGAAACAAATATTCGCCAATTAAAGTGAGATTTGTTTGGCAGTGTGCCTGATTTTTTGTAATTTCGCGTTTCGTAAAGGGCAATGGCGCCTTTGACTATCTATTATTAACTAAATCAAAACATTTATGTCTAAAGATTTTATTTTTTACCGCTGTTACCTTGAAAGAGGAATAGTGGGGGACGGAGAACCAGGATTGTTAGCGGCTACGGAAGTTGTGCAGGCAGTATGCGACGCAGGCTTCCAAAGAAACGGATTATTGATGAAGTGCTACCCATCGAGCCCTCATTGCTACTACAAATACGCCAAGACTCCCAAGGAGGGGATGTATATGCTAAGGGCTGTGAAGAAGACAGACATGACGACGCTGGACATTCTGATAGATACCAGGTTGTACCCCAGCTTCGTGATGATAGAAAAACACATGGACTGGCAGGAAGAGGCTGAAGAAGTGAAGGACACACTGGAACAGGTTATAAACAACGGTGCTGATAAATACAACTGGCACATTAACCTACAGGAACACCGTACTAACACGACTCAGTATCTGGATGAGTTTATTAGTGCCTTGTTGTATATGAAAGACCAAGAGACGGTGCATGAAAAACACAATAGTAACGTACAGATAGGACAACTGATACTGAAAGTGGACGGCAACAATTACTACAACGACGACATGAGCAAGGAAGAACCTGTGAATGCGTCGGATGAGTTGCAGCCGGTAGAGGATGACATAGTGGAGAGAATGATGCCGCTGTTCTATAATAACGAGGACAACGTGAGGCGTTTTCTAAAAGAGATTGACAGTATGACGCCCAACAATATTACCGACCTCGTGAACCAATGGGTAAAGGATAAGCTAATATCCGACTATGGAAACAGCCGAAAGGGGGAGCTATGGAAAATACTACATGATGCGAAACTATATTCACGAACAATTCAAAATTGGAACAGGAGAGTCTTTTAGCTCTCCTTTTTTTGTGTATTTAAGCAAGAAAAAAGTTTCAGAGGTTTCAGAAAAAAGTTTCAAAAGGTTTCAAAAGGTTTCAAAAGGTTTCAGACCTTGTGGATTCTGATTGCCGTTTTGTTTTCGCGTAAAAAAAGTGCCTAACTTTGCATCGTCGAAAGGACAAAGCGCTCTTTGACTTACTGCTACAACGAACGTACACACACACGTACATAATTTATATCATTAACAATTTAAAGGTCGCCAAAAGGGGGCGACGTTAAACAACAGAAAGAATGAAATGAGAAGAATTAAGATGTATTCGTTGGACTTCCTGATGTACGCTCACGAAGTGAGACTGGAGGAAGACGAATTGATGGACGAGGGCTACATGGACGAATACGAACGTCTGTCTGTGGCCGAAATGAGAAGAAGTTATGCTGAGTACCTGAGAGACTTGGCAAGAGAATAATAAAATGAGATAATGAAGATGGAGACTGTAATAAACGGCTATCACATCAAGGTAAACAAGACGTGCGCCTCGTGCAAGCATAAAGAATGTATGAGTGATGGCACAAGGATTTGCCAGAAGATGGGGCTGATGGTGGAACAGCGGTACTGTTGCCGACACTGGGGGATGAACGACGGCTTGAAGAATGCCGGTCTGCAAAACGGAGGTGTGGTTCGCCTTAAAGGAACCGCAATAGTAATAATTAAATAACAGTAAAGTATGAAACAGAAAAAGACAAATTTGGCTAAGCGCATACACATGTATCGCAGCCTGGAGGACATGGAGAAACGGTTTGCCAATGACGTGGCAACAATGGGTAAGATGTTTACGGACATGATCGAGGAGCATTTCGACGCTACGAACCCTTGGGATCAGACGGTGTTGATAGCCATCATGACGAATGTTCTGGCCTACGTGGAAGTGCAGGGTGAACTGGATGGTGTGAATATGGAACAAAATATGAAGAACTTCTATCAGATGAATTTGGAGGACTATCGTAATCAAGTAAAAGAGAATCTGAAAAAGGGTAAATAAACAAGGGTCGGCCTTTCGGCCTCAAAAATCGAACAAAATCTATTTCAAAATTTATCAAAATAGAGAATAAGAAATAACCGAGTCGAGGCGAGTGGAGGAAGTCTACGTAGTGAAAATGGCCAAATTCTAACACGACCTTCGCTCACAAAACGACAAAGTTATGAAAAAGTACATTTTTGTTTTGAATGCCATCGAGCTGATGACCAAGCTCTATGTTGGCAAGCGAGTGGAAGGTGTTCTGTATATGGACCAGAACACAGGTAGATTAACCTTCAAGGCATACAACCGTAAGCCGAAACAGCGTGAGAAGGACCAGCTGGTGAAGAAATTGCCGTGGGGCTGGGTGAAGGAGTCGGTGATGAGGCTGAAGGTGTTCGGCAGTTTCCCCAAGGACTTGGGTACGGCCCGTGTGATGGGATTGCTGGACGAGCATACACGTGATGCCAAGAACGCACTGATAGATCGTGAAATCATCGAGTTTGTATAATCTTAAAATCTTACTATTTATGGAAGCATTAGTGACAATTATTGCGGTGGGCGCATACGCTGAGCGCCAATATCAGAAACAGGACGGCAGCTCTGAATACTTCAAAAGCCGTGGCGTGACGATGAAACGTGGTGGCGACATCATCTATGGAGAGATGACTGGCGAGTTGGCATCGAAAAACCGTGATGCTCAGTTCCAGCAAGGAATGCCCTATATTGTAAAGGGATTCTGGAAGCATCGCACATGGGGCGACAACAATGACCGCCATGAGAACATGTTCTATATTACTGATCTTCAAACGCTGTAAGTATGGGATTTTGCTATCAGAAAGACACTAAGAGCCTTTTTGCCGTGGAATGCGGCAAAAAGGACTTCTGGAGGGAGATTCGTAAATCCTCTACGGCATTCAACATAGACACTCGAAGGGAAATATTGCGTGCCGTTGAAGATAAGGATAACGTGGTGATGGAAAAGCTGGCGCAGCATGAAGACTATCAGAAATTCGTGCTGAGGACGCTGAGGAACTTGAAAACCAAGACTGGCAAAGAAAAGTGGCAGAAGAAGCCGCTGGATAAGAAGTTGTTGGCATGGGCCGATGACCTGAAGAAGTCGCTCACTGCATTTCAATTCAGCTGCTATCAGTTTGACGAGTCAACCGTGAAGACTAAGGACGGAAAGACCCAGAAAGGCCCAAGGCGCAAACTGGTGGGTTGCCATCTGAACGGACTCGTTATGCTGGACATAGACCATGTGGACGACCCCAAGGAGATATGGGAGAAATTGCAGCAGAACGAGGAACTGATGAAGCGTGTGGTGTTGGTACATATAACCAGCAGCGGTCATGGTATCCGCATCATCTTCATTGCCGACAAGAAGATTGGCAATCTGGCAGACAATCAAATCTCGTTTGCAGCCATGCTAGGCTATGCGCCTGACCAGAGCTGCATCGATGCTACTCGAAATTCATTCGCTCCTAAAGAGGATGAAATACTGTTTATTGACGAAGAACGACTTTTTACTTATTATGATGAAGATTTCGACAAGCGATTCACAAATGACTATCGTGAGAAGAGAACTCAACCACTATATCATCAGTTTGATGCTGACAGTAAAACGAACACGAATTGCACGAATCAAACAAATAGCTGCGCACAGAGAAAAGATTCGTCAGATTCGAATAATTCGTGTTCAGAAATAAAGTGGCGAGGTTATGATGTACAGTCTATTATTGATGCTAGGTATGCAGACAAGTTGCCATGCGAAGCCGATAGCAATCGACATAAAGAGTCGCTTAAACTGGCAACAGACCTGCTGCTTATGCTCGATGGCGACAAAGCCCAAGTGCAGCGCATTGTGGAGGCGCAGCCGTGGGTCGAGGAGATTATCGACGAGCGAGATGAAAACGTGGCACAGACAGTGGAGAGTGCAGCCAGTTGTATTGCCGAGAAGGAAAAGAAGTATGCCAGCAGTCTTCCTTCAAAGGCGATGCTCGCCGCGATTCAGGAGTACTGTGGCAAAACGTATCAGGAAATCACGAAAGCGCAAACGCAGAAAACGATGACACTGAAGGATGACGATATGAGCCGTTGGCTTTGGGAGTGGGGCGCTGAGATTGAGGCAATGTTCGACGACTTCCCTGTGCTGAAAGACATCTGTAAGGGCTTGAAGCGCAATCAGTATCCTGCTGCGCTGGTAGTAGCTGGTGCATTCGAGATGACCCTGATGACAAGGTGCACGTACAGGTTCTATCATCGTCCTGAGGAGGTGCGACGCCTGAACAGCTCGGCGCTGATAATCGGCGACCCCGCCAGCGGAAAGTCGTTTGCCACACGATTGTTCAAATTGCTGGCTGCGCCTATCGTGGCAGCCGACAAGGTGGGTAGGGATGCCATCAATGCCTATCGTGAGCAGATGCGCACAAAGGGCGCCAACAAAGAGAAGCCCAAGAAGCCGAAGGTCATTGTCAGGGTGCATCCTGCACGAACGTCGAATGCACAGTTTATTCAGGACATGGTAAACGCCGTTGAAAACGTGGACGGCGAGGAAATGCACCTGCACATGCTGACTTTCGACACGGAGTTGGACAACACCGTGACCGTTCAGAAAGGTGGCTCGTGGATTGATAAGATGTCGCTGGAACTCAAGGCTTTCCACAACGAGGAAGACGGTCAGGCATACAGCAATATGGACTCGATTCTAGAGGACTTCAATGTGTACTGGAACTACGTCTATACAGGCACGCCCATAGCCCTTAAGAAGAAGGTGAACGAGCAGAACTTTGGAAGCGGTTTGGCCACCCGATTGACCGTCATCCCTCTGCCAGCCACCAATTTCGAGATGATGAGCCGTGAAACGACGGTTGACTACGAAAGCGACAATCGCCTGAAGGCATGGGCAGAGAAGTTGGATAGGATGAAAGGCGAACTCACTGTTCATAAAATCGTGGATGAACTGTATGACTGGACGGCACGACGCATGATGGATGCTGCCGAGAACGACTCAAAGGCCGACGAGATGCTGCTGAAACGCTGCGCCTATCATGGCTTGAACTATGCTGCGCCGTATATCGTGATGCGCCACTGGGCAGAACTCAAGCAGGACGGTGAATTCTGGTGTGGCGAGTTCGAGACGGACGAGGTGGATTGGAAGTTGGCAGAACTGATTACCAACATTCAGTTCGCTTGTCAGCGCCACTACTTCGGCGCCATGGCTGAGGCTTACTTCGACAACAAACTGAAGGATGCCAGCGTCAACGTGCAGCGTCGCCAGAAGACCTATGAAGCCTTTGCACGATTGCCTGAGGAGTTTACGACTGAAGATGTAGTGCGCTGCTTCCAATTAAAGAATGTCTCTGCTGCGTATATGCGCATTAGCCGTCTGCAGAAAGACCATCTGATAGAAAAGACCGAGGAATTCGTAGATGGTGGCACTACAAAATCACGCTATCGCAAGACGGGGCTTATGATGTGTTAACGCCCTAACGCCCTAACACACTAACATTTGATATACAATAAAGAAATAAAGTATGAACAACGTAACAATCAACAAACAAGCAAAACTCAGCGAGCATTTTACGCTCGCTGAGCTCTGCAAAACGAGTGTAAAGACAGCGGACGGGAACATTCCCAGTCACGTACATATTGAGAACTTGAAACGCCTGTGCAGTTGGCTGGAGCGGTTGCGCCAAAGGTACAACCTAAATATTAAAGAAAAAATAAAAAATAAAAATGATGAGCCGATTATCATCAATAGCGGTTATAGGAGTCCACAAGTGAATAAGGCGGTAGGTGGTGCAGCGAACTCAAACCACCTAACGGGCTGTGCCGTGGATATCCGATGCTTGGGTGTTGAGCAGGCACTTAGGTACGCTACTACCCTACTCGACATCAGCGACAAGTCAAAAGAGGACTTTGACGAGTTGTTGATTGAAAAGAGTGCAAAGAGCATCTGGGTACATTTCGCTGTAAGACCTAATAGGAATCGTGGGAAAATAGCATTTCTGAAAGTATGATATATTGCATTGAAAAATCCCGAGCGCTTGTGGCACTCGGGATTCAACAGTGTATAATAACTATGATTTGCTTTACAGCGGTTATTACTCTTCTACGGGAGCCTCAACCTCCTCTTCTACCTCAGCCTCTTCAGCTACGGGAGCCTCAGCAACTGGAGCAGTCTGGAGTTTCTTCTCCTCTTCAGCAGCAGCCTTCAGCTCAGCGGCGTTCTCGGCAACAACCTTCACAGGAATCTCAACAGTGACCTCCTTGTGGAAGTGAACCAAAGCTACGAAGTCGCCAACCTGCTTAGCCTCCTTCATGGTGATAAGCTTGCGATCAACCTCCTTGCCCAGCTTCTTCAGTTCCTCAGCAACCTGATTGGCACCAACAGAACCGTACAGCTGACCGGTAGCGCTGACCTTTGCGGCAATCTCCAGAGCAACGTCCTTCAGAGCCTCCGCCTTCTTCTCAGCCTCAGCCTTGATAGCGGCCAGCTTGTGAGCCTGCTGCTTCAGGTTCTCAGCGAGAATCTTCTTAGCCATAGGACTGGCGATAACACCCTTACCCTGAGGAATCAGGTAGTTACGGCCATAACCAGACTTAACGTTTACGATATCGTTCTTGTAACCCAGACCGATAATATCTTCTTTCAGTATAATTTCCATAATCTTCTGTCCTCCTTATTTTACTTCATCATGTCAGTTACGTAGGGCAGCAGAGCAATCTGGCGGGCACGCTTAACGGCCTGAGCCACACGGCGCTGATACTTCAGAGATGTACCGGTGATACGACGGGGCAGAATCTTACCCTGCTCGTTCAGGAACTTCTTCAGGAACTCGGGATCCTTGTAGTCGATGTACTTGATACCGCTCTTCTTGAAACGGCAGTACTTCTTCTTCTTCGTGTCGATAGAAGGAGCGTTCAAATAACGGATTTCAGTGTCTTGCTGTGCCATAGTTTAAGCCTCCTCTTTTTTACCAAGTTTGTTACGACGCTTCTCAGCATACTCGATGGCATACTTGTCAAGCTTTACTGTCTGGAAACGAATGACTTTCTCGTCACGACGGAAAGCAGTCTCCAAAGTCTTAATCACTGATGGCTCAGCCTTGAACTCTACCAGGAAATAGAAACCTGTAGATTTCTTCTCGATAGCGTAAGCCATCTTCTTCAGTCCCCAGGCCTCTTCGTTCAAGATCTCAGCACCCTTATCGGTGAGGACCTTCTTGAACTTTGCGACCGTTTCCTTTGTCTGTTCATCAGACAAAACGGGAGTCAAAATGAAAACGGTTTCGTATTGATTCATACTACTTTTAATTAATAAATAAATGTTATTTTTGCAAAATGCGGGTGCAAAGGTACAAAAAAAAGTGAAAAGTGAAAAGTGAAAAGTGAAAAATTTAGTATATTTGCAGCAAATTTAACGATTTTATGAAGAAATTGATTCCTTTTATAGGCATATTACTTATTATAATAGGTACAATGGTACTTATCATGACGAGTTTTAGCAACCTTGCCAGCCACAATTCACTACTCATTGTTGGCCTTTTATGCATCATTGCCGGCATCGTCATGCATATCAAGAGTATCAAACAAGACAGCAGATTCTAAATAAGTAAAAAGTAAGATGGAGAACATCAAGATATTTACACAATTAATATCCAGCGAGTTACACCTGCAGGAACATGCGGTAGAGAATACGCTGAAACTATTGGACGAGGGTTGTACCATTCCGTTTATCTCGCGTTATCGTAAGGAGCGTACCGGAGGGCTGGACGAAGTACAGATTACAGCCATCAGCAACCGCCTGGAACAGTTGCAGGAGATTGCCAAACGCAAGGAAACGGTCGTCAAGACGATTACCGAACTGGAGAAAATGACGCCCGAATTACAAAAACGCATTGATGACTGTTGGGACTCGACCACACTTGAAGACATCTACCTGCCCTACAAACCCAAGCGTCGTACACGTGCGCAAGTGGCTCGTGAACAGGGACTTGAGCCATTGGCCAAGATTCTTTTGGAACAACGCGAGAAAGACCCTAAACGCGCCGCCAATTATCAATTATCAATTCTCAATTCCCAATTAAGTGTCGAAGACGCTCTAAAGGGTGCTCAAGACATCATTGCCGAACAAGTCAGCGAGGACGAGCGCTCACGCAATCAGGTGCGTAGCGCCTTCCGGCGTGAGGCCTTCATCGAGTCGAGAGTTATCAAAAGCAAGAAGGATACAGACGAAGCCCAGAAATTCAGCGACTACTTCGAGTGGGAAGAGCCCCTGAAACGCTGTTCCAGTCATCGTCTGCTGGCCATGCGCCGTGGCGAGAGCGAGGGCATCCTACGTGTCAGTATTACCATCGATGACGACGAGGCCATCAGGCGACTGAAGCGGAACCTCCCCCCACCCCCTCCAACTGGAGGGGGAGCATGCCGGCGGCTATTAGAAGAGGCTGTCGAGGACGGCTACAAACGTTTGTTGCTGCCTTCTATAGAGACGGAGTTCATGAATCTGAGCAAAGAGAAAGCCGATGAAGAGGCCATCCGCGTATTTGCCGAAAACCTGCGCCAGCTATTGCTATCGGCCCCCTTAGGCCAGAAGCGCGTCATGGGTATCGACCCTGGTTTCCGCACAGGCTGTAAAGTGGTTTGCCTCGATGCCCAAGGCTCACTGCTCCACCACGAGGCCATCTTCCCCCATCCGCCTGTCAACCACCGCATGCAGGCTACGGTACATGTGCAGCAAATGATGAAGGACTACGACATCGAGGCGATTGCCATTGGCAATGGTACAGCTAGCCGCGAGACCAAGCAGTTTGTGGAGGATTGTATCAAATCACTCCCCTCGCCCTTTGGAGAGGGGTTGGGGGTGAGGCCTGGAGAGGGGTTGGGGGTGAGGCCTGGAGAGGGGTTGGGGGTGA